>PJUF01000737.1_pt1 | contig 20789 bp, 16 predicted proteins | sample 1512191 | NCBI WGS metagenome assembly PJUF01 (sample SAMN08177673, study PRJNA422409) | Feces metagenome, whole genome shotgun sequencing project. | isolation source: Chicken feces (3) enriched on wood chips | host: Gallus gallus | place: USA: Madison | collected 2015-01-15 | reverse complement strand
TACTTTCTCATCAAGGAGAAAGTGACTAGGCCTGTCCGGCCATTGAGGACGGAAAGCCAGAAGCGTAAATGGCAAATTATACTATTGTGCCAGCCTTGATTTATTCATTAAATTTTATTTCTTTTTGTCGGTATTCATGAACTCGCTAACTCGTTTTTTTTGGTTCGTTTTTCTACTGTAGGAAAAAGTATCTAGGCCAACCGCCGGCTATGAGGCGGGGCAAGGTATAGAGCGTAATGGCAAATCCCTAAAACCCTTCAAGAACCTTAGAGGGCGGTACCTCATCATTATAACCGATTTAAAAATATTCTTATTTTTGCTCCCCAATCAGCTGATCTCTGAAAACAAATGACTATATTTTTAATTGCGCTTGTCTTACTTTTCTTTCTTGAGTTACTGTATTTTAAGATAGCAGACAGATACAATATTATAGATAAGCCTAACCAGCGAAGTTCGCATACACAAATAACATTGCGTGGAGGCGGAATTATATTCCCATTGGCAACCATTGCCGGCATTATCATTTATCAACCTGATTATATATATCTGGCGCTGGCAATTTTTTTGATTGCCCTTGTCAGCTTTCTGGATGATATCATCACCTTAAATAATAAGTTGAGGATTATTATACATTTTGTTTCGGTGACACTGGTGCTTTTTCAGTTGCATAACAACGGTACAACTATAGATTTTGCTAACGGTGTTTTAATCTGGCTGTTGGCAGTAGCCCTATTTATTATAATTATTGGAGTTATTAATGCCTATAATTTTATGGACGGGATTAACGGCATTACGGTATTGTACTCCTTAACGGCCATCCTTTCCCTGTTTTATATTCAGGAGTACAATTATATAAACTTACTACATCCTCATATTTTTTATGTAGTGATAGCATCACTGCTGGTGTTTGGATTCTTTAATTTGCGAAAGAAAGCAAAAGCCTTTTCAGGAGATGTGGGCAGTATCAGCATTGCCCTGTTAATCTGCTACCTTATTCTGCAGCTTATATTTATTACCGGAGAAGGCAAATGGCTACTATTGCTGGGGGTGTATGGATTGGATGCTGTAGCCACTATATGTTGTCGTATTGTTAGAAGAGAAAATATATTTGAAGCACATCGCTCGCATTTATACCAGTATCTGGCAAACGAGAAAAAGTATAGTCATCTGCAGGTTTCTGTGTTTTATGCGCTTGTACAGATACTATTTAATTTGGCCATTATTTATATGGAAAGTTCTCTGCAAATAGTTTTCCTGTTTCTGGCTGTAGTAATAGTATATGCTTTGTATAGGCTTAAAAACGAGGGGTATATACGACTATTTGTGAAATATTGATTCGATAAACCGCGGCGCAATTCTTGATGGTTATTGTTCGTTTCCCGTAAATCGTCCATCGCCTTTCGTAAACCAAAAATCAAAATGAAATTCTTCCTGGTGTTGGATGGCAAGATAGCAATGGTTTCAATAAAAAGAGTCGGTGGAGATGTACTCTTACAGATATAGGCAGTTTTTAACCGAAATCGGCTTATAGAAAGAAAATATTATTATTTCACTTTTTACCACTAATCTTTTACATTAGGCTTTAATTAAGAGTAGCAAGCTATTTTACAATAGGTCTCATAGTCCAGATAAATGTTTGAGGTAAACCAATGATAAAGGTGAGTGTAATTATCCCTACTTTTAATAGGGCACATTTGGTGTCTGTAGCAATATCGAGTGTTCTTAACCAAAGTTATAGAAATCTTGAACTGATATTAGTAGATGACGGTTCTACAGATCATACCTGGGAAGTAATTGAGCCCTTTATGGGAGACAAAAGGTTGCAATATGTTTTACTTAAAAAAAATAAAGGACGATCTGCAGCCCGGAATTTAGGTGTTGAAGAAACAAAAGGCGATTTTATCATGTTTTTGGATTCTGATGATTATCTGGAGGCTGATGCATTAGAGAAATTAATCAATCTTCGATACAGCTATCCTCAGGTAAATGTATTTGCCGGAGGGTACAGGCTTTTTAAACGTAAGGCTTCATCAGAATATACTATCTATAAGCGTGGTAAAGACCTTTTTATCCAGGATGTTTTTCTGGCAGAGATTAAAGGAATGGTGTTGAATATCGGCAACCATATAATGCATGCAGATCTAATTAAAAAAAAAGGAATCAGATTTAATGAAGCTCTTGATTTTGCCGAGGATTGGGAGTTTATATTACATGCAGTTAAGGGCGAATCGGCTATATTTATTAAAGAGACTGTGCTTAATGTTTACCGGCATGACGACAATTCTGCATTCACGGAAATACAGAAAGCAATAATAGATGTAATAAACAGATTTATTATACAGCTTAAAAACAGTGAGGATACCCTTGAAAAAAATATATATCTCAATAACTTTTTATTGAGATTGCTTATGGCCTACAACAGAAACGGAGATAAAGCAAAAGCACTAAGAATTTTTATCTGTTTGTTTAAAAGTAAAATAGCTAAAAAGAAGATGTTCGCTGAATTTCTTTATTTATTTATTCCTTCAACTTTACTCATTCTTTTGAGAAGAGTGCAATTGCAACTCAAAACATACATGAACCATATTTTTTATAAACAATAATTGAAGGGTTCGTGTTAAACTTGACTGTCTGGAGCAACAAAGCCAATTTAAGCAATAAAGACGGTATGCCAAAAACAACAAATGTCAGAGACAAAGAATACCATAGTTTATACAAAGACGAAAATAAGATTTGTAACAAATAAATTATTAAACAATTAGCGTATATTTGCTGTTTAATAACCAGATTTCTATGTTTAAAAGAATAAACATTGTACCACGTTGGTTAATATTCTGCCTGGATCTTGCCTGCTGCGCCATTTCTTTGGTTTTAGCCTATTTTATTAAGTTTGATTTTGATGCTTCGCATATCAATCTAAATGAGCTTAGCCGTAACCTGTTGGTCTTTCTGGCTATAAACTGCATTGTTTTTTACAACGTAAAAACTTATGCCGGCATTGTGAGGTATACCAGTGCCCAGGATTCCTTCAGAATATTATTTAGCATATCTGTTAGTAATGCTTTTTTTATTTTATGCAATGTTATATTATTGTCTTTCAATAAAGATATAATAGTACCCAATGTAGTAGTAGTAGTTACAGGTCTTTGCAGCTTTGTAATGCTTATTACTTACCGGGTTTTAGTGAAGTATTTTTTCCTATACATCAAGAATCTCCGCTTAGACAAGAAGAGGGTTATTGTATTTGGTGCAGGCGAAACGGGCATTGCCACTAAAAGGACGTTGGATACAGACCCCAGCGTAAATATGAATGTAGTGGCATTTGTAGATGATGACCCTAGAAAAAGCGGTAAGGTAATAGATAATGTTCGCATTTATCATACCGACGATCTGGAAAGGATTATCGAGTTTGAAAAGATTGACGATTTGGTATTTACCATTCACAGAATATCTACCGAAAAGAAAAATACAGTAGTTGATTTATGCCTGGAGCATGGTGTAAGGGTGCTTAATGTGCCTCCTGTACGTACCTGGGTAAAAGGGGCTTTTAAGGCCAGCCAGATTAAAAATATAAAGATCGAAGATCTCCTGGAAAGGCCATCTATAATTATTGATGAGCAGATTATTAGCGAGCAATTGACCGGAAAAAGAGTGTTGGTTACCGGCGCTGCGGGCTCTATAGGTAGCGAGATTGTGAGACAGCTTTCTAAATTTAATCCACAGCTGATTATCTTAAATGATATAGCAGAAACACCGTTGCATGAGTTGCAGCTGGAATTGCAGGACAACAACCTCACCAATAACTTTATAGCCTTTATAGGCGATGTAAAGAACAGGGCAAGAATGGAATACCTGTTCGAAACCTTTAAACCTCATTATGTTTACCATGCTGCAGCCTACAAGCATGTACCTATGATGGAAAGCAACCCGTCTGAAGCCATTTGTACCAATGTCGGTGGAACAAGGAATATGGCAGACCTATCCGTGAAATACGGAGTTAGTCGCTTTGTGATGGTGTCTACAGATAAAGCTGTTAACCCTACCAATGTAATGGGAGCTTCTAAGCGTATTGCCGAGATGTATGTACAATCTTTTTCTACGGCTTTGCAGGGGGGGCAGCATGTCTTTGAAAATGGTTTAAGCCATTTAAATGGCAAAGCGATACAAACCAAATTTATAACTACACGTTTTGGAAACGTTCTGGGTTCAAACGGCTCGGTGATTCCAAGGTTTCAGGAGCAAATTCAAAAAGGGGGACCCGTAACTGTTACGCACCCGGATATTACCCGATATTTTATGACAATACCTGAGGCCTGTCGTTTGGTGCTGGAAGCGGGCTCTATGGGTAAGGGGGGCGAGATTTTTATTTTCGACATGGGCAACTCTGTGAAGATTGTTGAGCTGGCTAAGAAAATGGTTAGGTTATCGGGTTTAGTTCCAAATCAGGATATTAAAATAGAGTTTACAGGTTTAAGGCCTGGCGAAAAGCTTTACGAAGAGCTTTTAAACTCGCTGGAAAATACCATTCCTACGCATCACGAAAAGATTATGATTGCCAAGGTAATCCCCAATGATTATGAGGATGTAAGCAAACAGATTGAGAAATTGGTAGAGCTGGCTTGTATTTATCAGGATGTAGATGTAGTGAAGTTAATGAAGAAGATTGTTCCTGAGTTTAAGAGTAATAATTCTACCTACGAAAAACTGGATGAATTACCAAAATTAGCTGATGTATAAATTTACCGTAATTTTTTTTGTGGTGTTCTGCTTGTTCGCTAAGAGCACCTTTACGCAAACGCCAAACCGCTATTTACCCTTATCCTATACGCTATACCAAAAGCTCAATAAAGAAGTCTATCATAAAGATAGCGCTTTTCATAGTGCTGTAAGGCCTTTTTATGCAGATCACTTGGCTTTAAGATCGGGTGTTGATTCTATTCATAGCGTAGGGATAGATTCTAACAGGACTAGCTGGCTGGGGCGGAAACTTTTTCAGAAGCACTTGATAGAGGTGTCTAAAGAAGATTATCAATTCTATGCAGACTTTATTCCGGATTTTGTGCTTGGCTACGACAAAGAGTTGGGCGGAGGTACCTGGTTAAATACCCGAGGATACCAGTTGGGTTTGAATGTAGGTAATAAATTTTCTTTTTATACCAGCGGTTATGAAAATCAGGGCGTTTTTCCGCAATATATTACCCGGTTTATAAATGAAAATCAGGTAGTTCCCGGCCAAATGGGCGGAAAACTGGGAAATAAAGAAAAGGATTGGGCATACGTTACCGCCCTTTTATCTTATACGCCTAATAAATACCTGAATTTTGCTTTAGGTTACGATAAGAATTTTATAGGCGATGGATACCGTTCCATATTGTTATCAGATGTTGCCGCAAATTATTCCTTTTTTCGTTTGCGGGCGAGCCTGGGTAATGTACAATACCAAACTGTTTATGCTTATATGCTAGACCCTGGTGCACCTAAATTAACTACAGATCGCCGTTTGGGCGACAGGGGAAAATGGGGTGCATTCCACTATGTGGATTGGAATGTGAATAAGAGGCTGTCTCTGGGCTTTTTCCAGGCAGTAACCTGGGCAGATGCAGAACCGGAAGGCAAGCGGGGCTTTGATTTTAATTTTGTTCATCCTTTTGTATTCTTACGTCCTATAGAAAGCGCCAATTCAACATCGCCAGACAAAATGCGCCTGGGTTTAAATGCCAAATATGAGATATTGGATAAAACGGCAGTGTATGGGCAATTTATGCTGGATGAATTTACGGCGAAAGAGTTTTTTTCAAATAAGGGATATTGGGCAAATAAATGGGCGCTACAGTTAGGCTTCAGAGGCTCAGATTTATTTGGTATACAAAGATTAAACTATTTAGGGGAGTTTAATACCGCCCGGCCATATACCTATGCCCATTTCGACAGGCTGTCTAATTATGCACACTATAACCAGCCATTGGCGCATCCTTATGGTGCAGGCTTTAGAGAATTCCTGGGTCTGTTAAACTACAGCTATAAACGCTTTGATTTTAGCGGGCAGCTGTTGTATTCTTATTATGGTTTAGACCCTGCCGGAGAAAATTATGGCAAAAATATTTTTCTGTCTTACAATGATCGTTCGTTAAATTACGGTAGTAAGGTAGGCAATGGCATTTCAACCGATTTATTCTTTGCTAAAGGGAAAATAGCCTATCTCATTAACCCCAGGTACAATTTAAGGTTGGAAATATCCTCAACTTTCAGGAATGAAAAGAATGATGTAAGCAACTCAAAAACCGGTTTAATAGCCTTTGGATTGCGTAGCACATTTAGGAATTTCTATGATGATTTCTAAGAATGGATAAGACTGTTGGTGTCATTTTTTTTGTATATAATTTTTCTGATAACACTACGTCTGCTAATAGGTATAAATCAATAACAGAGAGCTTTGCCAGGAGGCAGAACGTAAAGATTAAAGTGTTTGAACTATCATTTTATAAACAGCACAATACCCTCTCTTGTGATTTAGAAAATAGTGATAGTTTATCCGATAGGTTGGCTAATATGATTATGGCGTTTACTCCAAAAATGACGTGTCAGCAAAAGTTGATATATGGTTCCAAATCCAGATACCTGCAATTTTTGTATCAGATTTTATATAACGAAGAAGTAAGTTCGCCTAGAGATTTTAGTATAATGCAATTGCTAGAAGAATTTAGGGGGGGCTATATAATTGTTTCCGGGGGGCCTTATGGTATATTTAAATACGCTGCTGCAGTAGCTAAAAAACTGAATAGCAAATTAATACTGGATTATAGAGATCCATGGACCTTTGGTTATAAAGCTATTGGTGCACATAATATAGCGTTTAAGCTTAAGAAAAGTCTACAAATGAAAACAGAAAAAAGACTAATTGAGCAGGCGGCTGTAATAACTACGGTTTCAGAAAGTCTAAAAAAGCAATTTCCAGCAAAATTTCATTCCAAAATACATGTTATCCCTAATGGGAGTAATTACAGTGAACAGGATATAAGGCAAAAGGAGGATAGTACATTTAATATAGTTTACATTGGTACGATCTATGATGAACAGCTGAAAGACGATGTTTTTTTTACAGCCTTACAAAGGTTTTTAGTGAATAAAGACGTTAGAAAAACGAGGCTGTATTTTTTAGGCTCTTTCTATAACCATAAATTAAAAGAAAAAATTAAAGATTTTGGGCTTTCGGAAGTAACCACTATAACGAGGCGTTTAAAGAGAGAAGAGCTTTTGCCGTACTTAAATGGCGCTAATATATTCCTACATCTGCGATATGGAAATAAATCAGGTATTATAACTTCTAAAAATGCAGATTACTTATTCTTTAGAAAGGCTGTTTTATTACCTATAAGCGATAATGGAGATATGGCAGAGAGTATCCTGAAAAATAAAGCTGGATATGTGTGTAATACTATAGAAGAGAACCTAACTGTGTTAGAGCAACTATGGGATAAGTTTCAGCAAGGAGAATCTCCGAGAATAGAACAGTCAGAGGAAATGTTAAGGGAAAATTCCAGAGAGGTAATTGCAGAGAAGTTCGTCGGCTTAGTACTACGTAGCTAGTTTACCCCACCATACATTTCGTAATCTTAGCCACGGCTACTTCTTTTACAGCTTTGATGATAGCATTGGCATCATAGCCACATTCTGCCCATAATTCAGGCTGTTCGCCATGTTCTACTATTTTGTCTGGCATACCTAATCTGATGACTTTGGAAGAATATCCACGATCTGCCATAAACTCGATTACGGCACTACCCATTCCGCCTTGCAAGCAACCATCCTCAACAGTTATTACACTTTTGTATTTTGAAAATACTTCTTGAAGCAGCTCTTCATCAATAGGTTTTACAAAACGGATGTCGTAATGCGCAGGGTGATATCCTTCTTCATTTAAAGCAATGCAAGCTTTTACGGCCTCATTGCCAATATGTCCAATAGAAAGTATAGCTACATCTTCTCCATCACATATTTTACGTCCCTTACCTACAGTAATCTCTTTAAAAGGGCGCTGCCAGTCGGGCATAACGCCATTACCTCTGGGGTAGCGTATAGAAAACGGTCCGCCATGGTTTTTTAGCTGAGCGGTGTACATAAGATTTCTAAGCTCTTCTTCGTTCATGGGCGCAGAAACAATCATATTAGGTACACACCTGAAATAAGCCAGATCGTATGCGCCATGGTGAGTTGGCCCATCTGCGCCGGCAATACCAGCCCGGTCTAAGCAAAAAACAACGGGTAGTTTTTGTAGTGCAGCATCATGAACAACCTGGTCATAAGCCCGTTGCATAAAGCTGGAGTAAATGTTGCAGAAAGGAATTAATCCCTGAGTAGCCAATCCGGCAGAAAACGTAACGGCATGCTGTTCGGCAATGCCCACATCAAACGCTCTGTCTGGCATGGCTTTCATCATAATATTTAGAGAGCAGCCAGAAGGCATGGCCGGGGTAATACCAATTATTTTGTCGTTCTTTTCTGCCAGCTCAACAATGGTATGTCCAAAAACGTCCTGATATTTTGGGCCTTGAGGTTTTTCAGGGATAGCTTTTTTAATTTCCCCGGTAATTTTGTTAAAAAGGCCTGGAGAATGCCATTTTGTTTGATCTTTTTCTGCCAAAGCATAACCTTTCCCTTTTACGGTTACACAATGTAACAATTTGGGGCCAGGTATATCACGTAAATCTGTTAACACTTGCACCAAATGATTAACATCATGGCCATCAATAGGGCCAAAATATCTGAAATTTAAAGCCTCAAAGAAATTACTTTTTTGTAATAGAGAGCCTTTAATGGTTTTTTCTATCTTTTTAACAATCTGATGAGCATTTGGACCCAATTCAGATATTTTAGATAGGACCGCAGAAACATCGTCTCTAAACTTATTATAGGTTTTGCTGGTGGTAATATCTGTTAAATAATCTTTTAACGCACCCACATTAGGGTCTATAGACATGCAGTTGTCATTCAGGATGACTAATAGGTTGGATTTTTCTATACCTCCATGGTTTAGCGCTTCAAAAGCCATTCCGGCAGTCATAGAGCCATCACCAATAATGGCTACATGCTGCCTGTCTTTTTCTCCTTTGTAGTGAGAAGCAACAGCCATTCCTAAAGCAGCTGATATAGATGTGGAAGAGTGCCCTACGCCAAAAGTATCGTATTCGCTTTCAGAACGCTTGGGAAAACCGCTGATACCTTTGTAAATTCTATTCGTATGGAAAACATCTCGTCTGCCTGTAAGTATTTTGTGTCCGTAAGCCTGATGCCCAACATCCCACACCAATTGGTCGTAAGGCGTGTTCATCACGTAATGCAGGGCAACGGTAAGTTCAACAACGCCAAGGCTAGAGGCAAAATGACCTCCATTTACAGAAACTATATCAATAATATATTGTCTTAATTCCTTGCAGATTTCAGAAAGCTCTTCTTCCTTAAACTTCTTTAAGTCAGAAGGTAAATTTATTTGAGATAATAGTTTCCCCGCCTTTATTTCCATATTTTGCTTACGGTAAAATAATCTGACAAATTTAGCAGAATTCCTGATTTAATTATGTGATAAAGATGATAGAAATCCTTATCCTTTATAAAAAGTGAATTCCGGTAAATTTGTTTGAAAGGAATCAAATTTATAAATATAATTGGTAATCTGATACGGTATTGACCAATTGTTGCATAAAGGTAAAATAGAATATATCTTTGATGGATTTTTTGAATGGACTTAGCTGAAAATTTCTCCATAAAATTACCTGTATTTGAAGGTCCTTTTGATCTGCTATTGTTCTTTATTGAAAGGGACGAGCTGGATATCCATAATATTCCAATTGCCCGGATTACAGATGATTTTTTGGAATACATCCATCAGATGAATACCCTGAACATGGAGCTGGCCAGCGAATTTATTTTTGTGGCAGCTACGCTGATGCGAATAAAGGCGAAAATGCTGCTCCCCAGAATTGAGGTAGATGAGGATGGCAATGAGATAGATTTAAAGCAAAATCTGATTCAAAAATTAATAGAATATAAAAGATATAAAGAAGCCACAGAAGAATTTAAATTGCTGGAAGAAGAGCGCTTTTACAAAGAGAAGCGAGGGAATATTGCAGAGGATATTAAGCGTTTTACGGAGATGGGGTCAACCCAGGAAGAATTAGCTTCATTTGATCTTTATAAATTGTTAAAGATATATCACCGGCTGATGCGGAATTACAGCATCCGTTCAGAAGAGGTGAAACACACGGTAGAAAAATACCCTTATACTATAGAAGAGCAAAAGTTGGTCATATCGCAACTTCTTAACATTAATTCCCGCTTAGATTTTAAGAATCTGGTTCAAAATTCAAAAGACAAAGTACAATTTGTATACAATTTTCTGGCAGTTTTAGAAATGCTGCAACAGCAGTTGATTAATATACAGATTGGTTTGGGGTTTAATAACTTTTGGATTGTAAATAAAGAAGCGAGCGCTCAATAAAATCTATTACCTGCAATTCATCTTCTAAACCAATTTCTGGTGCTTTATTGCTTGTTATACAGTTTATTACTTTTTTCAGAAAAACATCATGCTTATCTGCAGAACCCTGGTAATATTGGTACTGATTGGCATAAGTAATCTCTTCAAATACGGGCATTTTTATTTTGTTTTCCAATTGGATGAAATCCAGTTTTTCCATGTATTGTCCGCCTACTTTAACATTTCCGCTGGTGCCAATAATAGTCAAACTACTTTCTATATTGCTATTCCATGCTGCGTTGGTATAATTAAAAACGCCTTTTCCGCCGCCTGCCAACCTAAATTGTATAGAACCGCTATCATCAAATTCTGTATTAATCCGGGGGTTCAAAGAAAATGATTCGCCACTAATATCTGTTGGCATGCCGGTAAGCCATATCATCAAATCAATAAAATGGCTAAACTGTGTGTAAAGAGGTCCGCCGCCTAATGTTTTGGTGCTACGCCATGGAGAATCTGCGTAATATTTTGCATTCCTGTTCCAGAAACAGTTGATCTGCAGGTACAGTAAATCTCCCAGTCTTTTTTCTTCGGTTATCTTTTTTAGCCATATAGATATGGGGCTGTATCTGTTTTGCATTACCGCAAAAACTTTTTTTCCGGAAGATTTTTCAGCCTGCATCATGGTAAGAACGTCTTCTTTGTTTAGCGCAACAGGCTTTTCGCAAATGACATGATATCCTGCCTGCAAACAGGCAATGCTATGTTGTGCATGCAGGCCATTGGGCGTACAGATACACACAACATCTGCCGGAATTTTACTTTCCAGAAAGGTTTCCAGAGAAGTAAAAAACGGAATGAGTGCTTCTATATTTTTGCGTTTGCTAAAATCGGTATCAACGGCAGCTACTAATTGAGCTTCTGGTATTGATTTGAGAATCCGAGCGTATTTAGAACCAATATTTCCTGTTCCAACTATTACAAAGCTGAGTTTATTCATTTATAGTTTTTTAACTAAAAAATCCATATAAAATTTTAATTTTGGCTTTTAATAGAGTAGATGGAAATATCCCAGATAAAGATTAGTAAAAAAAACGAATCTTAAAAGGATTAATTCAACTTTAGTGATAGCAATTTATTAAAATTTTCATGAAAAAGGACACAATTATTTTTGATTTAATCAACGAAGAGCTGCAAAGGCAGGAGCAGGGTTTGGAATTAATCGCTTCTGAGAACTTTGTAAGTGAGCAGGTTATGGAAGCTGCCGGTTCTGTTTTAACTAATAAATATGCAGAGGGGCTTCCGGGGAAACGTTACTACGGAGGTTGCGAAGTAGTTGATGAAATTGAGAATATAGCTATCGATAGAGCAAAGCAGCTATTTGATGCCGAATGGGTAAACGTTCAGCCGCACTCTGGTGCTCAGGCTAATACAGCAGTTTTTTTAGCGGTATTAAAACCGGGAGATAAAATCTTAGGCTTCGATTTATCTCATGGTGGTCACTTAACTCATGGTTCTCCTGTGAATTTTTCAGGTAAAGTTTACCAACCATTTTTCTATGGTGTAGAAGAAGAAACGGGGCTTATCAATTACAAACAACTGGAAGAAGTGGCTTTAAGAGAAAAACCGAAATTGATTATTTGTGGTGCCTCTGCTTATTCCAGAGATTGGGATTATGCGTTTATAAGATCTGTTGCTGATAAAATCGGCGCATTGGTTTTGGCAGATATTTCTCATCCAGCAGGATTAATTGCCAGGGGTTTGTTAACAGATCCGCTACCGCATTGCCATATCGTAACCACTACTACGCATAAAACTTTACGCGGCCCAAGAGGCGGCATCATCATGATGGGCAAAGATTTTGATAACCCTTGGGGATTAACCACACCGAAAGGCGAAATCAGAAAAATGTCTTCTATTTTAGATGGAGCTGTTTTTCCTGGTACACAAGGTGGCCCATTAGAGCATATTATTGCTGCTAAAGCCGTAGCTTTTGGCGAGGCATTAAGTGACGAGTATATGGATTATGCTTTACAAGTGAAGAAAAATGCCGCGGCAATGGCTAAAGCTTTTGTAGAGCGTGATTACAAATTAATATCCGGAGGTACAGATAACCATTTGATGTTGATTGATTTATCTAACAAAAACATTACCGGTAAAGTAGCAGAAGAAGCTTTAGGTAAAGCAGATATTACGGTTAACAAAAACATGGTTCCTTTCGATAAAAGATCTCCTTTTGTGACATCGGGAATTCGGGTTGGAACTGCGGCAATTACTTCCAGAGGTCTTAAAGAAGATGAGATGGAGAAAATCGTGATCTTTATAGACGAGGTAATTAAAAATCATGAAAATGAAGCCCATTTAGAGGAAATAGCAGAGCAGGTTAACGAGCTGATGGAGAAATACCCACTATACAAAAAATAAAAAGCATTTAGTACAAATAAAAGCCTTTATACGAATCTTTGGGTTTGTGTAAAGGCTTTTTTGTTGGTAGCAATTCTCAAATCCAGAAGAGGTTATGAGTTCTAAAAAGTAAATTATGCTATTTCTACCCTCCAAAGGAAAAGGTGTATTGGTCTTGATTTTATTGTATGGAATAAACGGATTTTGAACAAATGGTTTAGAAAGAGAAAAAGCGAAATTCCGAAGAACTCCGCCTTTTCCAATCTAAATTAACGCTCTCGGTTGTGTTATACGGGAACACCGCCGCTAACGTTACACTTTTTTTAAAAAATTCAGTCTTTTTCGTAGCACCCTAAGGTAGAGGGATATACTCTGTCAGAGTTTTTAAGATCTTTTGAGAGAATAGAAGAATAAGTGTGGTTGTCTAAGTTTAATCCTAAGCCTTTCATTGCGCTTATTTCCTGTAATCTAAAATCGCTCAATCGGGAATTTCTAAACAGCGGGTCTACATTAAATAAGTTATTAGCTCCACCTAATTCTTTGCTATCGCCTTTTATCAGATTATGATTAAAACTATACTCAAACAATTTTTGTCCGCTTTGCTGTATGTCCAGTTCGTTTCTTTGCGTTCCCCAAATAATATTGTTGGTAAAATTGGCCTTCAAAGCAAATACATCTGGTTGATAAGTAGAGTTATCAGCAATATAAATTGAAGGTGTAATTCTTGAAAAATTGTAGTTATAACCGGCAAAGGTGTTCTGTAAAAATGTATAATCGCCGCCATTTAACAAAGCAAGCAGATGCTGCCGACTATTAAAAAACAGGTTGTTGATAGCTGTTATACTGCCGTTATAACTAATTATTCCGCTTACATCATGGTTTTTTATAATAGAATTGCTAAGCAAAAGTTTAGGTTGATTGTTGAAACTTAAAGAATCTACCCTGATGCCAGTAATGCCGTTTTTAATGATACAGTAATTAAGTTCGTTATTGGTAGAGGTGCTGGTGAAATGGATGCCTTCCCACTGCCCGGCTTCGTCTCTGTAAATTCTTTCCAGTCGGTCGCTGGCAAACATAATAGTATTCTGGAACGTTCCAGAAGCTTTTAAGCTGCCTTTTATGGTTAATTTGGCTCCTTTATGGAAAAATAAACGGGCTCCCTCATTAATGTTTAGCGTTGCGCCTTCTGCTACACTTAGATTTTTATAGATGATATAGGGTTTGCCTTTAATAAAGGTTGTGGGGTGTGTAATTACATCATCATTAAAATAAATGGCGTTTTGCCCATATGCAACCAATGGAATCTTCTGAGTTTTGTTGTTAAAGCTAATTAATAAAGAGTCTTCTACTAAAAATGGGCTGTCATCATTATTAGGATTGATAAGAGCTTTTACAAATACATAAATCGAATCATTCCCTTTGATTTCGTAATTTTGGATAGACGTAGAAGGTAGGCCATTTATATTTATGTTAAAAGCAGAGTTGTTGCCGCCAAAAAGTTTTAATTCGTTTACAAGAATGCTGTTTTTATTGTAATTGAAAATCTTTAAAGTACGTGTAGTAGTGCCTTTGTCGGTAAAGACGGTATCAAAAAGAATAGAATCTGTAGAGAAATTTAGCCGGGCATTCGGATTGCTGTCAATTTTATCGTTTTTTCTGCATGCAGTTATCAGAAATATCAGACAGGAAATATATAGGATAAAGCGCTTATTCATCAAATCAAAAATATAAGAAAAAATCTTCATTGCTATAAAAAAAGCTAATCTGCAAAAGCAATTCCGGCAATGCTTATTTTAGGGATCTCTGCTTGCTTAAGTGCTATGGCGCAGGCTTCTAAAGTGGCGCCGGTAGTAATGGTGTCGTCTACTAAAAGAATATGTTCTAATTCTACAGCGGGTTTGGTTGCGGCAAAAGACAATTTTAAGTTTTCGTATCTCGCTAATCGGTTCATGGCCGTTTGGCTATTATCGTTTTTTATTCTTCGCAGAATATTGTTATAAACCGGAATGTTCATACTTTCACTTAAGCCCAAAGCTATCTGCTCGCTTTGGTTATAGCCTCTTATCTTATGTTTTTTAGGATGCAGCGGAACAGGAATTATGGCTTGCACATCTTTGTATCGCTCTGCTTTCAGTAGTTCAGCACCAAGCTGCTTCCCAAGCTCCAGACCCAATTCCGGTACATTGTTATATTTAAGCTGATGCATGAGGCGTTGCACCTTTCCGCCATGTTTAAAGAATAAAAAAGCAGTGGCGTTTTCAATTTTTTCTTTGCCCCAAAACTGCCGGGCTAATTTATTATCGGTAAAAAAATGGTAATTGGTATAAGGCAACTGATACAAACACCGGATACAGATAAGTTTTTCTGAGTTTACCAGCGACTCTCCGCAAGCATTACACAAGTTGGGAAAAAATAAAGAATAAAAATCTTTAAGGTATCTATAAATCATAAAATTAATACACAATTACTTTGGGTAGATATTTGTATATCAAGTTAGAAAAAAATGAGATTCCGACAAAGACTATTTTATAATTTAGATTTTTCTTTTACAGCTAACTGCCCGCATGCAGCATCTATGTCTTTGCCTCTGCTTCTTCTGAGGTTGGTGATAATGCCTTGTTTTTTTAAATACTCGGCAAATATTTCGGTTTTATCTTCGCTGGCATTGGTAAAATCGGCAAAGGAAATGGGGTTGTATTCTATAATATTTACTTTACACGGAATATGTTTGCAAAATTTGGCCAGCTCTCTGGCATCCTGCAATTCATCATTAAAATTATTGAAGATGATATATTCGTACGTTACCGGATTTTTGGTTTTTAAGTAATAATATTTTAAAGCTTCTGCCAGAGCTGGTAGCGAATTCTGCTCGTTAATGGGCATAATTTCGTTCCGTTTTTGATCGTTAGCGGCGTGTAACGAAAGCGCCAGGTTAAATTTTACACCGTCGTCGCCCAGCTTTTTAATCATCTTTGCTATTCCGGCTGTAGAAACCGTAATTCTTTTAGAGGCCATGTTAAGGCCGTCTTCGGCGGTAATTCTATCAATAGATTTTAGCACATTGCTATAATTTAGCAAAGGTTCGCCCATGCCCATATACACAATATTAGACAACGGAATTCCATAGTTTTCTATAGCCTGCTTACTAATAAGAACCACTTGGTCGTAAATTTCATCGGCATTTAGATTTCTTTTTCTGCCCATGTAGCCAGTTGCGCAAAATTTACAGGTTAAGCTGCATCCAACTTGCGAAGATACGCAGGCCGTCATCCTATCTGTTGTAGGAATTAAAACGCCTTCAATTAAATGCGAATCATGTAAAATAAAGGAGTTTTTAATGGTTTTATCACTACTAAACTGGGATGTGTTAACCTTTACAGCATTAATTACAAATAGGTTTTTTAGCTTCTCACGGAGTTCTTTAGAGATATTGCTCATCTCATCAAAACTGGTGGCCGATTTTTTCCATAGCCATTCATAAACCTGCGTAGCTCTAAATGCTTTTTCATTAAGCCCGGTGGTAAACTGGGTCTTCAAGTCAGCAAGCGAGAGACTTCGTATGTCAGTTTTATGTGGCGTAGTGTCCATCTTTTGCAAAAGTAGGTATAATATTTACATTAATTGTCAAAGAGAAGCTAAACATTATTGCGTTCTTTGTGTTTCCCAATAGGAATAATATTTTAATCGGTCAATGAAAAAGTTTACAGCAGATTATGTATATACCGTAGAAGATAAAACTCCTATTCCAAACGGAATGGTTATAACAGACGATAATGGTAAAATTATCTCGGTATCAAAATATAATGAAAATGATAATGATGTAGAATGTCATAAAGGCGTTATTGTGCCTGGATTTATCAATGCGCATTGCCATCTGGAACTTTCTCATTTAAAAGGGAAAATTAAAGAGAAGAAAGGGCTGATTAATTTTATTAAGGAGGTACTAAAGCTGAGGGCCTCTGATGATAGCGTTGTGCAAACTGCTATGAGAGAAACCGATAAAGAAATGTATAAAAATGGAATTGTTGGTGTTGGAGACATTTCTAACCTTCCAGTTTCTGCAGAAGTAAAGGCCGAAAGCGCTATTAAATACCATACGTTTATAGAGATGGTAGGTATGGATCCGGCAAAAGCCAAAGACTTAATTCGGAAAGCAGATGAAATGAAAGCTGCTTTTGAAAACTCTGGCTCTGTTTCCATTACGCCGCATGCCCCGTATACTTTATCTAAAGCTTTGCTGAAAGAGTTGCGGAAGTACGCTAAAAACAAAACAAATCTGGTAAGCATACACAACCAGGAAAGCGATGAGGAGAACGCTTTATATAGATACAGAACAGGCGCTTTTCTGAAGCTTTATGAGGATCTGGGTATCAATATAGATCACTTTGTGTCTATGTCTAAAAATACCATTCAGGCTTTAGCTCCCCTGTTTCCAGAGAACCAGAACATCCTGTTAGTACATAATATTTTTACTAGTTTTAAAGATGTTTTCATGATGCACCGATTTGCCAAAGATGTTTTTTGGTGTTTTTGTCCGGCATCAAATCTTTATATAGAAAACAAATTGCCGCAGATAGATTTCTTTAGAAAATCTGATGCGCTGATTACCTTGGGTACAGACAGCCTGGCATCTAATAAATCTTTAAATATTTTAAAAGAAATGGAAATAGTTAAAGAAAACTATAAAGTAGATTTTGAAGAATTATTAACCTGGGCCACCATAAACGGAGCTAAGTTTTTTGGCTGGGATGCCGAGCTTGGCTCTATTAAAGAAGGAAAAACACCGGGTTTAAACCTTATTACCAATTTTAAAGACGGGCATATTTCTTCCAAATCAGAAGTAGTTAAACTGATTTAATTTGTCTTTATCGTTAGAAAAGTAGACTTTTATCGGCTTAAAAATTATGATGAAAGCAGTTCAGATTCTGGTTAGCGGTAAAGTGCAGGGTGTATTTTTCAGGGCGTCTTGTAAGGCAGTTGCAGACCAGATAGGGATAAAAGGACAAATAAAAAATCAGCCAGACGGTACGGTTTTAATAGAAGCCGAAGGTGATGATATTTTGCTTTCTATGTTTATAGATTGGTGCAAAAACGGTCCCGACGACGCTGAAGTACAAGATATTTCAATTACAGACATAGAATTAAAAAACTATCGTAATTTTGAAATAGTTAAAAGATAAAAACAATTGTCTGCTATAAGAAAATTTGCGGGGCAAACAGCCATTTACGGCCTAAGTACTATTGCCTCCAGAATACTTAACTTCTTTTTAACGCCGGTTTATACAACGGTTTATGCGCCCAAAGCTTATGGTATATTTACTACCATGTATGCCTGGGCCTCTGTGCTTAATGCCTTTATGGCCTTTGGTATGGAAACAACTTTTTTTAGATATATCAACAAAAAAGAAGGACAAAAAGAACAGGTTTATAGCAATGCATTTTTTTTAATTGTTTTTCTGGCGTGTTGTTTTATTGGCTTTGCATTTCTCTTTTTAAAACCCATTGCCGCGTGGATGCAAGAAGGAAAATCTGTACCTATAGAAGATTATATCAGCTATATCAAATATTTTATTTTTATTCTGGCTTTAGATGCTTTAAGCGTAATTCCTTTCGCCAGAGTAAGGGCAGAGGGCAAAGCGGTAAGATATGCGCTTATTAAATTTACCAATATAGCTAGTTTTATTGCGCTTAACCTATTTTTTCTTTTTGCCATACCTTTTATCATTAAAGAAAATTGGCTTCTTGCCAACTGGTTTTCTACTTGGTACCGGGCAGAATGGATTGGTTATGTATTCATTTCTAACCTTATTGCCAGCGGCTTAACGTTCTTGTTGCTACTGCCAGAAATTCTTAAACTGCAATTTAAGGTAAATAGAACACTGTTGATAGATATGTTTTCTTACAGTTGGCCAATTCTGATTGCAAATCTGTCTTTCATCATTAATGAAAATAGCGATAAAATATTTTTAGAAAAGTTGTTGCCTGCAGAAATTAGCGAGAGAGAAGTTGGTATTTATGGAGCATGTGCAAAGCTGGCCGTCTTCCTCAGCATATTTATTAATGCATTTAGGTTAGGTGCCGAGCCATTTTTCTTTAATACCTCTAAAAATAAAGATGCCAAAGAAACCTATGCGGTAATTATGAGCTACTTTGTAATAGCTTTGGCTTTAGTTTATGTAGGCTTAGTGGCCAATATAGGCGTTCTTAAATATTTTATTGGTCAATCTTATTGGGAAGGAATTTACGTAGTGCCCATTCTTTTATTAGGATACCTTAATCTGGGAATTTATATGAATCTTTCTATTTGGTATAAACTGTCAGACCAAACAAAATATGGTTTGTACATTTCTGGCATTGGTGCTTTAGCTACCATAGTTCTAAATGTGGCTTTTATCCCTAAATTTGGTTTTGTAGCCTCTGCCTGGATATCTCTTTGTGTTTACACTTTAATGATGCTTTTGTCTTATATCTGGGGACAGAAACATTATCCAATTCCTTACCGAATAAAAAAAGATTTGTTATATATTGTTTTAGCCACAGTTTTGGTATATATTTCTTTCTCTATTTTTAAGCAGAACATTTTTGTGGGGAATATACTGTTTGTGAGCTTCGGTATATTTGTTTTTTATCTGGAAAGGCATAATATCAAAACTTTATTTGTAAAATGATGAATATTAAGATTATCAACACGTCTAAAAATCCCTTACCTGATTACGAAACCATACAATCTGCCGGGATGGATTTAAGAGCGAATATAGAAGAAACTATCGTTTTAAAACCCTTGGAGAGAAGGCTTGTTTCTACCGGTTTATTTATGGAACTTCCGGAAGGTTATGAGGCGCAGATAAGGTCCAGAAGTGGATTGGCTTTTAAGTTTGGAATTACAGTTTTAAACTCGCCAGGCACTATAGATGCTGATTACAGAGGAGAAATAAAAGTTTTATTGGTAAATCTTTCTGCGGAAGATTTTACGGTAAATTCTGGCGATAGAATTGCACAGATAGTTATTGCTAAGCATGAGAGAGCGGTTTGGCAAGAAGCAGAGGTATTAACCGAAACAAAAAGAGGTGCTGGCGGTTATGGCCACACCGGCGTTAAATAAAATATAGGGTTGAAAAATTACGTTAGCATTCTATAAAGAGAGCAATGTATAAAAAGTATGTACTTTTCTGGTTGTTGTTTTTTGGCGGCTTTTCTGTATTTGCACAGAGAAAGGGCACTAAGCAAGAGTATGTTATCATTGCCGGGAAGCCGCAATCGGCACAAGATAGTGTTGCGGTAGTAAATTTGTTCTATCTGGGTTTAAAAGAGAAGGTTACTCAAAATTTAGGTTCAGCGCTAAATACTTTTGGTAAAATATTAACTTACGACCCGCAGAATCATAATGCCTATTATGAAATGGCGCAAATACATTACGGAAACAAAGATCTCGCAAACGCAAAAAGTAATATAGAAAGCGCTTTGGCAATAAAGCCCGATAACGAATGGTACTGGGTGCTTTCTGCAAACATTTATCAAGACCTCAAGAATTATGAGCTATTAAACTATGCGCTAGACGAGCTAATGAAACTATCGCCAGAGCGAGTAGAATATGGTTTAGAAAAGGCAAACACGCTTCTGGTGCTTGAAAAACCTCAGGATGCCCTGGCGGTTTACAATCAGTTAGAAAAGATGCATGGCATAAACGTAGATATTGTAGAAGGCAAGCAGCGTTTATACAGAAATATTGGAGATTTTAAAAATGCCGAAGCCGATTTGCAAAAGCTTATAGAAGCCGATCCCGGTAATTTTAAATACTACATATTTCTGGGAGATCTTTACTATGCCAACCAAAACAAAGAAAAGGCGTTGGAATCCTATAAAAAGGTAAAAGAATTAGATAGTAGAAACGGTTTTGTTAATTTGGCTTTGG
>PJUF01000735.1_pt1 | contig 20841 bp, 17 predicted proteins | sample 1512191 | NCBI WGS metagenome assembly PJUF01 (sample SAMN08177673, study PRJNA422409) | Feces metagenome, whole genome shotgun sequencing project. | isolation source: Chicken feces (3) enriched on wood chips | host: Gallus gallus | place: USA: Madison | collected 2015-01-15 | reverse complement strand
GCAGGGTCACCTTGAGACGATCATGGAAGAAGGCGCGCAGGTCCGGCTCTACCTCGAGCGGGAACTTGAGCCCGTTTTCGGTGATGATGCGAATGACACCCAGCGCCGCGCGGCGCAGCGCGAAAGGATCGCGCGAGCCGGTGGGCTTTTCGTCGATGGACCAGAAGCCGGACAGGACATTGAGCTTGTCGGCCAGCGCCACGGCGATCGAAACCGGCTCGGTCGGGACGCGATCCGACGGGCCTACGGGCTTGTAGTGCATTTCGAGCGCATGGGCGATGGCCGCAGGCTCGCCCTGCGCCGTCGCATAATAGCGCCCCATCAAACCCTGCAATTCGGGGAATTCACCGACCATGCCGGTGACGAGATCGGCCTTGGCCAGCATGGCGGCGCGCTTGGTCTGTTCGACATCGGCGCCGACCTTGGGCGCGATGTCGCCCGCCAACTGCACGAGGCGCTCGACCATCGCAAACTGCGTGCCGAGCTTGGCGTGGAACACCATGTCCTCGAGCTTGGGCAGGCCGTGCTCGAGCGGAATAGCCAGGTCGCCCTGGTAGAAGAAGGCGGCATCGGAGAGGCGCGCGCGGATGACGCGCTCATTGCCCGCCACCACCACCGCGCCGCCATCGGCGGGAACCGTATTGGCGGTGATGATGAAATTGGGCGCCAGCTTTCCCGACGCATCGCGCAGGCAGAAGCATTTCTGGTTGGCGCGAATGGTGGCAATGATGACTTCCTCGGGCAGTTTGAGGAAATCCGGATCGAACGCGCCCATCATCACGTTCGGCCATTCCACCAGCCCCGCCACTTCCTCAAGCAAGCCCTCGTCATGGATGACGGTCAGTCCCTGGGCGAAGGCCAGGTTGTCGGCATCGGTGCGGATGATGTCCTTGCGGCGGTCGATGTCGAGCACGACCTTGGCGCGTTCGAGCGCCATCTGGTAGTCCTCGAAGCGCTTGACGCGGATGGCGTCGGGGGACAAGAACCGATGCCCGAACGTGGTCTGCCCCGATTGCAGCCCGCCGGCGGCAAAAGGCACGACTACCGGTTCGTCATTCTCGGTGCCGAAGGTCGCGGTAATGGCCCGCAGCGGCCGCACCCAGTTGAAACTGCCGGACCCCCAGCGCATGGACTTGGCCCAGCCGAAGTCTCCCATCACCTTGGGCAGAATGGCCGAGAGCAGGTCGACCGCGTCGGCGCCGGGCTTGTCGATCTGCGCGACATAGAAATCGCCCTTCTTGGGGTCGCTTTCCACCTTGGCCTGATCGATGGACTGGAGACCCGCCGCGCGGAGGAACCCGTCGATGGCCGGCTGGGGTGCGCCGACCTTGGGACCCTTCTTTTCCTCGCGCGTATCGGGCGAGCGCACCGGCAGGCCCGAGACCGACAAGGCCAGGCGCCGCGGCGTCACGAAAGCCTTGGCGCCCTCATAGACCAGGCCCGCATCCACCAGAGCATTGGTGACGGCTTTCTTGAGGTCTTCGGCCGCGCGGCGCTGGAAGCGGGCGGGAATTTCCTCGGAGAACAGTTCGAGCAGCAGTTCGGGCATGGCGGATAACCGGTTCTTTTCAGGCGTGTGCGTGATTAGCGCGGGGGGCAAAGCTTGTCGATGGGCTATTGCCCAATAGACGGCTCCGCCGGCCGCCCCCTAGTCGCGTTAGCCACAGGCAGGCCCCTCCATTCCTGAAAGGGAATTCCAGGTGGGTCTCGACGACTACCAGCCGCCCCCACCACCGCCACCGCCGCCACCGCCGGAAAAGCCGCCGCCACCCGAGCCCGACGAACTGGCCTGTACCGGCTGCGCCGCCACCATGGCTGCGGCCATGCCCGTGGACGCAGCGGCGACGGTTTTTGACAGTCCGCCCGTCGAAAAGCCGTTGCGCCCGGAATACCAGCCCGGATGATAGGACCGGCCCTCATCGGTCGCCGCATTGCGCGCCAGCTCCGCCTCGAAATGCTCAGACCAGGGCTTTTCGACGCCCAGCGCAATGGCATAGGGCAGGATGCGCTCGAACCGCTCCACCGTCAGCGGCGGCTCGTCATTGATGTTGAGCCGGTTTTTCTCCGCCGTTTCGAGATAGAGCTTGAAGCCGTCGATTTCGTCCATGACCTTGCGGCCCTGCACCGTTGGCGCCCGCATCAGAATGGCAAAGACCACGCTGATCACCACCAGCGAGGCGGCAGCGATGGCCGCGGTGTTGATGGTGATGCCGGTAAAAGTCTCCAGAACGCCGCCGCCGAAATTGGCCCCGAACACGGCCAGGCCGATCAGGATGACGAATTTTTGCACCGGATGCCCGGACTTGATGGCGTTGAACGCCACCGTGCCCATCACGCCCACAAAGACGCCGCCGAACAGCGCGAAGAACAGCCAGACCGGTTCGAGTACATCGAGCACCACCATGCCTACGATCATCGCCGCGGCCAGCACGAAACTGAGGATGGCAAAACCGGCATTGTTCCTGAACCAGGTCGCCCGGTTCTCGCTGGCGATGGCAGCGGTGAACTCGGTGCGCTTGGTGCCCAGGTCCTTGCCGTTTGCCTTGTCGAAGCTCACCGCGCCGCGCGAGGAAAAATAGGCCGCAAGGATCTGCTCGCCCACGGGCAGCGGCTCGGTCGGTGACTTGCCGGTGCTTTTCACCGTCAGCACCTTGCCGGCATTATCGATGGTCACGAGACCCTTGACCCCAAGGTTGAAGATCGCAGCCGTCATGGCCGTCCAGCCTGAATTGCCGAACCCCCATTTGTGCACATAATGGGTCAGGGCCGGCGAAAAGCCCTTGGGCGGGTGGAAACGCGGAATGATCACGCCCTTGGGCGGGTCGCGGCCGACGCGCATCCAGGCGGTAAAATTGTAGGCAAGCAGCGCGATCACGGCGAGGATCGGCAACCACACCTCGCGCAGGTCCGACGCGTTCTGCAGCAGGGCATCCAGTCCCTCGGGATAGGCAATGATGCCCTTCTGGAACGACACGGCAAGGGTCATGCCCTCGCCCGCCGCCAGTTCGCGCTGGGTCCGGAAAGTCGCCGTCGTGTCGCTGTCGCGGGTGATGGTCACCGAGCGCTCGCTCGATCCGGCGGCGCCGGTATAGGCGGCGAGATCGGCGATCACTGCGCCGGCAGGCAGGGTGACGCGCGCCACCGATGTGAGGATGGGGAAGTTCCAGTAATTGCCGGTCGCGTTCCAATAGAGCTCGTCGCCTGTCCCGTCTGCCGTCGGCCGGGCCATGCGCTGCATGCTGTAGCGGATGGTATAGCGATGCTCGCCGCGCGAGAGCAGCACGTCGGGATCGCCGATCCAGATTCGCTGGAAGTCCCCCATCCGCTCGACCCGGAACATTTCGGGCCGACCCGCGCGCGTCACTGCCTCGACATCGAGCGCGATGCGGATCTTGTTGTTGCTCGATCCGAGCATGGTCACCGGAATGTCGCGATAGATGCCGCGCCGGATATCCACGCCCTCGGCATTGACGTCGATGGTTTCGAGAACCTCGACCGAGCCATCGGTGCGCAGTGTCACGTCACTGGCAAAGGCCCGGATTTCCTCGCGCGCCAGCGCGGGCACGGCAAGGGCGAGTACCAGGGTGAAGGCGGCGATCAGGCGTGAGAAGGCCGAAAGTGTCATTGAGCTGCTTTTCTCGCTCGCTGTCATCCCGGGACAGATGGTCGTGTGAGAGGGACTAGAATTTGACTTGGGGCACGGCGCGCTCGGCCTCGTTGTCGAGCTCGAAATATTCAGCCTGCTCGAACTTGAAGGCATTGGCGACAAGGTTCGAGGGGAAAGATTCCACCTGGATGTTGAGGTTGCGGACCGCCCCGTTGTAGTAGCGCCGCGCCATCTGAATTTCGTCTTCCACGCCCTGCAGGGCGGTCTGGAATTCGAGAAAGGTCGTATTCGCCTTGAGGTCGGGATAGGCCTCCGCCACCGCCAGCAGCCGACCGAGGGCGGCCGAGAGCTCGCCTTCGGCTTTGGCGCGGGCTTCGGGGCCGGCCGAGGCGGCGCTGGTCGCCCGGGCGCGCGCGTTGACCACGGCTTCGAGCGTCTCTCGCTCATGGGTCATGTAGCCCTTTACCGTCTCCATCAGGTTGGGAATGAGATCGGTGCGGCGCTTGAGCTGCACATCGATCCCAGACCATCCCTCGCGCACCATCTGCCGGTTCGAGACCAGACCGTTGTAGATAACGATGGCGTAGCCGACGATGCCCACGACAAGGGCTAGGATGACCCATTCCATATGCGCGCTCCTCCAGCGGAAATCGGGCGGACACTGGCAGTTTGGCGAAGTCTTTGCAACGGCGCTGGCGCAGCGGGCTTGACTTCGGCGCGCCAATCCCTAGCTTTTAAGCTATGAACACGCGCCTCACCCATCGCTGCATCGATATCCTCGCAGGATAGATGCCCTAGGCATGCTCAGCCGGAGCCTGTTTAGGGCTCAGGGCATATCGCATCCCGATACCGGCGCACATTTCTCATCCCACGAATTTCTCAGCGGCGCGCACACGCGCCGGCTGCGCACTATAACAGGACTGCTAGCCATGACCGAAATCAGGCGCGACCTCACCCCTGCCCTCACCCTGGGCAAATCCGACCACGCCAAGCTCTACGCCCTTGGCGAAGCCGGCCTCGACCGCACGCCGGATCTGGCCGAAATCCTTCTGACCGAACTCGATCGCGCCAAGGTCGTCGCCGACGACAAGCTGCCGGGCGGCGTGGTGCGCATGGGCTCGTGCGTCAGCTACGAGACCAATGCCGGCACAACCCAGACCGTGACGCTGGTCTATCCCGCGCAAGCCGATATCGAAGCGGGGCGCATTTCGGTGATGACGCCTATCGGCGTTGCGCTGATCGGGCTCAAGGCCGGCCAGGCCATCACCTGGCGCGACCGCGCCGACAAGCGCCACAAGCTGACCATTCTCAGCGTCGAGGCCCCGGTTGCGGCCTAGCCGAACTGCGGCCGGGTCAGCATCAACCAGATGATGGCGAGCACGGCGATGAAGGCGGGAAATCCGCAGGCGAACCAGAGCCGGTAGAGCTTGAAGTATTCTGCCGGCAGGGCCGCTCCGGCAGAGGCGGCCCCGCGCGCAAGATTGCGCATGCGCGCCTGCATCCAGACGACCGGAAGCCAGAAGACACCCGTGAAGACGTAAAGTCCCAGCGAGGTCAGGAGCCAGGGCTCGGTAAGGTCCCAGCCGATCTCGCGCGCGAGCAGGTAGCCGCTGACGGGCTGGATCAAGACGGCCGAGGCGGTGAAGATCGTGTCCGCCACCACCACTGTGCCTGCGACATGTGCGATGAGCGCAGCATTGGCCGTGCGATGTGCCATGACCATGAAGAAGGCAATGCCGGCACCGGTTCCCAGCAGCACGGTGGCACCCAGGACATGGACCCAGCGCAGGATGTCGTACCAGAGCATCAGCGTTCCTCCAGCGTCGCGAGAGCCACGATCAACAGCACCAGCGAGGGCAGCACCTTGAGCATCGGACCGAGCGGATCGATCCAGAGATCGGGCGCGAAGAGCGCCGAGCCCGCCAAGTAGGCTGCGGATACCGCAAGGGCGGCCAGAAGGCCGACCCGGGCCGTGCGCCGCATTGCAATGGCAATGCCGATAAGCAGGTCTGCAAAGCTGCCCGCGACCACGGCGGCCACGGCCAAACCCACACCCATGCCGCGGCCGGCAAGCACCTCGGCCGCAGCATCGAGCCGCAAGAGGCCGAGTATTCCCGAAAGCAGCCAGAAGAGGGAGAGCGTCGCAAGGGCGACGGGCTTGAGCAGCCACAGCCTTGCAAACCATCGCTCCTGCACGCCCGCCGGCATGCCGGACAATATGGCCCGAACGCCCGGCAGCCGTCGACCCGTCGCGCTGTGCCAAGGCTGCGGGTCGCCATCTATGCCACTGGCCAGCTGATCGATGGTCGCCGAGCGCATGGGTGTGCGCCAACCCAGATATCCTGCCACATCTCCCAAGGCGAAAAACGGACGAACGAGTGCGGGTGGCAGATCGAGCACAGGTGCAGGCGGCAGACCGAGCCAGGCGCGCAGCTCGATGAGCAGGTCGGCGAAGGTCTCGGCCTGTGCCGACACCAGATCATAGGCGCGCCGATAGGACACACCGTCATCGGTTACGATCCTGACGGCCCCGGCAATGTCCGCGGCCGACACGCATCGCAGCGGCCGAGCCGTGTAACAGGCAGGAATGGCGAACGGCATGGAGGCCAGGGCGCGCAGCATGCCCGACCCGCCGAAGGCAATGGGCGAGAGGACCAGGCCGGGGCGCAGGATGACCCAGGGGAAGTCCATATCCTTCAACAGCGCTTCTGCCTCAGCTTTTTGTCGCATGAAGGGCGCGGCAGCGCGATCGGTGCCGGCGGCGGAAATCTGGATCAGCGGGAGTTTTCGCGCCGCGCACGCCCGGAACAGCGCCGCGGGTGCCTCGACCTGGACAGCGCGGGTATCGTCCGCCGGACCATCCTGGAGCGCGCCTGCCGCATTGACGACGAGATCCGCCCCTTCGAGCAGGTCGGACCAGTCTCCGGCACGCGTCAGGGAGGCTATGTCGGTGCGGCGCCACTCCACCTCAGGCATGCGACGCACACCAATCGTAACGGAACGGGCCACGCCGACGACGCGGTGACCGTCGACGAGCAGGCCACGGGCGATCTCGGCACCGATGAGGCCGGTAGCGCCAAGAAGCAGTATGGTGAGCGGCGGCCGACCCGGATCGCTCGCCGCCATAGCGCTACTCCGCGCCGCCGCCGGCCGTCTGCAGCCAGGCTTCGCCGCAGGCCTTGGCCAGTTCGCGGATGCGCAGGATATAGCTCTGCCGCTCGGTCACCGAAATGACGCCGCGCGCGTCGAGCATGTTGAAGTTATGCGAGGCCTTTACCACCTGCTCATAGGCCGGGATGGCCATGGTCTGGCGGTTTCCGTCGGCGCCCTTGGCCAGGATGGCGCGGCATTCGTTCTCGGCATCTTCGAAATGGCGGAACAGAATGTCCGTGTCGGCAGCTTCGAAATTGTACTTGCTGCTTTCCTGCTCGTTCTGCAGGAACACATCACCGTAGGTGACCTTTTCGTCACCCTGGCGGCCATTGAAATTGAGATCGTAGACGTTCTCGACGCCCTGCACATACATGGCGAGGCGCTCGAGGCCGTAAGTGATTTCGCCGGGCACCGGGGAACATTCAAAGCCCGCGACCTGTTGGAAATAGGTGAACTGGCTCACTTCCATGCCGTCGCACCAGCATTCCCAGCCCAGGCCCCAGGCGCCCAGGGTCGGGCTTTCCCAGTCGTCCTCGACGAAGCGGATGTCATGGACGGACTGGTCGAGGCCGATGGCAGCGAGCGAGTCGAGGTAGAGCTGCTGGATGTTGTCCGGCGAAGGCTTCAGGATCACCTGGAACTGATAATAGTGCTGGAGGCGATTGGGGTTCTCGCCATAGCGGCCGTCCTTGGGCCGACGGCTGGGCTGGACATAGGCAGCCTTCCAGGGTTTTGGCCCCAGCGCGCGCAACGTCGTGGCCGTGTGGAACGTGCCCGCCCCCATCTGCATGTCATAGGGCTGGAGAACCACGCAGCCCTGCTCGGCCCAGAACTGCTGGAGCGTCAGGATCAGGCCCTGGAACGAGGTCCTGGGGTCCATATGGGCGGGGCGAGCGGTCATCGGCTTTATCCTGCAAGAATGCGGGACAAACCTCTAGAGAGGCGGGCCGGAACGGTCAATGCCGCTTGTCGGATCCGTCCCGGTCATTGGGCCGGAAGGTGCCGTCGTTGTCGCGCTTGAGATCGATCACGCCCGGCTGCTGGCGCTCGGCCCGGTCGCGTTCGCGGGCAATGCGCTTTGCCTCTTCGGCATCGGCGTTGAACTTGCCGGACCAGTCCTTCCAGATGCGCCGGACACCCAGATAGACAAATATGGCGAGGCCGACAAAGAGCAGTATGCGCAGCAACATGACAGGTCCGCTTAGAGCCCTAGCCGCGCCCACCAGGCGCGGTCCTCGAATGAACTGGTGACCTCATCTACCACGCTCCCCGCGGAAAATCCCAGCCGGGGCAGCGCAAAGAATGGACGCCTGGGCGCAATCGGCTTGAGCACCACGTCGGGTCCGAAGCGCTCGCGCAAAACGGCGTGCATATCGCCGATGGCATCGACCAGCCCCAGTTCGACCCCGCGCAGGCCGGTCCACCATTCGCCGGTGAACAGCATGTCGTCGTCAGCCTTGAGGCGCCCCCGGCGTCCAGCCTTCACGTGGTCGATGAAAACCTGATGGATGTCGAGTTCGAAGCGTTTGATACGCTCCACATCCTCGGCCTTTTCGGGCAGGAAGGGATCGAGCGTCGACTTGTTGCGTCCCGCCGTATGCACGCGTCGCTCGATACCGAGTTTCTCGATGGCGCCCACGAAGCCGAAGCTCGCCATGATCACACCGATCGAACCCACGATCGAGGACGGGTCGACAAAGATTTCGTCGCCGGCCACGGCAATGAAATAGCCGCCCGATGCTGCCGCATCTTCGACAAAGACCAGCACCGGCTTCTTGTGTTCGTCGGCCAGGTCGCGAATGCGCTTGGAAATCAGCCGGCTCTGCGCGGGCGATCCTCCCGGCGAGTTGATAACGATGGCGACGGCCGGCGCGGTCCTCATGGTGAAGGCTTTGGCCAGCAGCGGTCCGACCGTCGCGATATTGAGCCGGCCCGGCCTTTGCTCTGCCGCGATGACGCCCTGCAGCCGGATAACGGGAACAACCGGCGGGCGGCGCATCACGCGGCTCAACCAGTTGCGCTTTCGGGCGGGCGTATCGGTCATGTCCACTCCAGGGGATGATGGATGCATTTAGGCAGCGCACGCGGCAATTACCAGTCGAGCACCGCAGCGCCGCGAAAAATCGCGTCGAATTCGGGCGCGAAGGCGTGCCCATCCTCGCCGTGCAACGCCCGGGACGCCAGGAGGCACAGGGGCGCACGCGACCCTTTGACGCCGCGCAGCAGCACGCGGCTCGCCGCTTCGCCCGGACGGGGCGAGAGCGGCAGGATGGTCACGCCGCCAAAGCGTCCGTCGAGCGCGGCGAGCAGATCCGCAAGGCCCGTCGCCGGATAGATCATGATGAACTGTCCGTCCGCTCGCGCACTTGCCGCTGCGCAGCGCACCCACTGATCGATCGCGCCGGTCTCCATGTGTCGCGCCCCGGCCCGCGCCACATCGGGTGCCTGCGTTCCCCGGCCGGCGCCGAAAAAGGGCGGATTGGCGATGACGACATCATAGGCATTGTCCGAAAGCCCCGCCGCCCGGCGATCGGCTGCCTTGCCGCCGATATCGAGCGTGATCACCGAGCCCCGCTCGGCAAGTCCGTTCTCCACGAGGTTGGTGCGGGCCAGTTCGGCGGTCGCAGGATCGCGTTCAACCAGAACCGCCTTTTCCGCACGCCCCAAAGCCAGCGCCACAAGAGCTGCCGTGCCGACACCGGCGCCCAAGTCCAGCAGGCGCTCCTGACCCTGCCCCACGGCGGCGCCGAGCAGGACGCTGTCGAGCCCGGCGCGAAAGCCGGCCGCGGGCTGCGACAGAGTGAGCCGACCACCCAAAAAGGCATCGCGCGTGACGGTTTGGTGTTTTACAAAGCTCGCAGGCTGGTCTAGGGACATCGCACCCGGATGGCTGGTTTGCCGTGACCTTATAGAACACGGCACGACGGTCTCAACCCGATTTGCCACCCAAGGCAACAAGGACGTTATGGCGGTGTCAGTTCTGCCCCAGATCAAGCAGGAACCTGCGAACAATCCCGTCGAGCGGCTGATGGCTGCCACGGCCGAGGATATGGCGCGCGTCAATGCCCTGATCCTGGCCCGTGCGCACAGCCATGTCGACATGGTGCCCGAGCTCGCCCGTTACCTGATCGACAGCGGCGGCAAGCGCCTGCGCCCCATGCTCACCGTCGCCTCGGCCCTCTTGTTTGGCAAGGGCGATGGCAGCGCCGTCAACTTCGCAGCCGCCGTCGAATTCATGCACAATGCCACCCTCCTTCATGACGATGTTGTGGACGAGAGCGACATGCGCCGCGGCAAGCCGGCTGCCCGCATGGTCTGGGGCAACAAGGCATCGATCCTCGTAGGAGACTTCCTCCTCGGCCAGGCCTTCATGATGATGGTGGAAACCCGCAATGTCGACGCGCTGGGCGTGCTGTCGGCCGCCTCTGCCGTCATGGCCGAGGGCGAAGTGTTCCAGCTCGCCAAGACCGGCGATCTCGAGACGTCCGAAGCCGATTACGCCGAAGTGATCCGCGCGAAGACGGCCGTGCTGTTCGAGGCCGCCTGCGAAGTCGGCGCCATGTCCGGCGGCGCCGACGAGGCGGGCCGCAAGGCCCTGGCGCTCTACGGGCTCGAACTGGGCAATGCCTTCCAGCTGGTCGACGATGCGCTCGACTATGGCGGGCAGTCGGGCACGCTGGGCAAGAATGTCGGCGACGATCTGCGCGAGGGCAAGATGACCCTGCCGGTCATCCTCGCCCTCAAGGTCGGTACCGAAAGCGAGCGCAGCATCATCGCCTCGGCGCTCGGCAATGCCGAAGCCACCGAGCTCGAAGTGCACCAGGTCGTCGCCATCTTCAATCGGCACGATACGCTGCGATTGACTTTGGAAAAAGCCCAGGCCCATGCCCGCGCCGCGATCGCCGCCCTTGACGACCTGCCAGCCAGCGAGATGAAGACCATTCTCGCCGACGTCGTCCTCCACAGCGTCAGCCGCGCCAACTGATCTGTCGCGTCAGCCGGCCGCTCCAAGCACCGGCGCCGATCCCACCCAATAGTCGGGATGCAGGCGGCGTATCTGGCTGGCCGCTTCATGCGCCTGCCCTTCCGAGCCGAAAAGGCCGAACACCGTGGCGCCCGAACCCGACATGCGCGCCAGCATGATGCCCGACATTTCAGCCAGTTCCTCGACGAGGTGTCCGATCTCGGGCACGAGTTTGACCGCGGGCGGCTGCAGGTCGTTGCGCGTCTCGTTGAGCCAGATGCCCAATTGGGCCGGCCGCGTCAGCGGCTCGGGCAGCGCGGGCAGCGGATAATTGTCATGCGCCCGCAAGCGACGGAAGACGTCCGGCGTCGATACCGGCACCTTGGGATTGACCAGGGTGATGTGCAATTGCGGAAATTCGGGCAGCGGCGAGAGGATTTCGCCCACACCCCGCGCCACCAGCGGCCGCGACAGGAGGCAGGCGGGCACGTCGGCACCGAGCCCTGCGGCCAGGTCGAGCAGCTCTGGTACCGGTACCGCCTCATCAGCCAGCTCTGCCATGATGCGCAGCGCCGCCGCCGCATCGGCAGACCCGCCGCCGATCCCCGAGGCGACCGGCAGGTTCTTGACCAGGTGCAGCCGCACGCCCGGCGGCGCCCGGTCCGGCCAGCGCTGGCGGAATGCCGCAACGGCGCGCAGCACGAGGTTCGTGGGGCCATTGCCCAGCCCGTCGGCGAATGGGCCGGAAAGGCTCAGGCTGTCCTCTTCGGCGATCTCGGCCTCCAGATCGTCGCCGATATCGGCAAAGACGATCAGGCTTTCGAGATCGTGATAGCCATCGTCGCGCCGACGCGTCACATGCAGCGCCAGGTTGATCTTGGCTGGCGCGCTCTGGCTGACCGTTTCGCCCATTCCGGGATTACTGGGTTTCGGTCGCGGGGGTCAGTCCATCGGTCAGCTTGGGCGCGACGCGTTCGGCGACATTGCCAGCCTCATCGACTGCGCGGGCAATGTTCCACTGGAAGCGGGCCTCGAGCTTGCGTCCGACCTTCCAGTAGGCGTCGCCCAGGTGGTCGTTGATCTCTGGATCGTTGGGCAAGAGCATCACGGCGCGCTCGAGCGTTTCCACCGCCTCGTCCATGCGATCGAGCTTGTAGAAGGCCCAGCCGAGCGAATCGATGATGTAGCCGTCCTGCGGCTGGGCCTCGACGGCCTTCTCGATCATCTCCAGCGCTTCCTCGAGATGCATGTCCTGGTCGATCCAGCTATAGCCCAGATAGTTGAGGACCTGCGGCTGGTCGGGATTGAGTTCGAGCGCCTTGAGGAAATCCACCTCCGCCTTGGGCCACTCCTTGGCCCGCTCATAGGCGATGCCCCGCACATAGTAGAAGCGCCAGTCTGCCGGCGCCTCGCCGCCTGAAATGGCCAGAGCCTTGCTGTAGGCATCGGCGGCCGCAAGATAATCCTCGTCATAGCGCAGGAGATCGCCCAGCACCGACACAGCGTCGAGGTCGTCCGGGCGCGTGGCGACGATGTTTTGGAGGCGCCTTATGGCCTCCTTGCGATCGCCGGTAGCATCGAGATTCTGCGCGATCCGGACGACGGCCATGGGCTTGAGAGGCGACTTGGCCGGAACCGCGTCGTAGATCTTGTTGGCACCCTCGTGCTGGCCGGCCTGGTCCAGCACCTGCCCGAGCGCCAGCGAAATCACGTCGGCGCCGGGATCGAGATAGACGCCCAGCCGCAGGAAGACGAGCGCCAGGTCGGCGCTGCCGTCGCGCGTCAGCGCCACGCCGATGCCATGGAACATTTCGGCGGCGCCAACCTGCACGTTGGACACGAAGACACCCGGACGGCGCTTGGCGTCCACGGCCTCGCGCACGGCGTCGATGATGGGATGGGTCAGGCCCTGCGCCTGGAAGGCGTCGAGCACGTCGCTGGCGGCCTCGAAATCGCCCTTGTTGGCCAGCATCCGCGCATAGACCTCGGCCATGCGCGCGACATAGGGTTCAGCCTCGAAGGCCTTGGAGGCTAGGTCCAGCGCCAGGTCGGTATCGCCGGCAGCCTCGGCCATCAGGGCCCGGTGAAAGACGAGGAACTGGTCAAGGCCATTGGCGCCCAGCTGCTGCATCAGCGCCTGAGCCTCATCGGCGCGATTGTCGCCCACAAGCGCCCAGCCACGCAGGATGCCGGCGGTAATGCCGCTGAAGCTGTCCTGCGACACCTTTGCCAGTATGCGCTCCGCCGCACCATAGCGGCGTTCCTTGAGCGCCTCTGCGGCAACTACGAGGTCAGCCAGTTCATTGCTTGCGTCCAGCTCCAGCATGCGCTGGGCGGTGGATGCGGCCTTGCCGATCTGGCCATCGGTCGCGAGTGCAACAAAGGCGCGCTCCACAAGGATCGGATTGTCCCAGTCGGCTTGGGCGGCATCGTAGAAATAGCGGGCAGCCTCGTCCGTGCGCAGGTCCTTGAGGGCCTGCTGCCCGGCCATGTAGGAGCCGGTGACGCTGGGGCGGAACAGCTTGAGCATGTCTTGTGCCGCCTGCTGGACGGAGATGCCTGCGCTCGTCTGCGCGGCAAGCGGAGTCGCCAGCAGCGCGAGCAGTGCAGTCATGGCCAGGCGCCGTGCCGATCGATTGGAAAGCAGGGTCACGTGCTTATTTTCTCCCTTTGCCGATACCGGCAGCGTCTGGGCGCAAAGATTGTCCGTTTTGCGACTGCGCCGCAAGGCCGCCGCGTTCTGCCGGCTGTCACATTCCGCTGTAGTTGGGTCCGCTGCCGCCTTCGGGCGGCACCCAGGTGATGTTACCGGCCGGATCCTTGATGTCGCAGGTCTTGCAGTGCACGCAATTGGCGGCGTGGATGCGGAAGACCGGCGTGCCCCTCTCCTCGGTCACTTCATAGACGCCGGCCGGGCAATATAGCGGCGCAGGTTCGCCGAAGCGGGGCAGGTTTTCGCGTATCGGAATAGTGGGATCGGCTAGTTTCAGGTGGACCGGCTGGTCCTCGTCGTGAGCCAGATTGGCAAGGAAGACGGAGGATGCGCGATCGAAGGTCGTCCTGCCCTCGGGTCGCCCGTATTGGCGCGGCGTCACCTCCGCCAAGGTCTTGAGCCTCTCGCGGTCCGGCGTCGCCCATGTGCGGGTGCCGAAGGGCGAGAAACGCAGCAGCGCCTGGCACCACATGTCGATCCCGCCCAGGAATGCACCCGCCAGCGTGCCGAAGCGGCTCCAGAGCGGCTTGAGATTGCGCACACCGCGCAATTCCTTCTCGATCCCGGTCGAGAGAACATGCCGGCCGAAGTCTGCGATGCGGTCGTGCTGGCGCCCGGCGGCAATCGCCTCACCCACTGCATCGGCGGCCCCGATGCCCGAGAGGATGGCATTGTGAATGGCCTTGAGCCGTGGCGCGTTCATGAAACCGGCCGCACAGCCGATCAAACCGCCCCCGGCAAAGGCGAGATCGGGAATGGCCTGCAATCCGCCCGCTGTCAGCGCCCGGGCCCCATAGGTCAGCCGTGTGGCGCCTTGGAGCAGCCGGGCGATGGTGGGATGGGTCTTGAAGCGCTGGAATTCGTCGAAGGGCGAAAGCGTGGGGTCTTGATAGTCGAGATGCACGACAAGACCGAGATAGAGCTTGCGGTCCTGCGCATGATAGGCGAACCCGCCGCCGCCCGTCCCATTGTCGAGCGGAAAACCGAGATAGTGGTCGACCTTGCCCGGCTCGTGCCGCTCCGCCGGGATTTCCCACACTTCCTTGATGCCGAGCCCATATTTCTGCGGACTGACCTGCTGTGCCAGGCCGAAATCCCCGATGATATGGGTGGCGAGCGACCCACGAGCGCCCTCGGCAATGAGGGTATATTTGGCCTCGAGGGCAATGCCCTCGGCAAAGCCCGGTTTGGGATTACCCTCGGCATCCCGGCCCAGGTCGCCTGTGATGACGCCGCGCACGGGACCGTCGCCGTCGCGCAGCACGTCCACCGCCGCCGTCATCGGGAAGATATCGACACCCAGTGCAGCCGCCTGCTCGCCCAGCCAGCGCACAAGGTCGCCGAGGCTGACGATAATGCCGCCCTCGGTCCGCATCTGCGGCGGGACCAATGCGTGCGGAAAGGCGAAGTCGCCCGCCTTGGTCAGAAAATGATAGGTGTCGCTTGTGACATTGGGGCCGACCGGCGCGCCCTTGAGCCGCCAATCGGGGATCAGCGCATCGAGCCCCACCGGGTCCATCACCGCGCCCGAAAGGATGTGCCCACCAACCTCGGCTGCTTTTTCCACCACAGTGACGGCGATGTCGGGATGGCGCTGCTTGAGCCGGATCGCCGCGGCGAGGCCCGATGGACCAGCGCCCACGATCAGCACGTCCGTCGATAGCGTTTCACGATTGCCGGCTTCTGCCATGGATAAGCGACCTTTTGCGGCGAAGGCATGGGGTTGGCGACTGGTCGCCTCGGACGGGGTGTGACATAACGGGGCCGATGTCTCAAGATCGACCGCTCAACAATGCCGAACTGCTCACGGTGCTCGACTGGTATCGGGCAGCGGGGGTGGATATGGCCGTGCTGGACGAGCCGGTGGATCGCTTTGCCCAGAAGCCTCCCGCCGCCATCACCATGCCGCCGCGCGCCGCTGCCCAGCCGCCCGCCTCCGCGCCTGCCCTGGGCCCGGTCGGCGGCGATCCGAGCGAAGCGCGGCAACTGGCGGCGACCGCGCAGTCCCTTGACGAACTGCGCAACATCCTTGAGCGCTATGACGGCTGCGGCCTCAAGTTCCGGGCGACGCAACTGGTCTTTGCCGATGGCAATCCGCGAGCCAGGATCATGCTGATCGGCGAGGCGCCAGGCGCCGAGGAGGACCGGCAGGGCAAGCCGTTCGTGGGACGGTCGGGGCAATTGCTCGACCGTATGCTGGGCGCCATCGGGCTCGACCGCACGTCCGTCTATATCGTCAATACGGTGCCCTGGCGCCCCCCCGGCAACCGCACGCCGACGCCTGAGGAAATGGAACTGTGCCTGCCCTTCCTCCACCGGCAGGTTGAGCTTGTTGCGCCGCAGCTTGTCATGACGCTGGGCGGCCCGGCCATGCAGACCGTATTCAGGACCACCAACGGCATCATCAAGATGCGTGGCAAATGGCAGGACGTAAACATCGGCAGCCACGCCGTCGCCGCATTGCCGACGCTGCATCCGGCCTATCTCCTGCGCAATCCCCCGGCAAAACAGCAGGCGTGGCGGGACCTTCTGGCCTTCAAGGCCCGCGTCGAGGAGCTCGGCCTGGTCTGAGCGACTTTCGGGCTTTCACCGGCAACTTGACGCGCTATGGTCGCGTTCGAGTGATTTGCAACGTTTTGACCACCAACGAAGGCCGATAGCGTCATGGCTTCCGTCATCAAGATCTATGCCCTGTTCCTGGGCTCGGCCCTGCTCATGTTCGGCGGCGGGCTGCAGGGGCTCCTGCTCTCCGTTCGCGGTGCCGAGGAGAATTTTTCCCTCCTGGCACTGGGCCTGATCGGCACAGGCTGGTCGGTCGGCTTCGTCGCCGGCTCGCTCTTCGTGCCGCTGGTCGTGCGCAAGGTCGGCCATATCCGCGCCTTTTCGGTCATGGCGGCCATCGGCACCATCACCATCCTGCTCAACCTGCTCTGGATCAACGACGTCAGCTGGATTGTTCTGCGCGCCCTCTCCGGCTTCTGCTTTGCCGGCGCGGCCATGATCGTGGAAAGCTGGCTCAACGAGGTGGCCGACAACAAGAGTCGCGGCACCATTTTCTCGATCTATGTCACCATCAACATGGCCGCCTCGACGCTGGGGCAGATCGCCATGTCGGTGACCGGCACGGCCGGCTACATCCCCTTCGTCATCGGCGCCATCAGCTTCATCTGCGCGGTGCTGCCCACGGCGCTGACTTCGAGCCCACAGCCCAAGCCGCTGCAATCCGCGCGCATCGACGTCCGCCTTCTCTACCGGACCTCGCCGGTAGCGGCGATCGCTGCCTTTTCCGTGGGCATGGCCAATGGCGCCTTCGGCACGCTGGCGCCGGTCTATGGCTACGAACAGGGGCTCGATGCGAGCGGCATTGCGCTGCTTTTCGCCGTCGCCGCCATCCTGGGCGCCATTGCGCAGGTGCCCTTCGGCCGCCTCTCGGACAAGATCGACCGGCGCCTTGTGCTGATCGGCCTCTCGGGCTTTGCCGCCCTTGTCGGCGCGCTGACGGTCATCATCAACCCCCAGGCCGGCTGGGGCATGTATGTGCTCTTTGCCGCCTATGGCTTTGCCGCCAACCCGATCTATGCGGTGGCAGTGGCCCATGCCAACGACTTTGCGCGCGACGGCGATTTTGCCAAGATCGCCGGAGGCATGCTGCTGATCCTGGGCGTGGGCCTTGCCATCGGCCCGGCCGTCGCCTCGCTGATCATGGGTGCCTGGAGCCCGGTGGGCCTCTTCGTCGTCACCGCCACTTTCCATGGCGCGCTGGCTGGCGCCGCCTACCTCCGGATGCGCGTGCGCAAGAGCGTCGAAGCGGATGCCCGCGCGCCGTTCCAGCCCATGAGCGACCGTCAGGTCACGCCCGAGACCTTTGTGCTTGACCCTCGCGCGGAAAGCGATGAGGACGATGTGCCGGTGCAGCGCGAAGCCGCGGTGCCCGAAGAACTGATCGAGACGGTGGAGCGCGAGGACCATGTTCAAGACAAGCCGGTTTGAGGATCGCGCGTTCAAGCCGCTCTCCATCGCCGTCATCGCCGTATCGGACACGCGGACACTCGAAACCGATACCGGCGGCGCGCTGCTCAAATCGCTCCTGGAGGCCGACGGTCACCGCTGTTTCGAGCGCCAGGTCGTGCGGGACGACATCCAGCTCATCCGCGCCGCCGTGCAGGCCTATGTCGCCAATTCCGATGTCGACGTCATCCTCACCACCGGCGGCACCGGCTTTTCCGGTCGCGACGTCACCCCGGAGGCGGTCGAGCCGCTGTTCGACAAGCGCATGGAAGGCTTTTCCGTGCTGTTCCACCAGTATTCGGCGACGACAGTGGGCACCTCGTCGCTTCAATCGCGCGCCACGGCCGGGCTGATCGGCACCACTTTCGTCTTCTGCCTGCCTGGCTCGCGCGGTGCCTGCCGTGATGCCTGGGAAGGCATCCTCACCCACCAGCTCGACTACCGCCACAAGCCATGCAATTTCGTCGAGCTGATGCCCCGCCTCAGCGAGCGCTAGACATGAAAAAGGCGCCGGATCGCTCCGGCGCCTCGTATTACTCCTTCGGGCCTCTTAGTGCCCGCCAGCATGGCCTGGCATGCCGCCCTCGGGCTTGCGGATGAAGAAGGCCGCCACGATCGCGAACAGCGACAGCACCGCCCCCACGAGGAAAGCCGCGCGAATGCCGCCGGCCAGCGCTTCGACCGGATCGACACCCTCGGCCGTCAGCGTCGCGGTGCGAATGGTCATCAGCGCAATAAAGAGCGCAATGCCCGCCGCCCCCGCCAGCTGCTGCACCGAGCCCAGGACTGCCGACGCGTGGGAATAAAGCTCCCTGCGCACCGAGCCCATGGACGAGGTGAAGACCGGCGTGAAGATCAGCGCCAGGCCCACGCTGAGCACGACATGGCCCGCCAGCAGCGCCCAGGGCGAGGTGTCCTGACCCACCAAGGTCAGCGCCCAGAGCACCGCCGAGACGAGGATGGTGCCCGGCACCGCCAGCACCGTGGGACCGACGCGGTCGAACAGTCGTCCAACCACCGGCCCCATCAGACCCATGATCAGCCCGCCCGGCAGCAGCAGCAGGCCGGTCTGCAGCGTGTCGAGGCCGACCACGTTCTGCGTATAGATCGGCAAGAGGATCACCGTGCCGAACAGGGCCATCATCGCCACCAGCATCAGGCTGATCGAGACCGTGTAGTTGCGCGACTGGAAGACGCGCAGGTCGAGCAGGGCGCGGTTGGCATCCTGCAGGCGCAGCTGCCTCCAGACAAACAGCCCCATGGCCACTACACCCACCGCGATCGGGACCCAGAGCGGCACCATTGTCGGCTCGCCGGCATGAGCAAAGCTTTCCCCGAAGCTCGACAGGCCATAGACGAGCCCGCCGAATGCCAGCGCCGACAGCACGACCGACAGATAGTCGAGCGGCGCAAAGCGCGGGGTCGAGACATTGCGGATGCGCGCCGCCCCCAGCGCCAGGGCACCGAGCGCGATCGGCAGGGTGAAGTAGAACATGAAGCGCCAGTCGAAATGGGCGAGGATGAAGCCGCCGATGGTCGGGCCGATGGCCGGGGCGACCGACATGACGATGGAAATATTGCCCATGGTCTTGCCCCGTGCCTCTGGCGGCACCAGCGTCATGACCGTCGTCATCAGCAGCGGCATCATGATGGCGGTGCCGACGGCCTGCACGACGCGACCGGCCACCAGCAGTTCGAGCCCCGGCGAGACGGCGCAGATCAGCGTGCCCACCGAAAAGATCGAGATCGCCATGAGGAAGATCGGCCGCGTATTGAGCCGCTGCAGCAGAAAGCCGGTGATCGGGATCACCACGGCCATGGTCAGGAGGAAAGCCGTGGTCAGCCACTGCGCGGCACTCGCCGCCACGCCCAGATCGACCATGAGGTGCGGAATGGCCACGCTCATGATGGTTTCGTTGAGAAACACCACGAAGGTTGAGACCAGCAGGATGGCAATCACCAGCCGGTTGCGGGCGGCATTGTCGGGATGATGCGGCGCGGCGTCTGGCACGGCATCCATTGTTGCGTCCATTGTCATCTTCAAAGCCCTCATGAAGAATAGCGTATTGCCCAAGCGACGGGGAGGACCGTCGACTTTCGACAACTGTGTCGGAATATTGTGCGACAGGTGCCGTCAGCAGCCGTCGGGTGGTCTGGCGCTCCGGCGCACATTCTCAGGAATGCGTCGAAACCGCCTCGATGCGCGCGAGGCGGAAACCGCCCGGCCGGGGCGCGGTTATTACGCTCGACAGGGTCAGGCGTAAAGACTTGTAATGCATGGACCCCATGACGATATGAGGTGCAAGCGGGGTACAGCCGCTTGAAGTGTTCTTGTTCTGTTCTCATCTAGCTGTTAGCATCGGCCTGCGTCGGTTGAATTCGATTCTGCCCGTCGCATAGTCAGGAGACAGGACCATGGCCCCCTATCAGGCCCCCTCTTTTGAAGCCCTCGAACGCCTGAGCCAGAGCCGCGACGCAGATTTGGCGCGGCGCGAGCTGATGCAGCCGGACCGTATTCGCGGCCGGGGCGCGCAGACCAATCGCAGCGGGCGGTTCGAAAGCCATCAGCGCGACAGCTTCGACGACGGCTGGGGCACGGTGGAACCCCTGCCGCTGTTCGAAACGGTCGAGCATATCGAGCGCGCCAAGTCGATCATCACCACCAATGACAGTCCCGATATCGGCTTCGAGCGGTCGATCAATGCCTATCGCGGCTGCGAACACGGCTGTTCCTACTGCTTCGCACGGCCCACCCATGCCTATCTCGGCCATTCCGCAGGCATCGAATTCGAGACCGACATCTATGTGAAGGCCAATGCGGTCGAGGCGCTGCGGGCCGAGTTGTCGGCCAGGAATTACCGCCCTAAGCCCATCGCCATGGGGACCAATACCGATCCCTACCAGCCTGCCGAGCGCACGCACAAGCTTACCCGCGGCATTCTCGAGGTCATGCTGGAAACCCGGCATCCGGTGATGATCACCACCAAGTCGGCCCTGATCGTGCGCGACCTTGACCTTCTGACCGAGCTGGCGAAACTCAACCTGGTCAAGGTGGCCCTTTCCGTCACCTCGATGGATCACAAGCTCAGCCGCAAGATGGAGCCGCGCGCCTCTTCACCCGCGCGGCGACTGGAAGCGATCCGCCTGCTCAGCGAAGCCGGCATTCCCACCGCCATCTTCGCCTCGCCGATGATCCCCGCCATCAACGACATGGAACTCGAGCGCATTCTCGATGCCGGCAAGGCCCAGGGCGCCGTCAGCGCCTCGATGATCCTGCTGCGCCTGCCCGGCGAGGTGCGCGACGTCTTCCGCGAATGGCTGTTGCGGCATTTCCCCGATCGTGTCCGCCATGTCCTGTCCCTCGTGCGCGACACGCGCGGCGGCAAGGATTACGAT
>PJUF01000731.1_pt1 | contig 20956 bp, 24 predicted proteins | sample 1512191 | NCBI WGS metagenome assembly PJUF01 (sample SAMN08177673, study PRJNA422409) | Feces metagenome, whole genome shotgun sequencing project. | isolation source: Chicken feces (3) enriched on wood chips | host: Gallus gallus | place: USA: Madison | collected 2015-01-15 | reverse complement strand
GCTTTGCAGATCTGCCCTTCGGTCAATACGTTTTCTTTCTTTTTAAGCGTCTGCTGCTCAAAATATCCGGTTATATCGGCAAATTCATCATCGGAAATCTTTATAAATTTATCCAGGTGTTTTTTGAATTGTTCACGCATCATTTAAAGTCTTTTTTGATCATCTTTAGCCCGTTTAAGATAATCAAAAATAATAAAATAACCTCATCATCCTTGGTGGCGCGGTCTGATCCATTTAGTATATTTACTTATCTATTGGATGGGAGATATTTGACAGACATTTTCAGTACGGCCAGCACTGTACATTATCGTTTGTAATTCAATAAAAGGCATAATACGTATAAATCAAGGAAAAATGTTTACAGTAGAACAAATAAAAGCTGCTCATAGCAAAGTAAAATCAGGTGCGGACTTTCCTGCCTATATCCAGGACATCAAAAAATTAGGCGTTACCGCTTACGACGTTTTTGTTGCGGATGGGCACACTGATTATTATGGGCATAATCACTACAGAACGAGCTCTCCAGCTAGTCATGAGCCATTGACCATTGGCAACACCGTTGAGACAGAGCAGTTCAAAAAAGGCTTAAAAGAGCATCAGCAGGGCGAAACAGATTATCCCACTTTTATGGCGATGTGTGCAATATGTGGTATCGAAAAATGGACTGTCTTTCTTGACAAGATGACCTGTGCGTATTATGATAATGGCGGGAATGAAATTCTGGTAGAAGAGATACCTAGACAAATCAACTAATTTCCCGAAAGTGGATCGGTGTCATCTGCATCGCTTTTTTGAAGAAATTATTAAAATGAGTAGCCTCTTTAAAACCTAAAGAATAAGCGATTTCCGAGACATTCCATTCGGTATGTCTCAGTAATATTTTAGCCTCCTGTAACAGGCGCTCCGCAATAATTGCGGAGGTTGTTTTTTCAGTAATCTCTTTGACGGCGCGATTAAGGTGATTGATATGGACGGAAAGCTGACCTGCGAATTCGCCGGGCGATCGAAAGCAGATCCGCTGCCTCAGATCTTCAATCGGAAACTGACGCTCTAAAAGCTCCAGGAACATATGCGTGATCCGTTGAGAAGCATTTGCCTGCTGCTTTTCAACTTTAGAAGCCGTTTTCATCCTATGCGTATAATGAAGTAGATCAAACACGAGATTTCTCAGCAGATCATATTTATGTGCATAATCCGACTCTAATCCAGCCTGCATCTTTAAGTATATCTGCTTTATATCTTCCAATTGCTCATCCGTGAGCTCAAAAACAGGTAAGGCGTTGGGTTTAAAGACTTCGTAGTCGTGTAGGTTGCCGAAGTGATGAAAAAATGATGCCGTAAAGACACAAAAAAATCCAGCTTTATAATCGTCAATCCATTCAAATTTGTAAGGGATCTGCGGATTTGTAAAAAATAAGGCCTGCTTTTTAATTTCAATGACCTTGTCAGCATAATGTATTCGGTTTCTACCGATAATCAGGGTAATCTTAAAATAATCTTTCCTGCTGTAGACCACAGGCTTAGTATGCTTCCCTATATATTCATCTATTTTAAAAACATTGAAATGCCCTACCCCATGACGGAAATTCTCGGGTATCCGGTCAAATTTAGATTGGTAAAACCCCTCCAGTGACTGCATTTTTTCCATAGGATAAATGTACGAAAATCAAATAAAAAACGCTGTCGCTCAGTCATGACAACGCTTTTTATTTTAAGTATAAGATTTTCAATTAAAATCAGTGGAATAAGAAATAGACTTATTGCTTTCTAATTCTTCTGAAAGCAGATTAACTTTTTCCGTTGCCCTTTTGTAGGCATCACTTCCGAGGTAGAGCCGTACAGGCGGGTTGGGATTCTTTACCAAATCGATAAAAACCTGGGCCAGCAATTCCGGATTACCGATTTGCGATCCGTTCATGGCTGCATATTTTTCGTGGGAGTTTCTCACCGCAGTATAGCCATCAATTTTCTTTTCAGCAAAAACAAGGGAGTTTTCTTCCAGAAACTCCGTCCGGAATGCCCCCGGTGCCACCACTGTCACTTTAACACCAAACTCTTTCACATCCTCTGCCATCACCTCTGAAAGCCCTGTCACCGCATATTTCGTAGCAGCGTACATCGCCCAGCCCTTTCCCGGGGCAAAACCCGCAATAGATGAAATGTTGATAATATGGCCCGATTTCTGCTGCCTGAAGTAAGGCATCGCAGACTGCATCGTCTTAATTACAGCCATTACGTTAATTTCAAAACTATCCTTGATTTCTTCCTGACTTAATTCTTCCACAGCTCCACCGATCCCATAGCCGGCATTATTCACCAAAACGTCGATTTTCCCAAAGTGTGCAACCGTACGTTCAAAAGCTTCGTTGATGGATTTCTCACTTGTCAAATCCACTTCCAGCGGTAAGAACCGTGGCCCTTCAACATGTCCGACGGCGTCTATTAAACGCTGAGATTTTCGACTTGTTGCTGCCACGTTATACCCCGCTATGATGAGTTTTTTTACCAATGACAACCCCATTCCCCTGGAAGCCCCCGTTATAAACCATACTTTATTTGTCTCCATATCTAATTTATTTATAGGACAAAATTAGCACTTCAATAGATGTCAGTAATAACTAAATCGAAGCAATAGATTACGAAAATCAAACAATTGAGTGTATTCCACAACAACTCAGCGCTAGCCCAAGTCAACAAAAGAATCACACCGTCAAATGGAGGCCCGGATATTTTCGTACACTCATGTTAAAAATTTAGCCGTACTTTCATTAACTTCGTTAGTCTAACATTTCGGCTTATTTTATACCAACTTGCATACAGACCAACATGGATAAACGCGTAAAATTTGATTTCGAAAGTTTAAAGGTGTGGGGACATTTCCTGTACGCGCATTTGCCAAGCTGAAAAAGGATGTGGCTGGATAGAAGCTTTATGATAAGAACGCCAAGCGCCAAACCATATACGTTAAATTAAATACAAGAAAGAAAATGAGTCAATACTTTTGGATTGCCATACCTGCAGAGCTGTTTTTCCAGTATTGCGGCGAAACGATGGAAAAACATCTTGCACACGCCTATATTGAAATGATAAACCGTCGTTCGGGCAAGCGGAATTATGTGAAATATAGCAAGGAAAATCAGGCGGATTTTTTGAAAAGCTTTTCATCCGCCGATTATTATGGATTTTTTCTGTCCACCTATCCCTTTTCAGATCAGGAGGCTATCAAAAGCTCGGGTCTCTTCTACGATTCACCTGTAGCCGAATATTCAATCGCAGGAAGTGGTGGTTATGAAACTGATCGTACAAGAGAAATCATCCATTTGCGGCAGATCATGAAGCAAGCTGACAAATCCGCAAAAGCTTTTTTTGCGGCCTTGCAGCGCAACCTCAAAAAGATCCCCGATCTACGCGATACCTTGAGAAGTGGAAATAAAAACCATTTTTACCTGCCGACATCAAAAAGTATCATTCCGCAAAACGCGCATAGCCGGCTTATAGAAATGCCCTGGGAAGAACACTGTCTCAGCAAAGACCTTGTCTACCGACAAGAATAATTCCTATTAAGTGTGGTACACAGTGTTGACGAAACCCAATTTAAGGGTCACCTGCCCTTTTGAACAAAGCTAATTAGGACATTTGAACAAAACAGCGCATGTTAATCCGTCCTAATTTTGTCTCAGTAATAACAATTAAATGTATTCAAAATGGAAAAGAATAATTATCAGGGCGTTCAACAACAGCCTATCGGTTCGGGCTTCAATGCAAAATCAACAGCCAATGATGTCATTCAAAACATCGATCTTACCGGAAAAATCGCTATTGTCACTGGCGGCAACACAGGAATTGGGTTGGAAACCACAAAAGTTCTCGCCGCAGCTGGAGCTACGGTAATCGTACCTGCGCGCGATATTGAAAAGGCAAAGAAGAATCTGGAAGGAATTAGAAATGTCGAAATTGTCGCAATGGATTTAATCTCTCCCACATCTATTGATGCTTTCGCGGAAAATTTTATAGCCTCAGGAAGACCCTTACATTTATTGATCAACAATGCCGGCATTATGTGGGTACCTCTTCGCAGAGATGCACGGGGTATAGAATCCCAGCTGGCGACCAACTATCTAGCCCTATTTCAGCTCAGTGCCAGATTATGGCCGTCACTAAAAAAAGCCAATGGAGCACGCGTGATTAATGTGTCTTCCCACGGCCATCATTTTGCGTCTTTTAATTTTGATGATCCTCATTTCCTCCACAGCGCATATGAAACGTTACAGGGGTACGGACAATCGAAGACCGCTGTCAATCTTTTTTCAATGGAACTGGATGTGCGGGGACAATCTTCCCATATCAGAAGCTATGCCGTTCATCCTGGGTCTATTGGTGGAACTGAATTAGGCAGAGAAGCCCCACTGGAACTATTTCAAAAAATGGGTTTTGTGGATGTAAATGGCAACATGTTGCCTGAGGTAGCGGCATCATTAAAAACGATCCCACAAGGAGCAGCTACAACAGTATGGTGTGCTACAAGTCCTTTATTGGAGCATATTGGAGGAGTCTATTGTGAGGATGGGGATATCGCTGTACTCTCTTCGGATATTACCGACCAGAAAGGAGTCAATCCTTATTCACTTGATGAAACCCATGCGAAGAAACTATGGAAACTGACAGAAGAGATGACGGGTATTCGCTTCAATCCGTAAATGCTATTATTTCTTATCTTTAAGTTATTAATTTCCTTCATAAAAAAGCAAAAATCATGGAATACCAAGCCCGATACATTACCGAAGATATAAAGCTTTCAAGCTACGAAGACAAGTTTTTCAAATCAGATATTATGTTTGACCAGCATATGCTGGTCTGGTTTCTTTCCGGAGAAACCAAGATTGTACAGGCTGATGCTACCTATATATTTGGAAAAGGGGATATTTTTCTAATTCCCAGAAATCAGTTAGCGACTATTATTAATTATCCTAAAGACGGTGAACCTCATAAAACTGTTGTCATGCATCTATCATTAGAAACATTAACGGATTTTTATGCAGGCAAGAATATAACTCCCCAACCCAAAAGTTCACCGAAGATATTTTGTTTCAATAATCACCCTCTTCTGGAAAGTTGCCTGGCATCGCTTATTCCCTATTTCGACATGGAGGACATCCCTGTGGATATTGCTTCCATTAAAATTACCGAAGCCATCAGTATTCTCAGGACGCTGAGCCAAGAGGTCGATCATGTGCTTGCTAATTTTGAAGAGCCCGGAAAAATCAACCTTGTCGATTATATGGAAAAGAATTTTATGTTCAATCTTCCACTGGAAAAATTTGGTTACCTGACGGGCAGAAGTCTGACAACCTTTAAGCGGGACTTCAAAAAGGCTTTCACCATGACTCCACAACGCTGGTTAACCCGTAAACGTTTGGAACTTGCCTATTATCAGCTTACAGAAAAGAAAAAAAAGCCCTTGGAAGTCTGTTATGAGGTAGGATTTGAAAATCTCTCCCATTTTTCATTTGCTTTCAAAAAGCAATTTGGATTGGCTCCAAGTCGTTTGGTTGATCCCCTATCCTAGTTTCAGGCATTCTTCCTGCAGGTCCAAAAGATACAATTGCCTACGACAAGGGGCTTCGTTTATATTGGGAATAATTACTTTTTGTCTCTGGCTAGATCAGCCCGTACTTGCTGTACAAAATCAAGTGAAACCCCAGCAACACGCGCGATAACATCATCGGTAAGCTTAAGCTCATGAATCAAATTTTCCACTACCTCATAGCTTTTCGCCTCAGCACCCTGTTCTATTCCCTGTTCCATTCCTTGTTTAATGCCAGTTTCAATACCTTGTTCAATACCTTGTTCAATACCTTGTTCAATACCTGTTTCGAGGCCTTTCTGAATAGCCTCGTTAATCTGTTGCTCCTGATATTGGCGCACAGCTTCAGCATCCCATTTACGTTTTAGACTTACATCATACATTGCTCGTTCCTCCTTATTCAACTTTGCGTATTCCGCTATTTTAAATAATTTTTCAAATATAGTCTTCTTCAGATAGACCGGGATCTTGTTCAGCTTTGACATATTACGTAAAACATAAAGCCAACGATCAAGATCATCTTCTAATTCTGCCTCTACTTTTGTAAAGTTACGCAATTGAACGTAAATAAACCCCAACTCTTCATAAAAAACTCGACCAGTGTCCCTGTTACACAAACAGATATCGTGAAGAACGGTACTGGATTCGTCCACTTGTGAAAAAGTAAATCCATCCATAAGTACCACAATGTATACTTCGGTTATCGCATAATTCCACGCTCGCCGTTTTCCTTTGGGAGCCTGATCCGCAATCAACTTACTGCTGTAGTAAAGCATACGTTTTTTCAAATTTATCTGTGCCGTACGTTGTACTTCGATCACAAACTTCTCACCATTATCAGCAGTGCAGATCAGGTCAAAGATCACGGTACCGATCTCCTCACTATCCCCAACATGTTCATTCTTTTCGTACAATAAATCGACAATAGATTTCCGTCCACGGAATAACCCATTCAATAGCGAAATCAATAAATCCTTATTGGGCTCGGATCCAAAAATGCGCTTAAAAGCATAGTCTGAAACTAGATCTATATAAACTGGCTCGCTCATAGATTCAATAATTGGTTGTTTTATGTAAATATCGCAAAAATAAATCAATAAAACTAATATTTTTAGCAAAAAAAAAATAAATACAACACTTTGAATTAGTTTCAAAACTAACGGTTAGAATTATCGAAAATATTTGGTGGTGATTGTCTTGGCGGAAAGACAGTCCATCCAAATGCGTAAGGCGCACCGTTTGGGTGCGCCTTGCCATCCATTACGGACGTCTTCGCTTACTATAGCGTCCCAGTAAACGACTGGTTACAAAACTTGCCAGTGTACCCAGAGCAGCCGTAAGGATCGTCTGCAATGCATCACCAAGCGAGATACTCGCCCAGATGGAGCAGATTGTTCCACCGATAGCCGAGATACGGATATCATTCAGCTTCATCGGCCCCGCTCCTTTCCAGCACTTCCTTCGAGCCATTCTCTATTACGTCGCCAGCCTCTGGCGGGCGCTCCTCCTGATCCAATACTGTCTCCACGATCCCTAGCCCCAAAGCCAGGTATTTTAATATATTCCCGACCTTACCCGGTAATTTAACAGGTGCGGCCAGCACCAGCTGCAGCACCTGTCCTATTTTGTTAAAGACTTTTTTCATTTTTGTACGTATTTAAAAATCCCCATCCTCCAACACTCACTTTTCGTTAAGCTAAGGAGATCATGGAATTGAAAGCCTTGCGTTCCGACTGCCTATCGCTGACGCAAGATGAGGATAGCATAAATCATTGTCCGAGCATAGCGAGTTTGATTTATGCCGTCATCTTGCTAAGAAGATGGCAAAAAGGAATGCAGCAGCTAATTCCAGATCTCCAAAGCCTTATCGAATACTCAAATACACTTCATCCCCCATATCCCAGAGACAATAGACCAGTGCTTTCAGCTTGGCCAGAGCCTGCCGGCTTCCGATGCCCTGCCCCTCACCGGTCAGTGAGGTGACTGGGGCAATGCAGCCGAGCAGTTCCTTTTTGGCATCGTTGGCAGCATGGATCAATATGGCCTCCCGTCCAATGACATTGGGAATGCCGATCTGTTCACCGTGACGCCTATACCTGCACTTTTCCAGCTTGTACTGTCCGGGCGGGATACAGCTGATCCGCGGCATGTTGTTGCGGTCCGGCAGTTCGATGGTATGGCAGATATGCTCCCCGTTGTAGGTGACCGTCCCGTTAGTGCCCTCGGCTCCATATTTCCGGAGGAGCTTGAGGGTGTGTCTCATTTTCATACACTAGGGCTGGTTCACCTGGACGAAGGTCAATGCATTGAACAATCCATTTGCCAGGGGATAGTAACCTCCGTTGACAAACTGGAAATAGCTGATCCCCATTAAAATCAGCACAGCACTATCCGGTTGCGGCTGCAGCTGTAGCGTAAGACTTTCCGCCGGAGATGAGTCACTCTTGGCGATGTCCAGATAGCTGGACCGGCTTACCGAAAGGCCCTCGGCCTCCAGATTTTGCGCATCGAACTCAGCAGCCACCAGCTGCACCTGCACATGAGTGGCGCCACTGAGTACCTTGATCTGGTTTTTAGCGATCATTTCAGGTAGTTCAAGTGACCCAGTACCGCTGGCTCGGTCATAAACGGGACGGGATTTGACGAAAAACACTTCCGAGAGCTGTGATTTGAGATTGCACTCCAACCCGACCAGCTGTCCGAGATTTTCCACCAGTACCTGACGGTCGCCCCTGCCATTGACCTCATCCGCCCGCAGGATGCGGTTCATACGTCCAGTCAGACGGTTAGGAAACTGCGCGTCTGCACCTTGATTGAGCAGCTCCCGCAGCTGCTTGCGAAGGCCCTTGGCGGCATTTGCCGCACGGCCAAACTCCACACCGTTTTCCTTGGTGCGCTGGAATCGCGGATCAGAGTTGATCTGTTCTTTGGTCGGTCCGCCTTTCATACGAGCCTGATAACCGCGCTTGTCTTTGTAGAAGGATAGATCCCCGATCTTGCCTTCAAACTTTACTAAACTAACTTGTCTTGCCATGATATAAAATCTTGGATTACAGTACAAAGGTGCAATGGCGAACCCGGAGCGCTGTCTTAAATGGCCTCGTATGGGGCCAACTGTATCCATTTGGGGTCAAATGGGGTCATATGTCCCTTTTACATATAACATAATGTTCTGTAATTTTAGATTAATAAAAAACGATGAATAAACCAGCAATTGCCACAGAGGTGGCTAACCTGCGTACAGCAGCACAGATGTAGCACATGTTAAGCACAGATATAGCACTGTCATAGTACTATTAACGTACCTAGCGAAATGTGCTTTGATAGTGCCATATCAGAGCTTTGGTAATGGTCCCCTGGACCGCGAATAACGGCTGATTATAAACCACTTTTTTTAACAAATAAATAAAATAACAATTATGAGCAATCAACGCGTATGCATTTATGCAAAAGATGTGAGTATTCTTTTGGGAAAGAGCTACAAGCAGGCTGTACGCATCCTGAGAACTATTAAAGATGCTTATGGCAAAGACCTAAATCAGTACATCACCGTGGAAGAATTTTCGGCCTATACGGGAATTGATGTAGAAATCGTCCGGCAGCAATGTCTTAGAAACTGATCGGGTCGTTATCTGCCATGCGTTAACCGGTCCAATACTATGTTCCTTTCTCTAATGCTGGGCCTATCCGACAACGCGTATATGCTGCATATGGGCTTTCTGAGCGAGTTCATACCAGGTCAAAAATCTTTTCCGATCATTTTTATTGATCTTTAAATATCCCTTACACGGCTCCTTCAAGTATAGCCGGAGCGTTCTGCTGGTCTGATCTTTTTCATAGCTTTCAACACCGCGAAACTGGACTATCCACCCACCTGTCGAGAAAAAGCGGTCATCATGAAGCAAGAGTTTTTTGACCTCTTTTAGTGCTGTATAAGACAGCCTTTGTTTTTCACCCTCGCTATCCGTGCCCATTACCCGCCGATCATCCAATTCAATAAGATAAAACCTGCCGAAGAGGTCCGTATCATCAGAAAGGTTGCCGTTGAAATTCAGTTCATTTCGTCTGTACTTTTGAAGTGTTGCATTCCGGGCCAGGACCGTGCTATAATAGATTCCGAAAAAGGCGAGCTCAAACCCAGCGAAAACAAGGATCATGAGCAGCGAAATCGGGAAGATCACTTTAAGGTAATTATAGAAGTTAAATGGGGTTCTGAATAAAACGAAATATGCATAAGAAAGGCCTATCACTACCAGTGACGGGATCAGTATTCCTTTTAAAATCAGCAATAACCAGGACTTGGTGCCATATTTGAGCTTTGAAATCATGGGTCTCTTCCAAGCCATAATCCAGCCGATGAATACGGACAGCGCGAAAAATCCGAACGTGTTGACGGCAAGCTGGAAGCGGAAGCCGGGCTCACTAAATATTTCGAAGAATCCCTCCGGCTCACCGTAGGCCAGTAAGATATAAGAGCCAATAAAAGAGACCGTAATTCTGCCAAAATTATAAATAGCTTTCCGTCGTTTGTACAACCGATGCATAGAAAATTCTTTAAAAAAATATTAGAAATTATAGGTGACGCATTAGGCAGCGTCTCGATAAACGTCCAATATACGTATAAATAATTAATGTTAAACACATATCGCGCGATTATTACGCAATAATTTAAGTATATATGTAATTTTTATATACTAATAGCTACACCTTGCTGTGGGGTTATTGGAAAAAGATGTCCTAATTTCTCAAAAATTGCCCCGATTTCTCAAAATCGGAATTTCCGGTTTTCCTAGGGTCCATGTATTCTATAGATTTGGAAATATTAAATCATCCGCAATTTTCTAAACATTTAAAATAACTAAACTATGGTAACAAAAAAGTATCCATTAACGTCGGCAGGCGTGGACGGGAAAATATCCGATTTGTATGGTCAGTCCGATGCCCAGATTGAGTCAGAAGCCATTGCTGTCGAAAGCGATTTGTACAGCTGGATGAGTTCCAACTTTGAGCTCAGGCCGGAACAAGTAAGTTACATGTACGCCTTGGGTAGTGAGTTTGCCGTTCAGAATGGTCGTGTTCTCGCCTACTGTTTCAGACACCGTCTGGGCGTCACCCTTACCAAGGGAGATTTAGCTTTACGAAGTTCAAAATTTATCCGCCGTGAAGAAAATGTGGAGGTTACCTCCCAGCCGGAGCAGGAGGATCAGATCTCCGGAAGCGTGGACTATTTTATCAGCTAAAACAGATGCCATGGATAGAGAGCCGACAGCGAAGCTGATCAACAAGATCGTACAGCATGTGTCTCTATTGCCAGAGATACAGCAGCAGTTACTATCCCATGTATTCGTCAAAAGAATCCAGAAAGATCATTATCTATCGCTCCAGGAGCGAGATCATTTTTATCTGCATTCGGGAATTCTCAAAAAGGAAAATCAACAGAATGGCGATATTGCCCACTTTATACTGGAGGGCGATTTCGGTGTATTTCCTTCGGATTATGGGCATTACAGTTTGGTCAGTATCGAACCCTGTGTGTTATTTGTGATCCGTGCAGGCGATATCGACAATCTATTGTCGCGGCACAAACAGTTGATATCTCCCTATCGCGAGCTTCTGTTCGATTGGGCCAGGAAGCGGCAGCAGCGTATTGAGTTGATGCTCCTGCCTGCCGCCGAGCGAAAGGCTGTGCTGCTGGAACGCTTGGGCAAGTCGTATAACCGGATCCAAAACAAGGACCTCGCGAACTATCTCCATATGAACGTGAGTTACTTTAGCCAATTGCAACTGTGAAAATTCATAGCCGCCTTTATTAATTTTTGCGTTAAGGTCTTTGACTATATAAATCCAACGAGCTCAATCTCTTTCGAACTTAGTGGTAAGAAAAGGAACATAGTTAAGACCAGTTGAAAAACATCTTTGGGAGACGTAAGTTCAAGGGTTAAAAAACGGTCTGGCAAAAGGGGGACCCCGTCAGACCGTCAGTTACTTTCAAAGTTAACTAATATGGGGGCCGGTATGACTGCAGCGTACTGAATTGTAAATCTAATTGTGAACACCAAAAACGAAAAGTAATTATGGCTTGGTTTAGCTTTACAGGGACAAATCCCACAGAACCATCACATTATACTAACGTTGGGGATACGCCACCGAGCTGCGGAGGAGATAACAGCATCTGTGCTGTTCAAGCGACTCCGAACAGTTCAAATAGGCCGCAATTGACAGATGCATTGAAAAATGAGATGATCATTGCTTTAAACAGTCGTACCCCATCCAGTAATGTGTTGTTGAAATCTTAATCAGTATTGATTGCAGATTAAATGAGCAAGGGGATCAACAGATCCCCTTCTCTTCTTATTGGATTTCTTCAAATACCACCACATCAATCTCCCGCTCATCGGGTATGAGTTTTAAACCATAAGTAGACAGCTGCTGGTTTAATTCTGCTATATTTTTGAACTCACCGATTGCAATATCCTGCATCGACTTTACGTCGTCCACCACCGGCGGATATTTCTTTGAATAATCGAGGATAAAAGCCAGTACCGATGTACCTTCCAGATTCTGCAGGTTCTCTATGTTAACGTTTCCAGGTTTGCTTGCTGGAATTCTCTTTAACACGAGACATTTCCGTTTTGCTTTACTATAGTATACGTTTAGACCAAAAAAGCTGTTCATGTCGTTTAGCACTACTTTTGCCTGTTCTTGCTCGCGCCGCTGGACTTTATCGATCCGCTCGTAACAAATCGCATTTTTCTGCATCCATTTAGAGGGCTCTTTTTCTGTTTCGTCGTAGTTATAGATCGTTTTATCTTTCACTCTCCATTCTATTCTATCGTTTGTAATCAGGAAATTTTTTCGTTCAATTTTACCTAATATTGAGAGATAAATATTCAGAATGGGCATATTACTAAAAGACGTCCGATAATTCTGAGAAGCACTATCTAATTCAAAAGCGAAACCATTTTGTTTAATACTGGAGTTGAACGCGGAAACTTTACTAAATGCTATTGCATTTGTCCATTCATCATTTCCATTTTTCGTTGGTAAAAAGTCATCCTTTCGGGGAAGATCGATTTTACCCTCCGTTAGCAGTGTTGTTATATTTTTGCTGTTGAGCACATCCGAGGCCGTGATGGCGACCACATTCCCTTGATAGATCCACACCACATGTGGCGACGATTGATGTGGAAATAGCTGATGGAATATAGTATCTGAAACGATGGTAGTCGGAAAAGCCTTATGCTCATTAAGAAATTTATTCGTTCTGAAAAAATGCTGAATGGTTTTTTTATCCTGCCAAGTTACCTGTATGATTTTTACTTGGGCTCCAAACTCCTTTTGTAATGAAACTACTTTTGGCATATTGGCAATGCAGGACGAGCAAAATGTATCAAAAAAATCAAGGACAAGTAAATCTTCCCGATGATTTGCAAAGTCAAATTGAGTTTTTTTATCGTTTAAGACTTCTATGGTTTTATTGTATTTAAATTCATCGCCAACACGCAGTGCCTTACCATGATCGAGTTTAGGCTGTCCTAAACTGATTATTGAAACAAGTGAGCTTAAAACACTTAATATCAAATTATATATTTTCATTATATTCATTTATTATATAAACTATTTATCTTTTATTTTGGACTAAACCGCCGACATTAGTAGCAGTCAATGGCAATAAAATACCATATGATAAGCTGTTTGGTTGAAGTTGGTATAGTGTCCCGTTTAGATTTCTTGTTAGGGTTGTTTCAAATTTTGGTTCCAGATTCAGGCGCTTCAGATCCGTCCAGCGGAGTCCGCGGAATACCATCTCCTTTCTCCGTTCCTCGAGGATATAAGTAAGAAGCGTAGCAGGGTCAGGTTCATCTATCGTCTTGTATGTGCCTTTTACCCAGCGGGTCACCAATAATGCATTCATATCAGCATTAGCTATATCAATCCTACCAGTCCTTGCGGCACATTCGGCACGGATCAGATACAGTTCGGATGTTGTAAGACCCACAAAAGGGCTTCCGTAGGAATTGTCATAAGAACCCTTAAACGTATAATAATTGGGATCTGATGGTGAAGGCTTGAAGAACAGTTTTTTGCGCAGGTCATTCTGCTGATATGAGTTTACCAAGGTGCTGTCCATATAACAATAGAATTCTCCGAAGGCGTCACTAAACTGTGCAGTAGCCGGAAAGATCACCTCTTTGCCAAATCGGATAAAAGGAAGATCAGCATCCATGTCAAGATCATTGAAATCCCATAGAACAGCATTTTCCTGTAATGCAGAATCCGCATAGCGGTATGCCAGCTCATACTCCTGCATATCCAGATAGACCCTGGCCAAATTCGCAAATGCTGCGTTTTTATTTGGCATACCCTTACCTGCAGTGTGAGCAGGCAAATTGCTTACTGCAAGTTTCAAATCCAAAATCACCTGTTCATAAGACGCAGCCTGAGATGCCCGAGAGCTGATTTCATCAATATTGGGAGTCAGACGAATTGGGATCCCCAATTCTGCGGGTGCAGATCCTCTTTTATACGGCATGGTGTGGACCGATAGCAGTTGATGAAAAGCGAAAGCCCTGAAAAAATGAGCTGCTCCATTCAATTGTCTCCACTTTTGCGCATTTACTTTTGGGTCCACCTTATCTAAGACCTGAATAACCTGATTGGCAATGTATACGACTTTATACGTACTTTGCCAAGGCATCGCGTTGGTCAAGGGTTCATTGTTCCAACAGTAAAGATTTCTATCATCGATCTCTGAGACCGACAACCAATTGTCATAGCTGAGAAAATAATCGTCACTAGCTATCTCACCCTGATTGGGGTAACCCATATTCATTTCCGAATAATTGTTGAGCAGCAGTTCGGCATCTTCCAAGGTTGACGGAACGGCCATTTTTATATTTGGTTTGTAGTCAAGATAATCTTGACATGATAGACAGAAAAATGCTATGACTAAGTATACTATAATCCTATTCATGACTATTGAATTGTTAAATTAACACCTAAGGAAATTGTAAGAGGTTCGGGCCAGCCGTTGCCATATTCGGGGTCAAGACCATACTTATTGGCTCTCCAAATGGTCATGATATTCTGTGCATAAGCATATATATTCAAGTTTTGGATGCCCATATTTTTCAAAGCGCCGATGGAGTAGCTGGCCTGAATATCCCGCAGTTTGATCTGACCGGCCGGCGCTACCAGTGCAGAAGAATAGCTATAAAAATTGGATGCAAACATGTTTGCAGGATAGCTCAATGCAGGCACAACTGTATGCGCTTCGTCTCCGGGATTTTGCCAACGGTTTGCAAAATCTGCGTGGCCCGCCCCCATATTGATAAAACGGTAATTTTCAAAAGAAGTCCGTCTGAACTTATGCCCCAGCTGATAAGAGATATTGGCAGACAATTCCAGTTTACGGTAGCGGAACGTATTGCGCAGCGAACCGAAATATACCGGGATTGTAGTACCGTTATTGTCCATGTCCCATACAGTCGTATTACTGACCAGTGAAATATAATCTTTCGAAATTTCACCATCCAGATATCCTCGGGGTGCGCCCGTCTCCGGGTCCAATCCGGCCCACTTAAAGGTCAGCAGGCTATTTAAGTCCATCCCCTCAAAGGGTGTAACGGTACTGGTATAGCTTTCGCCTTTTACATTATCGTTGTAGGACTTTTTGACAATATTTCGGTTATAGCCGAATACCCAATTGCTCGTCCAGGAAAAATGCTTACGCATGAAATTCACGGACTGCAGGGATATATCAAGGCCCTTTCCACGGATATTTGCCGAATTGATCATCATATCCGAAAAACCAGTGCTGGGATCCATTTGCGCCAGTGCAATTAAGTCTTTTGCATTTTTGATATAATATTCAACAGCGCCCGAAAAGCGGTTATTCAAAATACTATAGTCGAGCCCCAGATTATAGGTCCCGATCCTTTCCCACCTTAAACTCGGATTTGGCGGTGACTGTATATATGCATAAGGCTCATTGGTGATATAATGCGGCATGCTCTCGCGATACATGATCGGAAAGGCCGAGGTAGCGTTGTTGACATTGCCATTGTAGCCGTATGTCGCCCGCAGTTTGAGCAGGTCAAAGAAAGCAGGTGCAAAATCCTCTTTGTTTATTGTCCAGGAAGCACCTATTGACCAAAAAGGTTTTCCCTTATCATTTGCCCGGACACCAAAGAGGTTGGAGGCATCTTTTCTTGCTGAAGCCGATAAGATATATCTATCCATCAATGCATAGTTTGCGTTCGCAAAGTATGAGCGGTATCTATTGGTATATCCCGATATAGAACTGAAATCCCGCAATATCCCCTGTCCGCCCATGCCGTTCAGTAACGGTACTGACTTTCCCCATTGCACAGGTGCAAAATTACCGTTCGCTTTGTTATAGCCCCAAAATATAACATTGGTCCCATCACTCCTCACCTGTCTCACTTCTGCACCTAAGATAGCATTCAGGCGATGATTGCTGCCCCAGCTTTTTTCATAGTCTGCTTGAATACGGGCCATTTGAGACGTATTGTCTCTTTGCTGCTTATTGAGATAATCACCCAAAGGCCTATTGTAGGTTACTGAGTTCGCGTTCCACGAAGCATAATAATTAAGCTCAGCCCTATGTGCTACTGAGCCCAGCCCGCGCCATATCTCTGTAGGCTGGCTAGCACGCTGATAAGCATAATTGAGTGAAATATTCAACTTGGGCAGCAGTTCATATTTTATGGCAGTATTAAACAAGATTTCTCTTATTTTCCCTATACGGGAAGTTTCATTGAGCTCCTCCAATGGCCTAAACTTCCAATCCAGCAACCTGCCACCCGCGACTGTATCCCTAAATGTGGGATTATAACCGATGGCATCTACGATCAGCGGATTCCCATTTTTGTCTGCCAGTTCCATATAAGGGAAGTTACCCATGCCCCGCCCCATCACATTATAATCCCAAAATGCATCCGCATCTTTCGTTTTCGAATCAGTATAGGTAATTCCGAGGTCAAGCAACAATTTATTTGTCGGCCGTATCTGCGTGTTGTTCTTAACTGTCAGCCTTTCATAAGAAGAGGTCACCAGATTTTTCAAATTCTTATCATACCCCAATGATATCGATGTATTTACTTTTTCATTCCCGCCTTTGAGCTGAATATTATATTGCTGATTGATCGCAGGTCGATAGATATACTTTAGGAAATCCTCTCGCATATCTATTTGTCGCAGACGATCCAGCTCGGTATCGACTTCCATCTGTGTCAACTGCCCCAGCTTCTGTTTTTTTAACAGCTGGATCACGGGTGTAATATTATAAGAATAGCGGTTCATACTGCTATTGTAATAGCCCTTATTGAACAAGAATATCTCCGCATCAATATAATCCGAAGTATTCATCTGCGGCATATAGTATAAATCAGGCTTTTGACCTACTGTCAAGTTGCTATTAAAACTTAGCTGAAGGGGCTGATTAAATTTTCCTTTTTTGGTGGTAATCACAATAACCCCATTACCTGACTGTGCTCCCCAAATAGATGCCGCAGCAGCATCCTTTAGCACCGATATATTTTCGATGTCATTGGGATTGATGTTATTAAAATATCCATTCAGTTCATCAAAATTGGTCACATAGGGCACTCCATCAATAACAATAAGAGGCCATATATTAGAGTTGATGCTGCTGACACCCCTGATATTGATCCCTAGCAATTTCCCTTTATTGTCCGCGAAGATTTTTGAACTAGAGATACCCGGCACGATATCTTCCAATCTACTCACAAAATCAGTCGACACCTTACGGTTGAGCAGCTTGTTGTCCACAAACTCGAAGCTTCCCGTTGCCCGCTCTTTGGGAATCTTTTGGTAGCCGGTAGAGACCACCTCCACCTCATCCAATTGATTCTCCAGCGGTATCAATTTCACGGCTAACGATACCCCTGCAGCATACGGTAGAGTTATAGGCTTAAAACCCACGTGGCTAAACTTCAGCGTTCCTGCCGCAGCAATTACTGGCACGGAGAAAGAACCGTCACTTTTGGTGGATGCCCGCCCCTTTTCATCTGCTATGCGGATCGACACGCCCTGTATAGGTTTACCGTTCGTAGCCGATATCACTGTACCAGACACTGTTAACAGCCCATCGGCCCCGCTGTCCTTGCGGGGCGTCTGAGCTGATAAACTAAACATATGAAATATAGCAATGCATGTCAAAAGCATTGTTGTATTCTTTAATGCCTTTGAAAGGCAAACAAAATCATTTAAAATATTAAGAGCCTCTTTACTGACAGCTCTTAACAAATAGGCAATACGCTCCCCGCTGCAAAATTTTTGCATGTTAAAAATGTGTTGTGCAAAGGCCATGGGTATGACTCTTGCCGATCCAACAATAAAGAATTAGCTTATCCGAAAAGCGCCGTCAAAACGGTTACAAGGCATTGATTAGGAATAATTATGACGCTTCCTATCGGAATTAAAGAAGAACCGACCCATAGCATACTATTGTATTACAATAAAAAGTAATGGTAAAAAGTTTGGATTCAATAAAACTTTGCTTAATTTTAAGGTGAAAGATTAAATCAAGCTCATATCATTGGCCAATATTACCTTTTTATGCAATCATATAAATGTATAGGTCGGTGACAGGCATATCAAGAGGGAAATTAAACTGAACTGGGTTCAGCCGTCTTTTCATTTTAAGGAAAGTAAACACCTACCCTTTTTAATGCTCTTTACAGCCTGTTTTGATTGAGCACGCCTTATTCAGGTGCGCGAAAAATGTTCTTTAAAAGTGATTTGCGGGAATACCTAATCAATCCAATTTGGATCGATTCCGGGTAATGGGCGGTGTTTGTTTTGCTCGTTCTCATAATCGTTTTTGGTTTTTATGTGAACGACCTTAAATGCAGAAGGCAGGGTTATCTGTCTCATACCAGAATCCAGGGACTAGCAAGCCCTCAAAGCGGTAATCAACAGGCCCTGCCTAAAGACTGCGTAAATATACACAATATCTTTAGACGTGGGTTAAACCTGCTGCCTCGCTTTGAATTTAAAGTTGCTAGTTTTTGGATTCAGAGGCTCGTTCAACTCACGCTCCACTTAAGTGGAGTTAGTTAACTATTTTATAACCAATCCTAGATTGGCTACACAAATATAAAAACAATATTCAAGACGACCAAATATTTGGTCGTATAATTTTTTTTACATGATTGAAATTTATCAAACAAAAGCTATATTCCGAATAGAGTATGAATTGGTTTGCAATATTAAAGTTTTGCGTGAGGAGAAAGGATGGTCACAAGAAGCATTGAGCGCAAAAATGGGGTTTGCAGTAAAATTTGTAGGTAAATGCGAATCTTTAGATCAACCGGAAAAGTATAACCTTCGTCATATGGGAATATTAAAGAAGGTATTTGGTTTTGAAAGCTTGGATGATTTTTTTCCCAATGGAATTCCCGAGGATGAACAAATAGTCATCAAATATAAAAAGGTGCCGAAGAAGAAAGCTGATGGTACAGACTCAAAGTTGATGGAAAATGTAGTCGTTGAGATTGTTGTTGTTGATGCGGAGACTAAAGCGGAAGGGAATAAACAAATCAAGAAATAATTACATGTCCTTAATCGCAGAAACACAGTATTTAAACAAATCTATAAAAATATTTAGATTCTATACCATTGCGTCATTAATCTTGATTTTACTAGTTATGCTTTTATCGCCTTTACGTCAGAATTATTTAATATTGATATCGGCTCTAACACTATTACCTTTAATAATTGCATTAATATTTGCTCCAATGGGTCTATATTTTAGCTGGAAAAGCTATCAAGCAAAAGAAGAACCAAGGAAAAAACGGACAATGTTCTTTATGGGGCACCTGTTTTTTTGTACGTTGATATTATTATTTGTTATGGCGATAATTAAGGATCTGGCTTCACTTAATTGGTAAGAAATTGATTGTTATATTGACTGATATTGCTAATCCTAATTTTAAAAAAAATAAAAACACGATGATTTTAGAAGTAGCTATTTTAAATGTAAAACTTGGTAGAGCGGAGAAGTTTGAGAATGATTTTCAAATAGCTAGCCAGTATATATCATCTATCGACGGATATATAACACACTCCTTAAAGAAATGTATAGAGGTAGACAACCAATACATTTTATTGGTGCAGTGGGTTTCTGTCGAAGCACATGAAGTTGGATTCCGACAGTCTCCGCAATACCAGAAATGGAAAGTCTTACTGCATGACTATTATGATCCTTTTCCGCAGGTTTTGCACTATGAAGGAATATGATAGATTGGAAATTGAAAATCTAAAAATGGAAGTTTTATATCTCTGAATAAACGTAAGATGAATTTTGAAAATAAAATAAATTATGGCGCTCGACAAGGGTGGCAGCAGTTCCTTCAACAAAGGATGGATATATTAGCAAAATATGAATCCGCAAAGCAGAAAGCAGCTAGTAAAAGAATCAAAATCAGCCACGGCGTTACCGTAGAAGCCGAATTAAGAAATTGGCTTTCAAAATTTCTACCTAAAAAGTATGGTGTGACTTCAGGATATATTATTTCTCAAGGTGTATCAGATGAAGTTTCTACTCCGCATTTTGATATTATTATATATGATAGTTTAGAATCTCCTATTTTATGGTATGACGATAACGAAGATCAAAGCGAAGTAGGAAAACATCGAGCAATACCAGCTGAATATGTGAAATGTGTCATCGAAGTTAAAAGCCAGCTTACAAAAAACACAGCGAAAGATGCGATAAAGCAATTGGAGCAGCTACATCATTTAGTTCTTTTGGGAAAATATTACACTGATAATTTTTATTTACCACTGAATTTTTTTAGCTATATGATATTTATAGAATCAAATGACAATGATTTAAATATGTTGGATATATTAATGAATAAAGAGAGTATACTAAAGACTAATTTTACAGGTGCAGTAATACTAAAAAGTACAGAAACAGGTAATTCTACTGGGATGATTGACCTTATTTTTTCAGAACAGCCTATCCCCTTTAGCACAAATGATTATGATTTTTATAATTTTGGATTATCAAAACCAGTAGAAAATGAATCTGAGAAAGGGAAGCTATTTTCGTATACCAAGATTTCTTGGGCAGAGCATTATTTTGCCAAATTTGCTTTTGACTTAATCGCAAAACTCAATGGAAGATATATTCCAGGCTCCCCTTCTAGTTTACATGGATATTCAGATTCCTAAATATACTTTAAGATCATTTTTAAAAATGAAAGCGATGACTGGGTATTTCGAAGTAATGGGTTCTTCCCCACTTTTGGTGGTAATCTTATCATAATTGTCGTGTGCAGACCGTTAAGATTATAATGAATGCCTCAAAACTCGTTTTTT
>PJUF01000729.1_pt1 | contig 20982 bp, 19 predicted proteins | sample 1512191 | NCBI WGS metagenome assembly PJUF01 (sample SAMN08177673, study PRJNA422409) | Feces metagenome, whole genome shotgun sequencing project. | isolation source: Chicken feces (3) enriched on wood chips | host: Gallus gallus | place: USA: Madison | collected 2015-01-15 | reverse complement strand
TTGAAGGACCCGAGCGAACCGGAAAGAGATGGTGGGCGTAACAAGGATCGAACTTGTGACCCCTACGATGTCAACGTAGTGCTCTCCCGCTGAGCTATACGCCCATCTCTCCGGGCCGGACTGGCTGCGCCGTTCCGGTGGCGCGGATAGACCATAAAACCCGCCCGGGGGTCAAGAGGCTTCGAACCGTCTGGGGAGGGAAATCGCTCCGGTTGAGCGATTTCCCGGACCGGCCCTGTGGAAAACGAGGACCCGGGACGGCCGCCATACGGGCCTTTCTCACGCTGCCAGCAGGCGCTCCACCTCGTTGACGAGGTCCTTGAGATGAAAGGGCTTGGAGAGCACCGAAGCATCCTTGGGCGCGTCGCTGTCGGGGTTGAGCGCCACTGCGGCAAAGCCGGTGATGAACATGACCTTGAGGTCCGGGTCGAGTTCGGTGGCGCGCCGCGCCAGCTCGATCCCGTCCATTTCCGGCATGACGATATCGCTCAGCAGCAGCGAGAACGGCTCCTCGCGCAGCCGTTCATAGGCCGATAGTCCGTTGTCGAACGAGACCACTTCATAGCCGGCATTCTTGAGCGCCCGCGTCAGGAACTGGCGCATGTCGTTGTCGTCTTCGGCGAGAAGGATTCGCTTCATCTGTCTGTCCCTTGCCGTTCGGCGGGTGAGTCGGTCTTGCGCCCGATGTTTATGCCAGCCAGCCGCCGACGCAACACCCTGCCGCCGATCGGCATCCGGTTTTCCGCGCTGTTCGCAAAAATGCGACAAACTGGACTTTATGCCGTTCCCGCGCCACACTCGTGCCAGCAAATCACTTTGGGCGGGCCATAACCCGCTCTTCCGGGGGAAACTGCGTGCGGTCCGACTACTGGGATCAACCGGCGTTCGAAACGATCAGGCCCCGCCGCCTGGTTGCCCCGGTCGTGTTCAATTCGCCCCATTCCGGCCGCGTCTATCCGGACCGGTTCCTCGCCATGGCCCGGCTCGACCATCTCTCGATCCGCCAGTCCGAGGATGCCTTTGTCGACGAGCTCTATGCCCGTGCGCCCCATCTGGGCGCGCCGCTCCTGCGCGCCCATTTCCCGCGCGCCTATCTCGACGTCAATCGCGAGCCCTGGGAACTCGACCCCACAATGTTTGTCGAGCCGCTCTCGGACCGGTTCAACACCAGCTCGCCCCGCGTCGCAGCCGGCCTCGGGACGCTGGCCCGCGTCGTCGCCGAAAACAAGCCGATCTATCGCGAGCGGTTGACGCTGGACGATGCGCGCATGCGCATCGAGGGCATCTACCACCCCTATCATGCGGCCTTGCAGAAGCTCCTCAGCGAATCCATGGCCTCATTCGGTCTGGCTGTCCTCATCGACTGCCACTCCATGCCCCGCCTCGGGCGCCACGGCGAGCGCGCCACCCCGGACATCGTGCTGGGCGATCGCTATGGCACCACCTGCGCGGCCCCGCTCGTCGATCTCGTCGAAACGGTGTTCACCGCGGCCGGGCTGCGCGTCGCACGCAACCGCCCCTATGCCGGCGGCTTCTGCACCCGCGCCTATGGCCGCCCCCAGCATGGCGTCCACGCCCTGCAGATCGAGATCAGCCGTCACCTCTACATGAATGAAGTGACGCTGGAAAAACACGCCGGCTTCGACACCATCAAGGCGCTGATGGAGCGGTTGATCCTCACCCTGATCGGGCTCGATCTCATGGCCCTGGCCGGCACCACGCCGTTGCCGCAACAGGCCGCTGCAGAATAACCCAAAACAAAAGGGGCCGCCCCCAAAGACGGCCCCAGTCAAGGGAGGAACGATGTTCACCGGGTCCGGCGGCCTCATGCCGATCACCCGGTTACGCACCATGCCCTTCTCGGATGACTGCATTCTGCCTGCCATACAAGTGCCCATCCCGCTTTCCACCGCAGATCGGACCGGCTTGTTGCAAAAATGAATCAGCGCGATAGCGGCCTTTTCCAGCCGATCGCCGCGCCGCTTCCGCTTTGATTTTGCCCCCGGCTCGGGTATTGGCCATCAATTCAATGCCTTGGGGCCCCACAGCGCGCGGACCGACACGTTATGACCACTTCCGAGATCGATTTCGCCCGCATCGAGGCAACCTTGCGCGCGGCCGGCGAGGCCGCGGCACGGCACACGCTGCCGCTCTTTCGCACGCCCCTGGGCATAGACAACAAGCTCGATACCGGCTTCGACCCCGTCACCGAGGCGGACCGCGGCGCCGAAACCGCCATTCGTGCGGTCATTGCCGAGGCTTTTCCCGACCACGCCATCATTGGCGAGGAATGGGGCACGACCGGCCAGGGCCGCTATAGCTGGATCATCGACCCGGTCGATGGCACCCGCGCCTTCATTTCCGGCGCTCCGGTCTGGGGTACGCTGATAGGCTTTGCCGTGGATGGCGTCGCCGTGGCGGGCCTCATGAGCCAGCCCTTCATCGGCGAGGAATTCCTGGCCGTGCCCGGTCGGTCCTCCTACCGGCGCGGCGAGCTGCACCAGGCCAATCGCACCAGCGGCGAAAGCGCGCTGGGCTCGGCGCGGGTCTTCACCACCACGCCGAACCTCTTCAAGGGCGAACATTGGAGCAAATGGCTCGCCGTCGAGGAGGCCACGCGGCTCCAGCGCTTCGGCATGGATTGCTACGGCTATGCGCTGCTCGCTGCCGGACAGGCCGATCTCGTCATCGAGCCCGCGCTCAACACCTATGATATCGCCGCCCTTGTCCCCATTATCCGCGAGGCCGGCGGCGCCATCGCCTGCTGGGATGGGTCCGAGCCGACCGCGGGCGGCAATGTCGTGGCGGCCGCTACGCCGGAATTGCTCGAAAAAGCGCTGGCGCTCATCAGCGCCGTCTAGTTGAAAGTAATCCGCGAGACGAAGCGGGGCCGGTGCGCGGCCTGGGCGCCAAAGCGGATTTCGTCAAAGCCGAACAGGCTCACGAAGGCCCGGTGCGGAACGAAGCTTTCCGTGAGCAGCACCGAGTCGCCCTCCGCGATGTCGGGAATGATGGCAAGCGGCAGGTCGCTCTGCGGAATATTGCTGCCGCTTGTCCCGGTCCACCGCACCTCGAGCTTGCCGCCTTGCTTGACGACGCTCGATACCCGCAATCCCCCATTGCGGGCGGCAGGCACCATCTGGCGGGTGAGCGTCATCATCACATCGAGCGTGGTCTGGCTCATGGTGGACTCGCGAGACATCATGTCGCCCACGGTAAAGGTCGCTTTTTCCACGCTCTGCAGGGTCCGGAACAGGTCGAACAGCGTCACGGTGCCCAGCAGCAATAGCAGGAGGACCGGCACCAAAAGAGCAAATTCGACGATTGAAGCGCCACGCTCGTCGCCGATCAGCTTGCGCAGACGAATTGTCATCACATCGGCTCGTTCATGAAGCCGGACTTGGAAATGATGCGCATGGCGCCCGTATCATCCTTGGGCAGCGCAAACCCGAGCCCCAGCCCGGGTGTGAGCGGCGAGACCACGTAGCAAGCCCGCACGAACATGACCTGCGATCGCCCTCCGCCGGTAAAGCGCAGCGTCGGCGCTACGGCGCTGCCGCGGTTGATGCAGCGCGTCGTATCCGCAGGATAGCCGGTGCCCTGGGCTGAGATCGGAAACAGCTCGAGGGCCATGTGGTGCTCGCAGTCATTGAGCACCACGGCTTTCCGGCAGACCTCGCGCAGCATCGTCTGTTGTGTGGGGTTGGCGAGCGTTCCCACCCGCAATTCGCGTACCGTCTGGTCGAGCGCGCGGTCGAGCATGATGGTCTGGACCATGACCCAGCCTGCCTCCAGTGTCGAACAGACAAGCACCAGCAGCATCGGAACGACGAGGGCAAATTCGACCGCCGCCGCTCCCGCCGAATTTCCGATCAGCCTGCATAGAATGCGCTTCGCTCGCCTCATTGCGTAAGCTTCACCTTCTGGATCGTTGTAGCGATCGACCGGAAGGCTGCCGCAATGTCGAGGCCTTGGACGTCGTAGTAGTGGGAACTGCTGGTGGCACAGTTGCGCAGTTCCGTCTTCATCGCCCGCTGGCTGCTGTCGGTGTCGCTGAGCTGAAAGCCGATGGTGAAGACCAGCACGCTCTTCGCCTTCGCTGCGGCGCACACCGTGTTGAAGTGCTTCTTGGTCTCGGTAACGGTCTGGTCGCTGGAATAGGTCGTGTCACGGAACAGCTTGGCATTACTGCCGGCGCGCACGTCCTTGCTGGCGTCCTTGGCTGTATATTGTTCGGTAATGGCGCCGTCCGTCATGAGGATCATCACCTTGAGCGTGTTGCCGTCGGTGAAGTCGGCAGGCCGACCTGCGAATGTCGCCGGTACGATGCCGCCACCGACCGCCTGGTGTATCAGCGGCCGCAAGGCGGGATCGAGGAGCAACAAACCCCAGTTCATGGCGATAGCCGTACCGGTCCCGTCATACATCTGATATCCGGCGATCCGGTTGGCCAGGTCCGTACGGTCGTTGGACATGACCGTGATCGAGGTATTGTCCGATGGGCACCAGCCGGGGTTCAGGTTGGCCGGCAGGGTCGGCTTTTGGTCAGAGCCGTTCCAGACGGTAAAATGCGGCACTTGAGCCCTGCGATTGAAGTTGAGCAGGCCCGATGCATAGTCCGGACGATAAAGTTCGAAGCAGGACGAGTTGTTGTGCGTGCGCGCACCGTTGAGCGCGTCGAAGACCGTGCGGCCCACCGACACCTGCCCGGCATAGGGCACGATGTTGAGCGAGGTATAGGCCGAGGTCTCGGGCGTGATCATGGACTGGACGAACTGCGTCGCAGCGGACTTCAACGAGGTATATTTACTGCCGATCATCGAGCCGGACAGGTCCAGCATCAGCGACATTTCGATATTGCTGCGCTTTTCCTGAGCCTGTGCCACGACCGTCATCGGCAAATCGTTGATGCCGATCAAGGGCAGGAAGCCCGCCGGCATCGCGTAGCGCGCGGTGACCTTGACGGTGCGCGCATTGAGGGCAACGGCATAGTCGTAGTTGAGTTCGACATCCTCGATAAAGCCCAGGCTCTTGAGGTAGTCGGCAACAGTGGTCTCGACGGGAACGGTCTGCTGCAGCGAAGCGGCGGCCAGCACGGCCCGGTCGACGCCATCCTGCAATTGCGCCCGATGCGCCTCGTAGCGTGCGAGGTCGGTGGCACCGCCCGCAAGCACCAGCATGGGCAGGATCATCAGCGCCACGATGATCGCGACGTTGCCATCGCCCTCACGGCAAAATCGCTCGATCAGACGCAGCACGGCCTTCGGGCTCCCTAGGAGCCGTTCTGGCCCGGGCGCAAAAGTACGGACCTTGGCGTTACCAAAGCTTTAGCATCCGTCCGCCGGCCGAAAAAGTGATCAGGTACTCTGCTCGGTGATGAAGGCGTCGAATGCCGCCAGCACCTGGCCGCGTACGGGGTCGCTTTCCATGAACATCTCGTGGCGCGATCCGGCGATCACCATGTGCCGCCCGGTCCTGAGCCGCAGGCCCAGCTGTTCGATGGCAGGGGTCGAGACGATGCTCTCGCGCGCCGCGGCCAGGATCAGCAGCGGAATGCGGATCTGGGTCGCGAACCGCTCCTGCCGCGTATCGAGCATGGCCCGCATGGCGGCCGCCAGCCAGCGGAAGCTGGGCGAACCGATATAGAGCCCGTCATCGGCCCGGACCGTATCGACCATGCGCTTGTAACGCAGCAGGTCCGAGGTCAGCGGATTGTCGGGAAACATCGCCTCGTCGGGTCGTCGGTCGCCCTTGCGCCGCATCGGCACCTTGCCCAAGCCAAGGAAACTGGCGGTCTCGGCGATCGTAGCCATGCGGCTCAGACTGTCTTCCATGCCATGGAGGCCCACCATCGGCGCGCTGAGGAAGACACGGTCGAACATCAAGCGGTCCCGCGTCGCCGCCACCAGGCTCGCCAGCCCGCCCATGGAATGGCCCACGAGGTAGAAAGGACCCGGACAGTCGGGCAACAGGATATCGGCGTGGAAGCTCCGAAGATCGGTCCAGTAGTCCTCGAAGCGGTCGACATAGCCCACATGCGGGTCCCCGATCAGCCGGTCCGAGCCGCCCTGCCCGCGCCAGTCGAACGTCGCCACAGCAAAGCCGCGCCGGCGGAAATCTGCGACGGTTTCGAAATACTTCTCGATATATTCGGTCCGCCCCTGCACGAGACACACCGTGCCGCGCTGCGGCCCCTCCGATTTCAGCCAGCGCGCATAGCGCAGCCGCACCTTGTCCGATGTGGTGAAATAGCCCACCCGCGCGCCTTCCGGCACGGGATTGGACGGGATGGACACCAGCTTGGGTGCACCGGGATCGATCTGGGCAGTCACATCAGGCCTCGCATGCTCGATGGCGTGACCATAGCCAGCCCGACTTAAAAAAGAAAAGCCAGCAGCCGGAAATGGCTGCTGGCCTTCGTGTCTTGACGGCTCCATGCGGGGGGCGGGTTGAAGGAGCCGCAAGCTTTGCGGATTTGCGGCCCTTGCGGGTCCGGTCGCGTCCACATGCCCCCTTCTATGCGCCTCACCCTGAACCGGGTCGGACCATACCGTTCATATCCGGTTCATCGGACCGATCCCGGACCTCTTGAACCCGTTTTGGGCGCACCTACATCAAGGCTGTCCGCCGCAAGGGGACACCGGCCCTGACCCCACGCATTCGCCGATACGGGGATGCAAGGCAGGCACCGGTCGACATCAACCACGTTGCTCATCTGGAGAATGTGACAAATGCAGACCTTTGATTTCTCGCCCTTCTATCGCTCGACCGTCGGCTTTGACCGCCTGTTCAACCGCCTCGATACCCTGAGCGCGCAGGAAACCAAGACCTACCCGCCCTACAATATCGAGCGCACCGGCGAAGATGCCTATCGCATCTCCATCGCCGTAGCCGGCTTCTCCAATGGCGACATCGCCGTGGAAACCAAGGAAAACAGCCTCGTGGTCAAGGGCGCCAAGCCCGCCGAAACCGCTGATGGCAAGCGCGAATTCCTCCATCGCGGCATTGCCGAGCGCGCTTTCGAGCTGCGCTTCCAGTTGGCCGACTATGTCGAGGTCCATGGCGCGACCCTTGAAAACGGGCTCCTCCATCTCGAGCTCAAGCGCGAGCTGCCCGAAAGCAAGAAGCCCCGCACCATCGCGATTAACGGTACCACGACCCAGACCATCGAGGACAAGTCGGTTAACTAGGCCCCGGCGCCTGCGCAAAACCGCTCCAGTGGAGCGGTTTTAGGGGACTAGGCCATGAGAGCTACGCTCGAGTGGCCCAGCTTTCCCACCCCCACTATCCTCCACGCACCCCCGGTCCCGCCGGGGGTGTTTTGTTAGTGCGGAACGAGTCTTCGAGCCTCCGAGTTGATCCGATGAGCTGGCCACGTGCCGCACCAACTTCACCGCAGCGTCAGGATATCCCATGAAAACCCCGTCCATCGACCTCAAGTCCAATGCCAAGTCCGCCGTCATCGACGTGCTCAATGCCCGTCTCGCCGACAGCATCGATCTCGCCCTTGCCATCAAGCAGGCGCACTGGAACCTCAAGGGCCCCAACTTCATCGCCGTCCACGAAATGCTCGATCCCATGCGCGCCGCCGTCGACACCCATGTCGACGTGATTGCCGAGCGCATTGCCCAGCTCGACGGCACGCCCCTGGGCACCAGCCAGGTCGTCGCCAAGGCCACGAACCTCGATGCCTATCCGACCGATATCAAGAAGGTCCCCGATCACCTCGCGGCCCTCGCCGACCGCTTTGCCAAGCTCGCCAACCAGGTGCGCGAAGATATCGATACCACCGATGAAGCCGGCGACGCCGATGCCGCCGATATCCTCACCGCCTTTTCGCGCGAACTCGACAAGGACCTCTGGTTCATCAAGTCGCATCTCGAATAGGATTTCCGCACAGGAAATCGCATTAACGGGCGCCCCATCCGGGCGCCCGGCTTGTTTTGGCCCATTATTTCCTACACTTTCCTATCGCTTTTCTGTCCAAGTCCTATTTTTTGTGACCGCAAAGCGGCAAAACCGCTTGCCCGCAGTTTTGAATTGTGCAAATGTGAGACTGTTAGGGCAGCATGTCTGTCCTATCTGACGCGTCGCCCCGCTCTCCGCGGCCAGCGCGCACGCTGGTCCGGCTGGCCCGCTCGTCGAGAGTGGAAACGGATAGGCGGGGTGAAAAATCACCCGAATTATGAGCGGCCATTTGGATGCAGTGCCGCTCCCCACGCATGGACGCGATTGCTCATTCGAGCCGTACTGTGTAGTACGACCCGGCTGAGCACTGCGCCCGAGAGGACCATATGCATCCGCCCGGCCGGTCATTCCGGCACTATCAGGATGCGCAAGACGAACCATTGAGCCCCAGTCGCGGGCGCGAACAGAACGAGGTTGAGCCATGGCACACGAACGGACCGGAATTCCCGCCCAGACGAGCACTGCCCCGCGCAAAACCCTGATTCTCGACGGCAAGCGCGTCACCGGCCGTCCCGCCGCACAGGGCCTTTACGATCCCGCGCACGAGCATGATGCCTGCGGCATCGGCATGATCGCCAATATCAAGAACAAGCCCAGCCACGAAGTGGTCGAAAAGGGTCTCGAAATCCTCGAGAACCTCGAACACCGCGGTGCCGTGGGTGCCGACCCGCTGATGGGCGACGGCGCCGGCATCCTGGTGCAGACCCCGCATGCCTTCTTCCAGAAGGTCCTGCCCTTCGCCCTGCCGGAAAAGCACCACTACGCCGTTGCGATGGTGTTCTATCCCAACGAGGCCGGCCTGCGCGACCGCTGCGCGGCCGTCCTGCGCAACTGCCTTGAAGCCGAAGGCCTCGACCTGCTCGGCGAACGCGTCGTGCCCTTCGACAATTCCAAGCTCTCAGAAGGCGTCATCGCCACCCAGCCGATCATCGAGCAGATGGTCATCGCCCGCCCCGAGGGTCTGAGCCTGGACGAGTTCGAGCGCAAGCTCCTCATCGTGCGCAAGGTCATCTCCAACACCGTCTATAGGCAAGTGCCCGAAAGCGACAGCGACAACGGCTTTTATGTCGTGTCCATGTCGGCGCGGACCGTGGTCTACAAGGGCATGTTCCTCGCCTATCAGCTTGGCGCCTTCTATACCGATCTCAGCGATCCCGATTTCGAGAGCGCCATTGCTCTTGTGCACCAGCGCTTTTCCACCAACACCTTCCCCTCCTGGAAGCTGGCCCACCCCTATCGCATGACCACCCACAATGGTGAGATCAACACCATCCGTGGCAACGTCAACTGGATGGCGGCCCGCCAGGCCTCGGTGTCCTCGCCCAAGTTCGGTGACGACATCACCAAGATCTGGCCGATTTCCTACGAGGGCCAGTCCGACACCGCCTGCTTCGACAACGCGCTCGAATTCCTCGTGCGCGGCGGCTATTCGCTGCCCCACGCGGCCATGATGCTGATCCCCGAAGCCTGGGCCGGCAATCCGCTTATGGATGAAGAGCGCCGCGCCTTCTACGAATACCACGCTGCCCTGATGGAGCCATGGGACGGTCCGGCCGCCATGTCGCTCTCCGATGGTCGCTATGTCGTGGCAACGCTCGACCGCAATGGCCTCCGGCCCGCGCGCTACCTCGTTACCAAGGAAGGCCATGTCGTCCTCGCCTCGGAATCGGGCGTGCTCGACATTCCCGACGAGGACATCGTCGAGCGCTGGCGCCTGCAGCCGGGCCGCATGCTGCTGATCGACCTCGAAGAGGGCCGCATCATCTCCGACGAGGAGATCAAGAAGCATCTGGCGACCAAGAACCCCTATGCCGAATGGCTGGCCCGTTCGCAGATCGTGCTCGAAGACCTGCCGGCCACCGAGCCCAAGGCGCCGACCACCTCGGAAAGCCTGCTCGATCGCATGCAGGCCTTTGGCTACACCCAGGAAGACATCAAGCTCCTGATGGCGCCCATGGCCACGACCGGTCAGGAAGCCGTGGGGTCGATGGGCACGGACACGCCGATTTCGGCGCTCTCGAACAAGTCCAAGCTCCTTTACACCTATTTCAAGCAGAACTTCGCGCAGGTGACCAACCCGCCCATCGACCCGATCCGCGAGGAATCGGTGATGTCGCTGGTCAGCTTCATCGGCCCGCGCCCCAACATTCTCGATCTCGAAGGTTCTTCGCGCGAAAAGCGGCTCGAAGTGCGTCAGCCCATTCTCACCAACGAGGATCTCGAAAAGATCCGCGCCATCGGTGACATGGCCGACAATCAGTTCAAGACCATCACCATCGACATCACCTACCCCGCCGCTTCCGGCGCGGCAGGCATGGAAGCCGCGCTCGACAGCATCAGCCAGCAGGCCGAGGCTGCCATCGCCGGCGAATACAACATCATCATCCTCTCCGATCGCCTGGTCGCGGCCGACCGCATCGCCATTCCGGCGCTGCTGGCTACCGCCGCCGTGCATCACCACCTCATCCGCAAGGGCCTCCGCACCTCTTCGGGCCTCGTCGTGGAAACCGGCGAAGCCCGCGAAATGCACCATTTCGCCATGCTGGCCGGCTATGGCGCCGAAGCCATCAACCCCTACCTCGCCTTCGAGGCGCTGGCAGCGCTGCATGCCGAAGGCGAATATCCGCCCGAAGTCTCGGCCGACGAAGTGGTCTACCGCTACATCAAGAGCGTCGGTAAGGGCCTCCTCAAGGTCATGTCCAAGATGGGCATTTCCACCTACCAGTCCTATTGCGGCGCCCAGATCTTCGACGCCATCGGCCTCAACACCGATTTCGTGAAGAAGTTCTTCTTCGGCACGGCCACCTCCATCGAAGGCGTAGACCTCACCGAAGTCGCCGAGGAAACCGTCCGTCGCCATGCCGACGCTTTCGGCGACGATATCGTGCTCAGGAAGGCACTCGATGTCGGCGGCGAATATGCCTATCGCATCCGTGGCGAAAAGCATGCCTGGTCACCTGATGTCGTGGCCGACCTCCAGCATGCCGTGCGTACTGCCGAGGACAGCCCGGAAACCGCTCAGGAGCGCTATGACAGTTTCGCCGCGCGCGTGAATGCGGGCGAAAACGGCTATCTCTCGATCCGCCACCTGTTCGACATCGAGCCGGTTGGCCCGGCCATCGGTCTTGACGAAGTCGAGCCAGCCGCCGAAATCGTCAAGCGCTTCGTTACCGGCGCCATGTCCTTCGGCTCGATCAGCCGCGAGGCGCATACGACCCTGGCCATCGCCATGAACCGCATCGGCGGCAAGTCCAATACCGGTGAAGGCGGCGAGGAACCCGATCGCTACAAGCCCCTGCCCGATGGCTCGAGCAATCCGCTGCGCTCGGCCATCAAGCAGGTCGCCTCGGGCCGTTTCGGCGTCACCACCGAATACCTGGTCAATTCCGACCAGATCCAGATCAAGGTCGCCCAGGGTGCCAAGCCCGGCGAAGGCGGCCAGCTGCCCGGCCACAAGGTCGACTGGATCGTCGCCAAGACCCGTCACTCGACGCCCGGCGTGGGCCTCATCTCCCCGCCGCCGCATCACGACATCTACTCCATCGAAGATCTCGCCCAGCTGATCTACGATTTGAAGAACGTCAACGAGGCCGCCGACATCTCGGTCAAGCTCGTGTCGGAAGTCGGCGTCGGCACGGTTGCGGCGGGCGTCGCCAAGGCGCGCGCCGACCATATCGTCATCTCGGGCTATGATGGCGGCACCGGTGCTTCGCCGCTGACTTCATTGAAGCATGCCGGCGGGCCGTGGGAAATCGGCCTGGCCGAAACCCACCAGACGCTGGTGCTCAACCGCCTGCGTTCGCGCGTCCGCCTCCAGGTCGATGGTGGTCTCAAGACCGGCCGCGACGTCCTGATCGGCGCGCTGCTCGGCGCCGACGAGTTCGGCTTCTCCACTGCGCCGCTGATCGCGGCCGGCTGCATCATGATGCGCAAGTGCCATCTCAACACCTGCCCGGTTGGCGTCGCCACCCAGGACCCGGTGCTGCGCAAGCGCTTCAAGGGCACGCCCGAGCACGTCATCAACTACTTCTTCTTCGTCGCCGAAGAACTGCGCGGCCTTCTGGCCGGGCTCGGCGCCCGCACGCTCAACGAGCTGATCGGCCGCTCCGACCTGCTCGACCAGCGCCGCGCCGACGACCACTGGAAGAGCTTCGGCCTCGATCTCTCCAAGGTGTTCTACAAGCCCGAACCGATTGGCGGCGACACGCTGTTCCATTCGGAAAGCCAGAACCACCACCTCGAATCCGTGCTCGATCGCAAGCTGGTCGGACTGGCCGCGCCGGCCCTCGAAACCGGCAAGGCGGTGCAGATCGACCTGCCGATCCGCTCGCGCGACCGCTCGGCCGGCGCCATGCTCTCGGGCGCCCTTGCCCGGAAGTACGGTCATGCCGGCCTGCCCGAGGACACGATCTCGATCACCCTGCGCGGCACCGCCGGCCAGGCCTTCGGCGCCTTCCTTGCCAAGGGCATTTCCATCGACATGATCGGCGACGCCAACGACTATGTCGGCAAGGGCCTTTCGGGCGGCCGCATCGTCGTGCGTCCCTCCGACAAGGTCGGCATCGTCCCGGAAAATTCGATCATCCTGGGCAATACCGTGCTCTACGGCGCCACGGCCGGCGAGCTCTATGCCCGCGGCATTGCCGGCGAACGCTTTGCCGTGCGCAATTCCGGCGCCATTGCCGTCGTCGAAGGCACGGGTGACCATGGCTGCGAATACATGACCGGCGGCCTCGTCGTCGTCATCGGCAAGACCGGCCGCAACTTCGCCGCCGGCATGTCGGGCGGCGTGGCCTACGTGCTAGACGAGGACGAAACCTTCCGCAGCCGCTGCAACCTCGCCATGGTCGATCTCGAACCGGTGCAGGAGGAGGAAGACCTCATGCGCAAGATCCACCACCATGGTGGCGATCTCGAATGGCATGGCCGCGTCGACATTTCGGGCGACATGACCAAGCATGACGACGAGCGCCTGCACCAGCTCATCTCCAACCACCTGCACTATACCGGCTCTACCCGGGCCAAGCAGATCCTGGAGCACTGGGCCGAGATGCGACCCAAATTCGTCAAGGTCATGCCGCTCGAATATCGCCGCGCCATCAAGGAGATGGAAAAGAAGCGCGCCTCAGGCGGCGCACACGTGGCTGCCGAGTAGGCCTTTCTTCTCCTCCCCCGCTGGCGGGGGAGGCCGGGAGGGGGTGGGGCGACAGGACCCCCGCTCTCTCAGTTGAGATCAATTCCGCGCACTGCGCGACTTAGGGGAGACAAGCATGGGTAAGGTTACCGGCTTTCTCGAGATCGACCGCGAAGAGCCCCGCTACGAGCCGGCCTCCGATCGCATCCGCCATTTCGGTGAATTCACCATTCCGCTCCGCGAGGCCCAGGTCGTCGACCAGGCCGCCCGTTGCATGGATTGCGGCATTCCGTTCTGCCATGGCGATACCGGCTGCCCGGTCCACAACCAGATCCCGGACTGGAACGACCTCGTCTATAACGGCGACTGGGAGGAGGCCGCGCGCAACCTCCACTCCACCAACAACTTCCCCGAATTCACCGGCCGCATCTGCCCCGCCCCCTGCGAGGAAGCCTGCACCCTGAACCTCGAGGACGTACCGGTCGCCATCAAGACCGTCGAGCAGGCCATTGCCGATCGCGCCATCAAGTCCGGATGGATCAAGCCGCAGGTCCCGACCCACAAGACGGGCAAGAAGGTCGCCGTCGTCGGCTCCGGCCCGGCCGGCATGGCTGCCGCCCAGCAGCTCGCCCGCGCCGGCCACGATGTCCATCTCTATGAGCGCGAGCCAAAGGCCGGCGGCCTGATGCGCTACGGCATTCCCGACTTCAAGATGGAAAAGGACCATATCGACTTCCGCGTCGAACAGATGGAAGCCGAAGGCGTCACCTTCCACTATGGCGTCAATGTCGGCGTCACTACGCCGCTGTCCGAGCTGCAGGCCAATCACGACGCAGTGCTTCTGGCCGGCGGCGCCGAGAAGCCGCGTCCCGTCGATGTCGAAGGCACCCAGTTCGCCGGCGTCCACTTTGCCATGCCCTTCCTCGTGCAGCAGAACCGTCGCGTCGGCGGCGAGGATGTCTCGGGCGAGTTCCAGCTCTCCGCCGCCGGCAAGCATGTCGTGGTCGTGGGTGGTGGCGATACCGCCTCGGACTGCGTCGGCACCAGTTTCCGCCAGGGCGCCATCGCTGTCACCCAGCTCGACGTGCGTCCCATGCCGCCCGAGCTCGAGAACAAGCTGACCAACTGGCCCAACTGGGCGGTCAAGATGCGCACCTCGTCCTCCCAGGCCGAAGGCGCCATCCGCGAATTCTCCGCCGGCACGATGAAGATCATCGGCGACGCCAAGGGTCACGTCTCGGGCGTCGAATGCGCCCGCGTCGACCGCAAGCGCCAGGCCATCCCGGGCACCGAATTCGTCATCAAGGCCGACCTTGTCCTGCTCGCCATCGGCTTTGCCGGTCCGGTGCAGGAGGGCATGCTGACCGAACTGGGCGCCCAATACGACAAGCGCGGCAATCTCTTTGCCGACACGCTGAGCTACAAGACCTCGGTTCCCAAGGTCTATGCCGCCGGCGACATGCGCCGTGGCCAGTCCCTTGTCGTCTGGGCCATCCGCGAAGGCCGCCAGGCCGCCCGCTCTATCGATTTTGATCTGATGGGCAAGACCGACCTGCCGCGCTAGGCCGATACACCCGCTCCGAACCTCCCCCTGATTCAGGGGGAGGCGCCATCCGGTAGGAGGCTAGGTGGGGGTACTCACCACCACTACTCCACAAACACCCCCGCCTCGAGCGTCGCTTCCATGAAAGCCAGCCAGGCCGGCTCCGGCGACGCGCCTTCCATGGCCGCCTTGCACAGGTCGCTGGCGATCTTGTGCTTGTCGGTGCGCTCGGCAGTCCAGTCCATCAAGAGAATATTGCGCGCCTGTACGGGCGTGCGCACCACGAGCTGTTCCTCACCGATCCTCACGGTAATGGGTTGCTCCCAGGCATGTATCGTGTCGAGCATTTGACGGGGTCTCCGGTTCGCCCTCGCCAACGGGTGCCCTATCGCACCGGTTCCGCGCGAAAATCGGGCTGATCCGCATTGCCCGGCTTGTCCGGGCCATTCATCAATGCTTCAACTCCAGCAAACGCCACGGCCGAGTCCCCATGTCCCAAGCTCCCTATGTCGTCGACCAGTTGATTTCCGCCAAGGCCATCGCCGCCCGCGTCGAAGCCCTGGCAGCCGAGATCACCCAGACCTTCAAGGATATCGACAAGCTCGTCGTCGTCGGCCTTTTGCGCGGCTCCTTCATCTTCATCGCCGACCTCGTGCGCGAGATAGACCTGCCGGTGGAAGTCGACTTCATCGAGGCCTCTTCCTACGGCAATTCCATGGAATCCTCGCGCGAAGTGCGAATCCTGAAAGACCTGCGCGGCGAGATCGCCGGCCGCGACGTGCTGGTGGTCGAGGACATCATCGACACCGGCCACACGCTCAAGCACGTCCTCGAAATTCTCGAGACCCGCCACCCGCGTCGCATGGAAGTCTGCGCCCTGCTCAACAAGCCGTCCCGCCGCGAGGCCGACGTTCCCGCTCGCTGGATCGGCTTCGACATTCCCGACGAATTCGTTGTCGGCTACGGAATCGACTACGCCCAGCGGAACAGGAACCTTCCGCACATTGGGAAGGTAAGATTTACCTGACACAGGTTTTTCGGCTCCATCGCCTCCCTCCCCTCGAGGGGGAGGGTAGCAAAGCTTGGCCGTCAGGCCATAGCGACGCCGGGTGGGGTGACCTCTGAGCGCAATGCCTGTGGCTCCACCCCCCCCTCAATCCCTCCCCATCAAAGGGAGGGAGGCGCAGGAACCGAGCCGCCCGCGCTCTGCCCGAAGCCGGGTGGTGGCTATGGGGAGATCGAGGCAAACGCGATATCTCCCTCCCTCTCAGGGAAGGTCAGGTGGGGGGTCTCCCCTACATCACCGCCCCGACCTGCCAGGGCACGAACTCATTGTCCCCATAGCCCAGCGCCTCGGACTTGGTCTCCTCGCCCGAGGCCACGCGCAGCATCAGCTCGAAGATCTCCTGCCCCTTGGCCTCGATCGAGACCCCCTCGACGATATCGCCGCAATTGATGTCCATGTCCTCGGTCATGCGGGCATACATGTCCGAATTGGTCGCGAGCTTGATCGAGGGCACCGGCTTGCAGCCATAGGCCGAGCCGCGCCCGGTGGTGAAGGCGAGGATATTGGCGCCGCCCGCCACCTGTCCCGTTGCCGAGACCGGATCGAAGCCCGGCGTGTCCATGAACACGAAGCCCTTTTCGGTGACTTTTTCGGCATATTCATAGACCGCCGTCAGCGGGCTCGTGCCGCCCTTGGCCGCCGCGCCGAGCGACTTTTCCAAAATGGTGGTGAGCCCCCCGAGCTTATTGCCCGGGGAGGGGTTGTTGTTCATCTCGCCGCGATTGCGCCGCGTGTAATCTTCCCACCAGTGGATGCGCTCGATCAGCTTCTCGCCCACTTCGCGCGACACCGCGCGACGGGTCAAAAGATGCTCCGCCCCATAGATTTCCGGGGTTTCCGAAAGGATCGCCGTACCGCCATTGCGCACCAGGATATCGGCGGCAACGCCCAGCGCCGGATTGGCGGTAATGCCCGAATAGCCGTCCGAACCGCCGCATTGCAGCGCCAGTGTCAGGTGGCTGGCATCGACCGTTTCGCGCCGCGCCCCCGCGGCGATGGGCAGCATTTCCTTGACCTTTTCGACACCCCATTCGATCATCCGGCGCGTGCCGCCGCGCTCCTGGATGGTCATGGTCTGGAAGGTCTCGCCCTCCTCGATGCCGTAGAGTTCCTTCATCCGGCCGATCTGGAACACTTCGCAGCCGAGCCCGACCAGGAGCGCTGCGCCCAGATTGGGATTGGACGTATAGCCCCATTGCGTGCGTTTGAGGATATCGAAGCCCTCGCCCCGGCTTTCCATGCCGCAGCCCGTGCCATGCACGAAGGGCACGACGCCGTCGATTTCCGGATAGTCATCGAGGATGCCCGAGCGATTGACCGCGTCCGCCACGAACTTGGCTACGGTGGCCGAGCAGTTCACCGAGGTGAGGATGCCGATATAGTTGCGCGTCCCCACCGCGCCATTGGCGCGCCTGAAACCCTGGAACGTCGCCCTTTGCCCCTCCGGCAGAAAATCCACCGGCACCGCCCCCTCGGCAAAGGCATAGTCATGGGTCAGGGTGCCGTCCGGCCCGCCCATGCCGCAATTGTGCTCATGCACCCAGTCGCCTGGAACGATCGGCTCCTTGGCAAAGCCGATGATCTGTCCGAATTTGAGGATAGCTTCGCCCGCCGCGATCGGCCGCGTGGCAAATTTGTGCCCCCGCGGCACCCGCCGCACGATGCTCACGCCTTCCGCTGTCGATGTACCGACATCGAGGTTGGCCAGCGCCACCGCGATATTGTCGGCAGCATTGAGCACGAGCGTCTTGCCTTGCGGCTGGATCACGGTGTCATTCATCACGTCGGGGCCTTCAAAGCTTGGGGCTGGAGCTTTACGACACCGGTTTTTCCCGCCAGATTGCAGCGCAATCGCGAGGGTCCGGCATTGCCATTCAACGCTCTACTAACTAACATGTTAGCATGAAAACGGAAGCGGGTCCCTACGAATTTCTTGGCGCGGCGGGCAGCTTTGCCCGCGGCACCGTCACCGTGGACGTCACCAATACATTGCGCCACGCCATCGTCACCCTGGCCCTGCAGCCGGGCACCATGCTCGACAAGTCCGCGATCTGTAGCCAGCTTGGCGTGTCCCGTTTTCCGGTCAGCGAAGCCCTGGCGCGCCTTGCCGAAGAAGGGCTCGTCGATATCCTGCCCCAGCGCGGCTCGATCGTTTCGCTGGTGCGCATCGCCGATGTCCGCGAATACATGCTGATCCGCAAGGGGCTCGAAAGCGAGGCTCTGCGCGTGCTGATCGGCAAGCACGATGCCGAGGTCATCGCCGCCCTCCACGCCAATATGGCCGCCCAGCGCGAGGTTGCGGCCCGCGACGATGCGGAAACCTTCCACCAGATCGACGTCGAATTTCACGACATCATCTTCCGCTCCATGCGCCTCACCAAGGTCAAGGCCATCATCGACAAGGCCCGCGCCAATCTCGACCGCGCTCGCCGTCTCATCATCACGCCGCGCCGGCTCAACCACACCATTGCGGAGCACCAGGCCATTTTCGACGGCATCCTCGCCGGCAATGCGCCACAGGCCATCGCGGCCATCCGTGCCCATATCGACGCCGTCATGGTCGAGCTCTTCGCCTTCGCCGGCGAACGCCCAGAACTGTTCGCCGACGGCGCCCAGTTCTCCCCCGCCGACAACGATTTTCCATTCGGCTGACGATGGAGCGGGCAAGCCAGAAAACGTCCGTGTTTCTCGCAATGGTCTTTGCCGCAGCGGCCGCGGCCATTCTACTCCCCGCACCGCCGGTCTTTGCCAATTGTCCGGACCGCCCCGCCTGCACCGGATGCGGCTACAAGGGTGGGCCGGGCTATCGCGGTCCGGATGGAAAATGCGTCGGCTTCAAGAACCTCGAGCGGATTTGCGGCGACCCGCCAACCACCCATTGCGTCTTCGAGAACGCGCCCGGCACGGGCCTGAACCAGGCCTGCGCTTTGGGTCTGGAAGAAGTTGTCATAACCATGCGCGAGGACGAATAGCATGCTCAAGCTTGTCCCGGCCCTCCTCGGGCCCGAATTGCTCTCCACGCTTCGCGCCATGGGCCATGGTGACGAGATCGTCATTGCCGACGCCAATTTCCCGGCCGAGTTCCTCGGCCCCCTGGTCCTTCGTGCCGACGGCATTTCGGCCACCGACATGCTCGATGCCGTCCTGACGCTGCTGCCGCTCGATCAGTTCGTTGAAGAGACCGCCATTGGCATGCAGGTTGTCGGCGACCCCAGTGCCCGGCAGCCGATCGATGCCGAGTTCGAAGCCATCATCGCCCGACACGAGCCCGACAAGGCCTATTCCAAGATCGAGCGTTTTGCCTTTTACGACCGTGCCCGCAAGGCCGCCGCCGTCATCCAGACCGGCGAGGCCCGGCTTTACGGCAATATCATCCTCAAGAAGGGCGTCATTCGTCCGCCCGCCTGACGATTGGCGCCAAACCGGCCTCGACACTCTAACATGTCAGTTCTAAGACGACCGTAACGAACGCTCCTTCTCACCTCCCCTCGGGGGTAGCGCAGTTCGGCCGGAGGCCGTAGCGCAGCTGGGTGGGGCGCCGCAAGATCATAAAGGCCGATACCTTCGTTTCGGCACCGAACAATACGAGGAGACCCGCCATGAAACTGCTTCGCGTCGGCGCCAAGGGCGCTGAAAGGCCCGCCATCCTTGCCGAGGACGGCACCATCCGCGACCTTTCCGGCATTGTCTCCGATATCGGCGGGGCTACGCTCCTCGATGACGGGCTCGACGCGATCCGCGCCGCCGATCTGGCCTCATTGCCGGTCCTCGACGCATCCGAGCGCATCGGACCATGCGTCGCCAATGTCGGCAAGTTCATCTGCATCGGCCTCAACTATGCCGACCATGCCGCCGAAACCGGCGCCAAGATCCCCGATGAGCCGATCATCTTCATGAAGGCCACGAGCGCCATTATCGGCCCCAATGACGATGTCATTATTCCCAAGAATGCCATCAAGCCCGATTGGGAGGTCGAACTCGCCATCGTCATCGGCAAGGAAGCCCGCTATGTCGAGGAGGCCGACGCCATGGACCACGTGGCCGGCTATTGCATCTGCAACGACGTTTCCGAGCGCCATTTCCAGACCGAGCGCGGCGGCACCTGGGACAAGGGCAAGGGCGCCGACACTTTCGGCCCCATCGGCCCCTGGCTCGTCACCCGCGACGAAGTCCCCGATCCGCAGAATCTCTCGATGTGGCTCGAAGTCGACGGCCACCGCTACCAGAACGGCTCGACCCGGACGATGATCTTCGGCGTCGCCACCGTCGTTTCCTATGTCAGCCAGTTCATGAGCCTGCAGCCGGGCGACATCATCACCACCGGTACCCCGCCCGGCGTCGGCATGGGCATCAAGCCCGAACCCGTTTGGCTCCAGCCCGGCAATGTCATGCATCTGGGCATCGAGGGCCTCGGCGAACAGACCCAGACCGTAAGGGCGTATCAGGGGTAAGTTTGGTATCAGCCACCAGCCTCCCCTTCTCCCCTTGTGGGAGAAGAGCCTGCCCTCGGGCTGAGACCCGAGGGTGCCGGAAGGGCGGATGAGGGGTCTGCTATCCATCCGCAGACGCCGAATGCGCGGAGAAACCCTCTCGCCGGGGCTTCTTCCTTGCCCCTGGCCGCGTCGCCCGCTATGCCCCTTCCATCCAGGGAGGAGCCTGTGACAACCTTCGACAATACCCTCAACGCCGACGGCGCGCTCATCGTCGGCGCCGGTCTGGCGGGCCTTTTCACCGCGCTCAAGCTCGCGCCGCGCCCGGTCACCGTGCTCTCGCCCAAGCCGCTGGGCACCGGCGCGTCCTCGGCCTGGGCCCAGGGCGGCGTCGCAGCGGCCATGGGCGAGGGTGACAGTCCGCACGCGCACGCGCAGGATACCGAAATGGCCGGCGCCGGCATTGTCGATCATGGCATTGCCGAAAGCGTCACGGCCGAGGCCGTCGCGCGCATCGAGGACCTTGCCCGGTGGGGCACGCCCTTCGATCGCGACGATTTCGGCAATTTCGAGCTCGGGCGCGAAGCCGCTCATTCGGCCAACCGCATCGTCAAGGTCGAGGGCGATCGCGCCGGCTGGGCCATCATGCAGGCGATCATCGCCCAGGTGCGCAAGACCCCCTCCATCCGTGTCGTCGAGGGCATTACCGCATTGAGCCTTGACCGCGACAACGGCCGCATCGTCGGTGTCTATGGCCGCCGACTGGGCGACCGCTATTCCGAGCCGATTTTCATCCGCGCCCGCGCCACCATTCTCGCCGCCGGCGGTCTGGGTGGGCTCT
>PJUF01000727.1_pt1 | contig 21196 bp, 20 predicted proteins | sample 1512191 | NCBI WGS metagenome assembly PJUF01 (sample SAMN08177673, study PRJNA422409) | Feces metagenome, whole genome shotgun sequencing project. | isolation source: Chicken feces (3) enriched on wood chips | host: Gallus gallus | place: USA: Madison | collected 2015-01-15 | reverse complement strand
TGCGGGTTGGCCCGGCGGAGCAGCGCCTGGATGCGGGCGATCAGCTCGGGCATGGAGAAGGGCTTCACCACGTAATCGTCGGCGCCGGTCGCGAGGCCGCGCACGCGCTCCTCCTCCTCGCCGCGCGCGGTGATCATGATGATGGGCGTCAGCGCCGTTTCCTCGCGGGCGCGCCAGCGCCGGCAGAGCTCGATGCCGCTGGTGCCCGGCAGCATCCAGTCGAGCAGGATGAGGTCGGGCACGCCCTCGCGGATGCGTTCCACGGCCTCGTCGCCGCTCTCGGCCGAAACGACGCGAAAGCCTTCGGCCTCGAGGTTGTAGCGCATCAGCTCGCGCAGATCGGCTTCGTCTTCGACGATGAGGACGGAGGTGGACATGCGCGCGGGCCTAGAGCTGCTGACGCTGGGTCTCGTCCACCGACAGGTGGCGGCCCGTTTCCAGATAATAGGCGGCCTCGGCGATGTTCGTCGCATGGTCGCCGACGCGCTCGAGGCTCTTGGTGCAGAACAGCAGATGCGTGCACTGGGTGATGTTGCGCGGATCTTCCATCATGTAGGTGAGCAGCTCGCGAAAGAGCGATGTGTGCATCGCGTCCACCTCGTCGTCCTGCCCGCAGACCGCCACGGCCTTCTTCGCATCGCGCCGCGCATAGGCGTCGAGCGCGGATTTCAGCTGGCGCGCGACGAGTTCGGTCATGTGCTTGACGCCGTTGTAGAATTTAGGCGCCAGCGTGAGGCTTTCGATCTTCAGCGTGCGCTTGGCGAGCTGCTTGGCCATGTCGCCGGTGCGCTCGAGATCGTTGGCGACCTGGATGGCGGTGACGACGAGGCGCAGGTCGGCGGCCATGGGCTGGCGCCGGGCGATCATCAGGATCGCCATATCGGTGATCCTGTCCTTCATGTCGTCGATGCGCTGGTCGTAGGCCCGCACGTCCTGCGCGCCCTTGTGGTCGAGCCTGAGCAGCGCGGTGGCGGCGTCGGTGATGGCCTGCTCGACCATGCCGCCCATCTCGGAGATGGCCTTGTTGAGGTTGATGAGCTCGTCCTCGTAGGAGGAGACGATATGCTCGTTGAGTGCGGTCGCCATGTCGAAAGATCCTCTCTCGGTCAGCCGATGCGGCCGGTGATGTAGTCCTGGGTCTGACGCTTCTTCGGGTTGGTGAAAATGTCGCTCGTGGCGCCTTCCTCGATCAGCTTGCCGAGGTGGAAGAATGCCGTCTTCTGGCTCACGCGCGCAGCCTGCTGCATCGAGTGCGTGACGATGACGATAGTGAAGTTCTTGCGCAGTTCGTCAATCAGCTCTTCGATGATCGCGGTGGCGATGGGATCGAGCGCCGAGCAGGGCTCGTCCATCAGCAGCACCTCGGGCTCGGTGGCGATGGCGCGGGCGATGCACAGGCGCTGCTGCTGGCCGCCGGAGAGGCCCGTGCCCGGCTCGCTCAGGCGGTCCTTCACCTCGTCCCACAGGCCGGCGCGGCGGATGGAGGAATGGACGATCTCGTCCAGCTCGGCGCGGGAGCGGGCCAGCCCGTGGATGCGCGGGCCGTAGGCGACGTTCTCGTAGATCGACTTGGGGAACGGGTTCGGCTTCTGGAACACCATGCCCACCCGCGCGCGCAGCTCCACGACGTCGATGGTGCGCGCGTAGATGTCCTCGCCGTCGAGCGTGATGCTGCCGCTGACGCGGCAGCCCTCGATGGTGTCGTTCATGCGGTTGAGCGACCGCAGGAAGGTGGACTTGCCGCAGCCCGACGGGCCGATCAGCGAGGTGACGCGGTTCTTGCCGATCTCGAGGTCGACGTCGAACAGCGCCTGCTTGGCACCGTAGAAGACGCTCACCTTGTCACCCGCCATCTTGGCGGCCGAGACGCGCGGCGCGGGCGCATCGAGCGGGGCGGTTTCGGCGAGACTTGTCGCGATCGTCATGGCGTCCTCGATTCTTACCAGCGCCGCTCGAAGCGGCGGCGGAGCAGGATGGCGGTCAAATTCATGATGGCGAGAAAGACGAGCAGCACGATGATGGCGCCCGAGGTGCGTTCGACGAAGGCGCGCTCGGCCTCGTTGGCCCACATGTAGATCTGCACGGGCAGCGCGGTGCCCGGCGAGAAGGGCGTCGTCGGCGGGTCGGCGACGAAAGCCACCATGCCGATGAGCAGCAGCGGCGCCGTTTCGCCGAGCGCGCGCGCGAGCCCGATGATCGTGCCGGTCAGGATGCCGGGCGTCGCCAGCGGCAGCACGTGGTGGAAGACCATCTGCATGCGGCTGGCGCCGACGCCCAGCGCAGCGGTGCGGATGGAGGGGGGTACCGAGCGCAGCGCGGCGCGGCTGGCGATGATGATCGTCGGCAGCGTCATCAGCGTCAGCACGAGACCGCCGACGATGGGCGCCGAGCGCGGCAGGCCGAAGAAGTTGATGAACACGGCAAGGCCGAGCAGGCCGAAGACGATGGAGGGCACCGCCGCGAGGTTGTTGATGTTGACCTCGATGAAGTCGGTGAAGCGGCCCTTGCGCGCGAACTCCTCGAGATAGATCGAGGCGGCGACGCCGATGGGCAGCGCGCAGAGCAGCACGATGCCCATCATGTAGAGCGAGCCGACGAGCGCCACGCCGAGCCCCGAGGTTTCGGGCCGGCTCGAGGCGCCGAAGGTCAGCAGGCCCCAGTTGAACTGGCCGGCAAGCTGGCCGTCGGCGACCAGGGCGTGCATCCAGTCGAGCTGCTGATCCGAAATCTTGCGGCGCGCCTCGGGCACGCCGAGATCGACCTGCCCCTTGTAGGCGCTGTCGAGATCGCCCGAGGCGAGCAGGCCGACGATGCGGGTCGTGCCGATGACCGAGGGATCGGCCACGACGATGTCGCGCAACTGGCTGCGCACGCCGTCCGAGACGAGCTTGCCGGCCGCGGTGACGGCCGCCCTGTCCTCGGGGTCGATGCCCAGCACCTCGACCAGCGCGTTGCGCGCCACCTGCGGATAGTTGGCCGCGTAGAGCGCGGCGGGGTCCGTCGCCGCCTTGCCGTCCTTGTCGATGATCGCGGCGCTGAATTCGACGGGAATGCTGATCGTCGTCTGCAGGAAGGCCGTCGAGCCCTTCTGCACGATCGAGGCCAGCAGCAGCGCGAGGAAGGTGAGCCCGAAGACGATGGCGACGACGCCATAGAGCCGGAAGCGCCGTTCGGCGGCGTGGCGGCGGCGCAGGCCGATATCGCGGCGCACCGGGGCAGCGGCAAGGGGGGCGAGGGAGGTCAGGGCGGCATCGCTCATTCGTACTGCTCGCGATATTTGCGCACGATGTAGAGCGCGTAGACGTTCATGCCGAGGGTCAGCACGAACAGGGTGAGGCCCAGCGCGAAGGCGACGAGGGTCTGCGGGGAGTTGAATTCGAGGTCGCCCGTCAGCTGGTTGACGATCTTGACGGTGATCGTCGTCATCGCCTCGAACGGATTGGCGCTGAGGCGGGCAGCGACGCCCGCGGCGAGCACAACGATCATGGTCTCGCCGATGGCGCGCGAGGCGGTGAGCAGCAACGCGCCGACGATGCCGGGGAGCGCCGCGGGGACGATCACGCGCTTGATGGTTTCCGACCGCGTGGCGCCGAGGGCCAGCGAGCCGTCGCGCATGGCGCGCGGCACGGCGGTGATGACGTCGTCGCTGAGCGAGGACACGACCGGGATCAGCATCACGCCCATGATGAGGCCGGCGGTGAAGACCGACTGCGCCTGGATGAACGGCGCGCCGCCGGTCAGCGCCGCGCTGATGTCGCGCAGCAGCGGGCCGAGCGTCACCATGGCGAAGATGCCGTAGACGATGGTGGGGATGCCGGCCAACAGTTCGAGCAGCGGCTTCACCGTCGAGCGGATGCGCGGGCTTGCATATTCGCCCATGTAGATGGCGGCCATCAGCCCGACCGGCACGGCGACGAGCATCGACACCAGCGCGATGTAGAGCGTGCCGGCGAGGAGCGGGATGAGGCCGAACTGGCCCGCCTGGCTGGAGCCGGCGGCGGAGAAGCGCGGGTCCCAGACGGTGCCGAAGAAGAAGCTCAGAGGATCGACCTCGGAGAAGAAGTGCAGCGTCTCGCCCAGCATCGACAGGACGATGCCGATCGTGGTGAGGATGGCGACGGTGGAGGCGGCCAGAAGGCCCCACAGCATGGCGCGCTCGACATGGTTGCGGGCGCGGGCGCGCGGGGCGATGCGGGAATAGCCGTAGACGGCACCGATGGCGGCCAGCACGACGGCGAGGCCCGCGCCCCAGAGCGCGGCGACGCGCTGCTGCGCATTGGCGGCGTCGGCGAGGGCGACCATGTAGTCGGCGCCCTGGCTGGGCAGCGAGATGCCCCTGGCGAAGGCCAGGGCGGCGAGGTCGGCGTAGGATTTGGGCAGAGTGGCGCCACCGAGGCCGAGCACGTTGAGCGCATTGCCGGCGGAGCGCACCATGCTGGCCGCCAGGGTCGCCTCGCTGCCGGTGGGAAGGCCTGCGGCGATCGTGCGCTCGACGAGGATGGACGTGCCGAGCGACCACGCCACATAGGCCAGCGCGGCGGGCACGACGGCAAAGACGAGAGTCAGCCAGCCGTGATAGGCGGGCAGCGAATGCGAGACGATCCCCGGGTGACGCTGGGCGATGGCGCGGCGGCTGCCGAGGACATAGCCGGCAAGGCCGATGAGCCCCAACGCCACGAGAACAATGTAACCCGACATTCGCCGTTCCTTGCCAAGAGGGCGGGAGGCGGGCCGCACGGCCCGCCTTCCTCAGTGCTACATCGTCGTGCCGGCCTCGAAGGCAGCGCGCGCCGCATCGCGCTCGCCGTCGGGCGCCGCGACGAGACCGTAGGTTGCGAGCGGGGAGTCCGGCCCGACCATGTCGTCGGACAGGAAGAACTCGACATATTCCCTGAGGCCCGGGATGACGCCCAGATGCGCCGCCTTCACGTAGAAGAACAGCGGGCGTGACACGGGGTACTGACCCGAGGCGATGGTCTCGGTCGAGGGCACGATGCCGCCCACCGTCGCGACCTTCAGCTTGTCCATGTTCTGCTCGTAGAAGGCGAGGCCGAACACGCCCATGCCGGTCTTGTTGCTGTCGATGCGGGCCAGCGTCTCGGTGTAGTCGCCGTCGATGTCCACGGCCTTGCCATCCTTGCGCACGGCGACGCAGGTCGCGAACAGGTCGGCCTCGGCGATGCCGGCGGCAACCAGCCCGTCCTTGTCGCAGCCGATCTCGAGCAGGTTGGTCTCGAACACCTCGCGCGTGCCGTGCTTCTCGCCGGGGATGTAGGCGGCGATCTCCCAATCCGGGAAGGCCGGGTTGACTTCCGACCAGCGATTGTAGGGATTGTCGACCAACTGGCCGTCGACGAGCACGCGCGCGGCCAGCGCCTTGTAGATGTCGACGGGCTCGATGACGAAGTCGGGGCCGTTGATGTCGGTGGCAAAGACGATGCCGTCATAGCCGATGCGGACTTCCTGCACGTCGGCAACGCCATTGGCCTTGCAGGTGCTCAGCTCGTCGGCCTTGAGCGGGCGCGAGGAGTTGGCGATGTCGATCGTGTCCTCGCCGACGCCGTCGCAGAACTGCTTGATGCCGGCACCCGAGCCGCCGGATTCGATGACAGGCGTGCGGAAGTTCGGATAGGCCTCGCCAAAAGCCTCGGCGACGATCTTGGCGTAGGGCAGCACGGTGGAGGAGCCGGCAACGTGCACCTGGTCCCGCGCCATGGCGGTGCAGGCGGCGAGCGAGACCGAGGCCAGCACCAGGGCGCCTGCGGCGAGCGAAATCTTCATGATGGTTTCCCTTTCGGAAGCGGTGAGCTTCGAAGCCCCGAAGGCGGGCTTGGCGAGGGGGAAACTAGTGATCATGCGCAATGGTCTTATGTCAGTTCGACGAAGCATTTATGACAGCATAAGTCTCTGGGATTGCTGGAACATCCCGGATGAGCGGCGAAGCCGGCACCCCGTCCCGGACCTGCAGCGGCGGAATCGCGGGCGTGCGGGCAGCAAGCGCCGGGGCATTCCGCCGGGTCGGGCGGCGGGCTAGCGGTTCAGCAGCACCTCGACGCGGGTTCCTTCGCCCGGAGCCGAGCGGATCGTCAGCAGGCCGTGATGGCGGTTGACGATGTGCTTGACGATGGCGAGGCCGAGGCCCGTGCCCTTCATCTTGCGGCTCGACTCGGCATCGACGCGGTAGAAGCGCTCGGTAAGACGCGGCACATGCTCGGGCGCGATGCCGGCGCCCTTGTCGGCGACGGTGACCGCGTAGTCGTAGCCCGCCCTGCCCTCGCCGATCGTCGCCTCGACGCGGCCGCCGTCGCCGCCATACTTGATGGCGTTGTCGACGAGATTCTCGAACACCTCGTAAAGCTCGCCGCGGTCGCCGGTAACCGTGGCGGATGCGGGTGCCGCGATCTCGATCGTCACGCCGGCTTCGGCGGCCCGCAGCTCGAGCCCCTCGCAGACCTCGCGCAGCAGCAGCGCAATATCGACATTGGCCGTGGGACGCAGGTGCTGGCGCATCTCGATGCGGCTCAGCGACAGCAGGTCGTCGATGAGGTTCGACATCCGCCCCGCCTGCTGGCGCATGATGGCGAGGAAGCGCCGGCGCGCGTCGGCGTCGTCGGCAGCCGGGCCGAGCAGCGTATCGATGAAGCCGACCAGCGAGGTCAGCGGCGTGCGCAGCTCGTGGCTGGCATTGGCGATGAAGTCGGAGCGCAGCCGCTCCATGCGCTTGGCCTCGGTGAGGTTCTGCAGCGTGACGACGAGCTGGCCCGGGTCGGGTCCGGCGAGCGGCGCGACGTGGATGCGATACCAGGTCTCGTTGGGCACGGACTGGTGCAGCTCGGCCGACTGGGCGAGGCCGCTCTGGCGCGCCGCGTCGATGGCCCCGAGCAGGACCGGGCTGCGCAGCGCCAGCGTCAGCAGGCCGCCCGTCGAAAGGGCGGGGAAATCGGCGGCCGCGGCCGCATTGCGATGCAGCACGACCGAGCGGCGATCGAGCAGCACGCACGGGTCGGGCAGCGCGTCGGCGAAGCCGGCGAGGATGGCGAGGCGTTGCGCGGGCGTCGGCTGGTCGGCCAAGACGATCATCTCCGTTAGCGTGGCGGCAACGAACCCTGGTGCCCGGCACTTGCCACAAAGGCCGCCGGAATGCACGCTTCATGGGCAAGGAGACAGCAATGGCCGACACGGACCGCGCCTTCGATCTCGAGGACCCCGACCTGCCCAAATGGGTGAAGAAGCGTGCCCTCACCTCGGGCGGCTACCCCTATGACAAGAAGCTCGGCACGGGCGCCTACGAGGCCGAGCTGCAGGAGGTCTATCTCGAGCTCGCCAAGCTGCAGGAAGACCAGGCGCGGACCGGCCGGCGCATCGTCATGCTGTTCGAGGGTCGCGACGCGGCGGGCAAGGGCGGCACGATCCGCACCTATCTCAAGAACCTCAATCCGCGCTTCAACAGCACGGTGGCGCTGCCCAAGCCCTCCGACCGCGAGCAGACGCAATGGTATTTCCAGCGCTATGTCGACTGGCTGCCGGCCTCGGGCGAGCAGGTGCTGTTCGACCGCAGCTGGTACAACCGGGCGGGCGTCGAGGCGGTGATGGGCTTTTGCACGCCCGAGCAGACGGCGCATTTCCTGCGCGAGGTGCCGCAGTTCGAGCGGCTGCTGGTCAATGACGGCATCCACCTGTTCAAGTTCTGGCTGGCGATCGGGCGCGAGATGCAGATGAAGCGCTTCCACGACCGCCGCCACGATCCGCTGAAGCGCTGGAAACTGTCGCCGGTGGATTTCGAGGCACTGCCGCGCTTCGATGCCTATTCGCAGGCCCGCGGACAGATGTTCGCGGCGACGCACAGCGCGCATGCGCCGTGGACGGTGGTGCTCAACAACGACAAGAAGCGCGGCCGGCTCGCCGCCCTCCGCAGCGTGCTCCACGCCATTGCCTATGACGGCAAGGACGAGCGGGCCATCGGCCCCGTCGACACGCAGATCGTCATGGACCCCGAGCGTTTCCTCGCGCAAAAGCAGGATCGCTGACGACAGGCGGAACGGGGGACGCATGACGAACAATCGGGCCGGTCCGGGCGGCGTGCGCTACGGTGCCCGCGACGCCGGCTATTTCGCGCGGCGCGGCCTGACCCGCCATGCCGGCGTGTGGTCGCTGTGGGCGCTCGGCGTGGGCGCGGTTCTCTCGGGGCATTTCTCGGGCTGGAATTTCGGCCTCGGCACGGGCGGCTGGGGCGGCATGCTGGCGGCCGGCGCGATCATCACCGTGATGTATCTGGGCCTCGTCTTCTCCATCGCGGAGATGAGCGCGGCGCTGCCGCATACGGGCGCGGCCTACTCGTTCGCGCGCACCGCCATGGGGCCGTGGGGCGGCTTCGTGACGGGCCTGTTCGAGAATGTCGAGTATGTGCTGGCGCCGGCGGTGATCGTCACCTTCATCTCGGCCTATGCGAGCGCCATCCTCGGCATCGGTCCGGAATGGCTGCCGGCGATCTGGGGCGGCGTCTACGTGCTGTTCCTGGGGCTCAACATCTTCGGGGTGGCACTGAGCTACAGGGTGACGCTGGTGGTGACGCTCGCCTCGCTCGGCGTGCTGATCGTCTTCTGGTGCAGCGCCGTGCCGCAGATCGACATCTCCCGCTTCGCGCTCGATATCGGCGCGGACGCCGACGGCGCGATGGTGCATCTGCCCGAGGGCGGCGGCAGCCCCTTCCCGTTCGGCCTGGCCGGGGTGCTGGCGAGCCTTCCCTTCGCCGTGTGGCTGTTCCTCGCCGTCGAGCAAATTCCGCTCGCCGCGGAAGAATCGGTCGATCCGCGCCGCGACATGCCGCGCGGCATCCTGCTCGCCATCGGCACGCTGGCGCTGTCGGCGGCGCTGATCGTGCTGCTCAACCCGTCGGCCGGCGTCGGCGCCCACAGGCTGGCGACATCGAGCGAGCCGCTGCTCGACGGGTTCCGGGCGCTCTATGGCGAGAGCGGGCCGGTGGCGAGCCTGCTCGGGCTCGTCGCCATCCTCGGGCTGGCCGCGTCCTTTCACACGATCATCTATGCGCAGGGCCGCCAGATCTATTCGCTCAGCCGGGCGGGATATTTCCCCACGGGCCTGTCGGTGACGCACGGCACCTACCGCACGCCGCATGTGGCGATGATCGGCGGTGCGGTGCTGGGGCTCGCGGTCATGCTCACCATCTGGTTCGCCAATGGCGGCGGCGGCCCCGGCCCGGAACAGCGCGGCGACGACATCATCGGCACGGTGATGCTCAACATGGTCGTGTTCGGCGCGATGCTGAGCTATGTCGCGCAGGCGGCGAGCTTCATCGTGCTGCGCCGGACCCTGCCCGACATCTCGCGTCCGTTCCGCTCGCCGCTGGGCGTGCCGGGCGCGGCGGTGACGATCGTCATCGCGATCGTGACGCTGTTCTACCAGTTGCAGGACCCGAACTTCTCGAGGGGCGTCGTCTGGGTAATCGTCTGGCTGGCGGTGGGCGTCGCCTATTTCGCCCTTGTCGGGCGGCACAGGCTCATCCTGTCGCCCGAGGAGGAGTTCGCGCTCGCGCACAAGCGGTAGGGTACGGGGGCGGGCATTCGGCCGCCCGCCCGGACCTCGGAGGTCAGTCGGCGCAGGAGCCCGTGAGCGGCCGCGGGTCGGCCGGGGCGATGTGGGCGGCCGGAGTCTCGCCGGTGGGCTCGACGGCCTCGACGGGAACCATCACTACGGCGCCGCGCGGCTGCTTGGTGTCGCGCGTCGACACGGCGGCGGGGCCGCGGGTGGGTATGCCGGCGCCGAGATCGGCCAGCATGCCGACAAGGCTCTGGTCCTCGGGCCCGCGGGTGCGCACGACGATGCCGCGCTGGGTGAGGAAGCTCAGATCGGTGATGTCCTTGCCGCTCTCGTTCACGACCGCGACGATGCGCTCGGCTCCCTTGTCGGTCTCGTTGAGGTCGGCCAGCGGCTGGAACAGCCTGTCGCCATGGGCGAGATGGGCCTGACACAGCAGCGTGATACCGTAGTCGTGGTCGATATAGAGCACGTTGAGGTCGGCGGCCTTGCCGGAGGCATTGGCGAAATCGACATAGAGCCTGTCGCCCGGGCGCACGATGGGCGTCGCTTCGGGCCTGAGCTCGGAGATGTCGGCACTGCCCGCCTCCTGCAGACCGAAGGTCAGGGTGAAGTCCCTGGGCCGGAAGGTGCTGACTTGGCTCAGCCGCGACAGCGCCGTGGCGCGGAAGATGGTGACGAGATTCTGCGACAGGCCGGCGGTGAAGTCGCCGCCCGCGGTGTCGGCGATCTCCATGCCGGCCGAACGCTTCTGCGGCTTCAGCGAAATTTCGCCGGTGGGCGGCAGCAGCCAGAGCAGCGGCGTATCGTCGAGGGCGGTGGCGTCGGCTGCCGTCTCGGCGATGCCGGCGGCGCGCGCCGCGTCACGCTCCAGCGCGGCGACCTGGCGCTCGGAATAGACGGCAAGGCGCACGTCGGCCGGCTCGCCCGCCCCGACAACGGCAAGACGCATCGGCTTGTCGTCATTGGCGAGGATGGCGGCCAACGCGGCCTCGATCTCGGCCAGCTGCGCGGGATCGGCCGCGGCCGGATCGGGTTTGGCGACGCGCAACTCGAACGGATAGGCCTGCTCGACGAGGCGCACATAGGCGCCGACCGGAACATCCTTCACTGCCACGCGCGCGTGGGTGTCGTCGCTTGCCGGAACGAGGCTGGAGCGCAACTGGTCGTTGCTCGCGACCTCGAGCACGCCGATGGCCTCCTCGTTGGCGGCGGCGGGGTTGGGCAGAACCAGGAGCCGGGTGCCTGTCGACAGGCCGTGGAGCTGGCCCGCCGAGATGGTGAGCGAGCCGTCGGTGCCGACGACTGTGGGCCACTGGGCCACCTTGGCGACATCGCTGCTGCCGAAGATCGGCGCGTCGAGCGGCCCCTCGAACAGTGGGGTCGGCTTCAGCATGTTGCCGGCGGCGTAGCTGGAGAGCACGCTCTGGGCGAGCTGGCGGTACGTCATCGCCGGATTCCTGGCGAGCGCCGAGAAGATCGTGTGGGTGAACACGCCATAGACCTGCCTGTCGACGGTGCCGTCGGCGCGCGTCACGTCATAGCCCTTCTCGGGCGTCGTCTCGGTCGATTGCGCGGCGAAGAAGGCGACGAGGCCGCCCATCGTGCCGTCGCCGGCATCCTCGTAGACCGCGGCGCTGAGCGGCAGCGCCCTGTCGGTGGAGTCGGCCGCGAGCACCTCGGCGAAGGCCTCGGGCGGGATGCCGAGATCCTCGGGGGAGATGTCGCGCATCACCATGTCGCCATCGTCGGGGGCGCCGCGGGTGATGGTGCCGGAATGGCAGGAATCGAAGACCAGCCAGACAAAGGCGCCGGTGCGGCGGATGGCCAGAAGGGCCTCGCCCAGCTCGTCGTCGGTCAGCACGTTGGGCATGAAGGGCTTGCCCTTCTCGGCCATCTTCGTATCCGCGGCGAGGAAGATCTCGTCGCGTCCGTCGGCCTCGGTCACGTCCACGAGCGCCGGCTGCTGCGAGCCATGGCCGGAGAACTGGAGGAAGACGAAGTCGTCCGGCCCGGCCTTGGCGGCGATGGCGGCGAGCTGGGCGAGGATGGTCGCCCGCGTCGCGAGTTCGAGCCCCTCGCCTGAGCCGAGGGTCACGATGTTGTCGGCTTCGAATGGAACGGGGGCGCTCGTCAGCAGATAGTCGCGGACGAGCACGGCGTCGTTCGCGGGGCCCGTGAGCCAGTACTTCTTGTCGAGGTTGGGATATTCGCTGACCGCGGCGATGAGCGCGTAGTTCTCGGCCAGGGCGGGCGTCGTCACCATGGTGCCGACGAGACATATGGGCGCCAGCGCCAATGCCAGCCTCATGCGCGCGGCCAGCCCGATCCGTGTGCCGATCATCCGATTTCCCCCGAAAGACGTTCGCTCTCATCACTCAGACGTGGGAACTATGTCGGCTTGGCGGCGGAACGCAAGCGGTCACGGGGTCATTTCTGGAGGGCTTAACCACGACGCGGCCGGGCTGTGGCAAAATCCTTGCCGCTCGGTGGCCGACCCGCATAGTGTCGCCCGCGCGAGCGACATGGAGGACGACTTGGCCCAACAGATCATCCCGGTGATCCTTGCCGGGGGGCAGGGAACGCGGCTGTGGCCCCTGTCGCGGGCCGCGCGGCCGAAGCAGTTCCTGCCGCTCACCGGGACGCTCAGCCTGTTCCAGCAGACGCTGCAACGGGTGGCCGATGCGCGCTACGGCGCGCCGATCGTCGTCACCAATGCGGACTACCGCTTCATCGTCGCCGAGCAGGCGCAGGAGCTGGGCATCGCGCTGGCCGGCGTGCTGCTCGAGCCGGTGGCGCGCAACACGACGGCCGCCATCGCCGCGGCGGCGGTGTTCGCGGCCGGCCAGGACGGCGCCGACACGCTGCTGCATGTGCTGGCGTCCGATCATGCGCTGACGGCGGACGAGGATTACTGGCGTTCGGTGGACGTGGCGGCAGAGGCAGCAGCCGGCGGCCGGCTCGTCACCTTCGGCATCGCCCCGACGGGGCCGGAGACCGGCTATGGCTATGTCGAGGCCGGCGCGGCGCGGCCCGACGGCAGCTTCGAGGTCGAGCGCTTCGTGGAAAAGCCCGATCATGCCGCCGCCGAGGCGATGCTGGCGCAGGGCGGGTTCTACTGGAACTCCGGCATGTTCATGCTGTCGGCGGCGGTGTTCCTCGAGGAGTGCCGAACGCTCTCGCCCGAAAGCCACGCTGCTGCGGTGGGGGCGGTCGAGAAGGCGCGTACCGATCTCGACTTCATCCGGCTCGACGAGGAGAGCTTCGCACAAGCGCCGAACATCTCGGTCGACTATGCGATCTTCGAGCGGTCGGCGCGGGTGGCGCTGATCCCGGTCAGCTATGGGTGGAGCGACCTCGGCAGCTGGGACGCGGTGTGGAAGGTCTCGGACAAGGATACGAACCAGAATGCCGTGCTAGGACCGGCGACGTTGAGCCACACACGCAATTCGTTCGTGCTCACTGAGAAGGCGCATGTGGCGGTCGAGGGCATGGATGACGTCGCCGTGATCGCGACGGAAGATGCCGTGTTCGTGGGCCGGCTGTCGGAAGCGCAGAAGGTCGGCCAGATGGTGAAGACGCTGCAGGCCGGTGCCGACACGCATGGGCTGACCGAAATCCACCGCACCGCCTACAGGCCGTGGGGCGGCTATTCGTCGGTGCTGAACGGTGCGCGTTTCCAGGTGAAGCGGCTCTTCGTCAAGCCGGGCAAGAAGCTGAGCCTGCAAAAGCACCATCATCGCGCCGAGCACTGGATCGTCGTCTCGGGCACCGCCGAGGTAACGATCGACGGCAAGGTGACGATGCTGAGCGAGAACGAGTCGATCTATCTGCCGCTGGGCTGCGTGCACCGGCTCGCCAACCCCGGCAAGATCCTGCTCGAGCTCATCGAGGTGCAGACCGGCTCCTATCTCGGCGAGGACGACATCATCCGCATCGAAGACGAATTCGGCCGCACCTAAAGCAGGAACACGAGCGTCGGCGCACCGATGGCGACCACCATCAGGATGATGGACGGGGTGTCGATGAAGCGCAGTTTCCGGATCGTGCGAGACATTTTTTCCTCCTTGCCCGGGTAACGCCTGCGCGTGCGGGGGAGTTGCTTGACAAGGCGTAATAGTGTGCTAGTTTACCAGCACACTAGATCGGACGACACATGACATCCTTCAACGAAACCCAGCCGATCTTCGTCCAGATCCGCCAGAGGCTTGCCGCCATGATCCTCACCGAAGCCGCCAGGGAGGACGAGGCCCTGCCCTCCGTGCGCTCCATCGCCGCCGATCTCAGCGTGAACCCGCTGACCGTCACCCGCGCCTATGACGCCCTTGTCGACCTCGGCGTGGTCGAGAGCCGGCGCGGCATGGGCATGTTCGTCGCGGCGGGGGGGCGGGAAAAGCTCCTCGCCCATGAGCGCGCCGCATTCCTCGATACCGAATGGCCCCGCATCCGCGCCCAGATCGCGGCGCTCGGCCTCGATCTCGACTCGCTGCTGAAGGAGGACCGGAAATGACCAACGCCATCGTCTCTGTGCGCAACCTCAAGAAGCAGTTCGGCCGCACCGAAATCCTGCACGGGCTCGATTTCGAGATTCCGGCGGGGCGCATCTACGGGCTCATCGGCCATAACGGCGCCGGCAAGACAACGACGCTCAACGCCATGCTGGGGCTGACCTCCTATGAAGGCAGCGTCAAGGTCTTGGGGGCCGACCCGTACCGGCACCGGGCGCAACTGATGAAGGATGTCGCCTTCATCTCGGACGTCGCCAGCCTGCCGCGCTTTCTCAAGGTGCGCGAGCTGTTCCGCATGCTGTCGGACATCCATCCGAATTTCTCGGCCGACAAGGCGCATGGCTTCCTCGAGGGCACCGACGTGAAGACAGGTGCGCTGATCGGCAATCTTTCCAAGGGCATGCTGGCGCAGCTTCACCTCGCGGTCGTGCTGGCCATCGACGCCAGGCTGCTGGTGCTCGACGAGCCGACGCTGGGGCTCGACATCACCTATCGCAAGCGCTTCTTCCGGCGCATCCTAGAAGACTACATGACGGCCGAGCGCACGCTGCTGATCACCACCCACCAGGTGGACGAGATCGAGTTCATGCTGACCGACATCATGTTCATCCGCGACGGCGCGCTGCTGCTGCACATGCCCATGGATGCGGTGCCGCAGCGCTTCACGCAGCTCGTCGTGCCGGCCGAGAAGGCCGAGGCGGCGCGGGCGCTCAACCCGGTCTTCGCCGAGACGCGCTTCGGGCAGACGGTGATGGTCTATGACGGCGTGGACCGTGCCGCACTCGAACCGCTCGGCCCGACGAGCACCCCTACCCTTTCCGATCTCTTCGTGGCGCTGATGAGCCGCGATACCGGAGTTCATTGATGGCGATCCTCACCTCCTGGCGCGCGCTGCTGGTGCGCGAATATCTCGAACACCGGATCTCCTTCCTGTGGGCGCCGCTCGGCATCCTGGCGCTGCTGGTGCTGGCCGGCGTCTCGGCGCTGAGCTTCAACCGGGTCGGAGCCGTCGCCAGCTTCGCGGTGCCCGACGCGCTCAAGGTGTTCGAGCTCGGCTATCTGATGCTGCTGGTGCTGTGGCTCGCCTATATGGGCGTGGCCTTGTTCTTCTATTTCGGCGACGCGTTCAGCGCCGACCGGCGGAACAATGCGATGTTCTTCTGGAAGTCGATGCCCGTCACCGATCTCAAGGTGCTGGTCAGCAAATATCTCGCGGGCTCGCTGCTGTTTCCCGCCATCGTCCTCGTCATCGGCATGGTGTCGGGGCTGATGTTCTTCCTGATGATCAATGTGGCGCCCTATGTGCTGCCCGGCCTGGCGCTGCTCGACCCTGTCGCGGCGCTCGGCAGCTTCGTGCAGGTGAGCCTGTTCGCGGTAACGTTCTATGCGCTGGCGCTGCTGTGGTACGCGCCGTTCCTCGCCTGGGTGGGCGGGCTGTCGACGGTGTTCGGCCGCTGGAGCCTGCCGCTGGCCTTCGTCATTCCCGGCCTGCTCGCCGTGATCGAGAACGTGGCGCTGTTCGGCCGCGGCCCGCGCGGCGGCCATGTGTGGTCCTATCTCGGCTATCGCTGGGAATTCGCGTTCGACGATGCCGACGTGACACTGCTGCTGTTCGACGGGCGCCCGTTCAGCGCCGCGACATTCGTCGGCCGGCTGGTGGCGGACATCGACTGGACGCAGATGGCGATCGGGCTCGTCTTCGCCGCATTGGTGATCTGGTTGGCCAGCGAATACCGGCGCCGCCGCATCGCCTGATGCCGAAAAGCGAACGAAGCCTTCGCTCGGGCTGAACCTGCCGGCATGGTCGCCTGCCTCTTGCCGCCCTATATCAGGGCCAGTCGTAATGGAGGCGAGCATGATCTTCCCGGTCGAATCCCAGTCCAGCGTGCGCTCGGCGCCCGCCCTGCCGCTCAGCACGCGGCTGGGGCCGGTGCATATCGCGGTGACCGATCGCGACAAGGCGCTGGCGATCTGGCGCGACGTCGTCGGCCTCGAGCTCGTTGCCGAAGAGGGCAATGCGCTGAAGATGGGCGTCGGCGGCGCGATCCTGATCGTGCTCGAGACCGGCGCCCTGCGTCCGGTCGTCGAGCGGACGGCCGGGCTCTACCACGTCGCCATCCACGTCCCCAGGCGCAGCGACCTCGCCCAGATGGCGGTGCGCGCACTGCAGTACGGCGTGCGGATCGCTCCGACCGACCATCTCGTCTCCGAGGCCATCTATCTGTGGGATCTCGACGGCAACGGCATCGAGATCACCTTCGAGACTCCCTGGCGCGGCACGCTCGGCGACCCCGAATCCGGCGCCTATGCGACGCGCACCGACGGGACGGCGCATTCGGGCCGCGAGCCGATCGACATGAACGACCTGCTGGGCGAACTCGGACCGGCGCCCGCCAACGTGCCGCTGATGCCGGATGGCACGCGCATCGGCCACGTGCACGTTCATGTGAACGATCTGCGCGAAGCTATGGCCTTTTATCGCGACGGAATCGGCTTTGGCGGGCTGTTCCTCATCCGCCAGTTCGGCATGGGCGATGTGGGTCTCGACTACACGCCGCACACGATCGCGTTCAACATCTGGGCGGGTCCCGATGCCCGGCAGGCGCCTGCCGGCTCGGCCGGCCTGCGCTGGTTCACCATCGTCGTTCCCGATACGGCGACGCTCGCGGACCTGCGCGCCCGGCTGGCGGCGCATGGCTTTGCCCATGACGAGATCGACGGCGGCATCGAGGCGCGCGACCCGGCGGGCAACCTCGTCAGGATCGTGGTCGCGGCCTAGAGGTCGATCGGCCGGGGAAGCGAGGGCGTGACGTCGCGCGCGAGTTCCCCGGCGCCGAGCAGGCGGACCGCGACCTCGACGCTCTCCCTGACCGCAACGGTGCCGGCGGTCGTCTGGATGGCCGTGTCCTTCATGCCCTTGCGCACCGACACGACGAAGGCGGGGTTGATGAAGACGGGGGTGTCGTCGGTCGTGAACTTCACGAGCTGCATTGTGTGCCCCTCCGCGTCGGGCGCATGACTCCTGCCCCGAATCCGTTAACATCGCCTGCATGAAGACAGCCGCCGACGTCCTGAAATTCTGGTTCGAAGAGCACGGTCAGGAGGACTGGTTCGGCGGCAAGCCGGATTTCGACGCTCGTATCGCCGAAACCTTCACCGCGACCCATGCCGCCGCGGCGCGAGGCGAAGCGTGGCGCTGGCGCAGCACGCCCGAGGGCCGGCTGGCCGAGCTCATCGTGCTCGACCAGTTCTCGCGGCAGCTGTTCCGCGGCCGGCCCGAGGCCTTTGCCTGCGACGGCATGGCGCTGGCGCTGGCCCAGGAGGCGGTGGCGGGCGGACACCACAATTTCGTGCCCGCCATGCCGCAGCGTCTGTTCATCCTCCTGCCCTACCAGCATTCCGAATCGCCCGAGGTGCAGGCCGAATCGGTGCGGCTGCACATGGCGCTCGGGGCACCCGAAATGCTCGAATTCGCCGAAGGCCATGCCGCCGTCATCCGCCGCTTCGGCCGCTTTCCCAAGCGCAATGCCGCGCTGGGGCGGGCCTCGACGGCGGACGAACTCGCCTATATTGCATCCACGGACGGCATGTTCTGAGGGGCGGCATGGAGTTTTCGGGCAAGGTCGCGCTGGTCACGGGCGGCGCGTCGGGGATCGGTGCGGCGAGCGTGCTGGCGCTGGCGCGGCGCGGTGCCGATATCGTCCTCAGCGGGCTGATCGAGGCCGACCTCGTGGCGATGACACGGCAGGTCGAAGCGCTCGGGCGCACCGCCATGCACGCCGTCTGCGACGTGGGCGACGAAACGGCGATGGCGCGGCTCTTCGGCGACATCGGGCAGCGGTTCGGCCGGCTCGACGTCGTTCTGGCCAATGCCGGCATCAACGGCGTCTGGGCGCCGATCGACGACCTGCAGCCGGACGAATGGGACCGGACGATCCGCGTCAACCTGCGCGGCACCTACCTCACCGTGCACTATGCGGTGCCGCTGATGAAGGCGGCGGGCGGCTCGATCGTCATCATCTCGTCGATCAACGGCACGCGTACCTTCACCACGGCCGGGGCGACCGCCTATTCGGCCAGCAAGGCGGCGCAGATGGCGATGGGCCAGATGCTGGCCCTCGAACTCGCCCGCTACAAGATCCGCGTCAACGTCATCTGCCCCGGCGCGGTGACGACGCGGCTGGGCGAGAACACTTGGCGGCGCAACGACGAGGCGGCGCGCGTGCCGGCCAGCTATCCCGAAGGCACGATCCCCCTCACCAAGGGGCAGGCGGGCACGGCCGAGGACATCGCCGAAACGGTGGCGTTCCTCTGCTCGGACGCGGCCCGCCACGTGACCGGCACGCCGATCTTCGTCGATGGCGGGCAGTCGCTGCTGATCTGACGGCGGAACCTCCCCGGTCGCGCGGCATTCGACTCCGGCAAGGAGTCGCACATGGACCTCAAGGACACGGTGGCGCTGGTGACGGGCGCCGGATCGGGGCTCGGGGAAGCCGCAGCGCTGGCGCTGGCCGATGCCGGCGCCGACGTGGTGCTGGTGAGCCGCACGCAGGACGAACTCGAAGCCGTCGCCCGCCGGGTCGAGGCCAAGGGGCGGCAGGCCATGGTGTTTGCCGCCGACACGGCGGACGAGGCTGCCATGGAGCGGCTGTTCGCCGAAATCGGCGAACGGTTCGGACGGCTCGACTTCGTCTTCGCCAATGCCGGCGTGAACGGTACCTGGGCGCCCATCGACGAGCTGACGCCGGCCGAATGGGACGACACGATCCGCATCAACCTGCGTGGAACGTTCCTCACGCTGCATTTCGCGGTGCCGCTGATGAAGGCGCGCGGCGGCGCCATCGCCATCACCTCGTCGATCAACGGCACGCGGACATTCACTTCCGCCGGCGCATCGGCCTATGCGACGACCAAGGCCGGACAACTGGCGCTGGGCCAGATGCTGGCGCTGGAGCTCGCGCAATACGGCATCCGCGTCAACGTCATCTGCCCGGGCGCCATCGAGAGCGAGATCGACGACAACACCGAAAAGCGCGAGACGGACGACGCGAAGGTGCCGGCGGCGTTCCCCGAGGGCAAGGTGCCGCTGACGGGCGGACGGCCGGGCAAAAGCGCCGACATCGCGGAGCTGTGCGTGTTCCTTGCGAGCGCACGCAGCCGGCACATCAGCGGCACGCCGATCTTCGTCGACGGCGCGCAGTCGCTGCTCGTCTAGAGGCTCTGCTGGAGTCTCTCGTGCGGCACGAGGGCGCCCTTGTGGCCGATGACGAGGGCGGCGAGGGCGTGGGCGCGCGCGGCGGCCTCGAGCGGCGGGGCGCCCTCGGCGCGGGCGGCCAGATAGGCGCCGTTGAAGCTGTCGCCTGCCCCCGTCGGGTCGACGCTGACCGCCCCGGCGCGGGGCGCGACGACGCCGCTGCCGCCGCGCCAGGCGACATGGGCCGGCTCGCCCCCGTTCTTGACCACGACCTCCTCGGCGCCCCAGCCCAGATAGCGCTCGGCCACCGCCTCGGGCGAGGCGTCGCCGAAGAGCGCCTGCTCGTCGGGGAATGTCGGGAGCACGACGTCGGCGATGGTCGCGGCCACGGTGATGGTCGAGCCCATCACCTCGGGCGAAGTCCAGATCGTCGGCCGCTCATTGGGGTCGAAGGCGATGCGGGCGCCGCCCTCGCGCGCCGCGTGCAGCGCCTTCATCAGCCGCCCTCGGGCGCGCGGCGCGAGGATGGCGAGGCTGATGCCGGAGAAATAGGCGATGTCGGCACCGATGAGGGCCGCCTCCAGCCCCTCGGGATCGTCGGCCAGCAGCCGTGCCGCCGACTGCCCGCGCCAATAGGTGAAGTGCCGGTCGCCCTCGGCCTGATGGATCATATAGAGGCCGGGCCGGCGGCCCTCGACCTTCTGGATATGGTCGATGCCGATGCCATTGGCGGCGAAGAAATCGACCATCTGCTGGGAGTAGATGTCGTCGCCCAGGGCGGTGACGTAGTCGACCTGCCAGTCCTCGGGGAAGCTGGCCCGCGCGTACCAGGCGGTATTCAGCGTGTCGCCGGCATAGCCGAGACGATAATTGCCGTCCTCGCCGCCCGACATCTCGATCATGCATTCGCCGACGCTGACGAATCTTTTCATCTGTCACCTCGAAACGAAAGGGGGCGGCATGGGCCGCCCCCGTCTAGCGCCTCACCGTGCCAGCGTCTACTTCTTGATGGTGATGCGCCCCTCGACACCGGCATCGATCGTGCCGGCCGCGGCGATGAAGTCGATCACATCGGACGCCATCAGATGCGCGGCCGAGGCATCGATCAGCACATTGCCATCGGCGAAGGCCGTATAGCCGTCGCCGCCGGTCAGCATGTAGTCGTTCGTCGCGACCTTGTACTTCTGCGCGGGATCGAGCGGCGTGCCGTTGACGAGGACCGAGACGACGCGGGCGCCCGGCGCCTTGTTGGCATCGACAGCGATGGTGAGCCCGGCGACCTGCGGGAAGCGGCCGGCGCCCTGCTCGATCTGGCTGAAGCCGCTCTCGAGCCCGGCGAGCAGGTCGGCGCCGGTGAGCTCGGTCACCACCGTCTTGTTGCCGAAGGGCAGCTCGGTGAAGACGTCCTTGCGGGTGAGCACGCTGCCGGCGGGGTAGATCTTGTCGCCGCGGATGCCGCCGCCATTGGTCACCGCCACGTCGGCGCCATTGGCCCCCTTCATCGCATCGGCGATGATATTGCCCCAGGCGCTTTCCTCGCCGCGCACGACGGCACGCTGCGAGTTCAGCTCGTTGGCCGTGGTGCCGATCTCGACGTCGAGCTCGGCACTGAGCTTGGTCTGCAGCCTGTCGACGATGGCCTGCGTCTCGGCGTCGGGCTCGACGGTCGCCGTATCGACGATGCGAAAGTTCGGTGTCCAGGTCACCGTACGCGGGGTGTCGCCGTCGGCCGGCGTCACGGTGACGGCGAGATCGACGATGGGAATGTAGTTGGCCTCGGTCGAGGTCTCGACATAGGCGGTGATGCCGTCATAGCCCATGCGCAGATCGTGGTCGTGGCCCGACACGATGAGGTCGAACTTGTGGCTGTCCTGCATGGCGTAGTCGGCGGCATGGCCCGTATGGGTGACGGCGATGACGATGTCGGCCCCGGCGTCGC
>PJUF01000726.1_pt1 | contig 21209 bp, 19 predicted proteins | sample 1512191 | NCBI WGS metagenome assembly PJUF01 (sample SAMN08177673, study PRJNA422409) | Feces metagenome, whole genome shotgun sequencing project. | isolation source: Chicken feces (3) enriched on wood chips | host: Gallus gallus | place: USA: Madison | collected 2015-01-15 | reverse complement strand
GCAAATTTCAGAAAAAACTTATAGTTTTTTCTTCATTCGCACCGAACGGTAAATTTAAGAATAATTGGTAAGCATAACCACTTGCATCTGTAATAATTGTACTGCTTCCCAGGTGGTCAGAGTGGAATAACTTATCTTTTTATACTAAGCGTTACAAACGCTTCTCTAATTCTGACACTCGTTACCGCTATCGCTCAAACGAGCGCCAGAGGGGACCTTCAGCCTTTGTTCGAATTATCTTATATCCAGCAGAACTTTCGGTCCATTCAGCGTTTGCGTTCTGTAGAATTTACCCGTGATTTCAATCTGGAAGATGAACTTTCTCAAGCCAACCAAACTTATCTGAGACTGGGTTTGCAGACAAAATACAAAGATTCGCTGAGCCTGAATTACAACCTTCACTATCTACAAAATGACGGGCAATACAACGGCTTGAAGAATGATTTGAACCTGAATTACCAGACCGAAAAGAATTTTGCGCAGGCGAATTTTTCTTATCTGAATGCTGAAAAGCAATATGCAGACAGCCTGAACCTGGATGCTGACAAATCAGAATTCCTGCGTTACCAGGCACTGGCCAAAAGAAAGATATGGAAATCGGTTTGGGTGGGCGCGCAGTACGCGGGTGAATCCAATAAACGCGAGGATCATGTGAATGCAACGGAAGGAAATAATTTGTCAGAATTGTCATTTCGTTGGGATGAAGTTCAGGCGATGGCCGGCATTGGGGACACTGCCAAAATCCATGCGCAGCTGACTTATTACAATCGCCGAGACGATTCAGTCCGGTTGGGCGTTATGCAGAGGGTTTCAAAATCAAACGGCTGGATTCTTCAGTCTAAATTAATCAACAAGCAAGACCAGAGGTTGGAGCTGACCGGGCATTACCGTTCGGTTGAGTATGTTTTTGATGACATCAAGCATGAAGATTACATTACGGGGAACATTCGTTGGTACAAAAGCTTCTTCCGTGGCGGTATGGTGGTAAATGCTTTTTATGAATTGGGAAGTGGAGTAGAGCCCCAACGCGAATTTGAATATGTAAAAGTAACTGATGGTACCGGGGTTTATAAATGGACGGACTACAATGGTGACGGAATTGAACAATTAGACGAATTTGAAGTAGCCGAATTTCAGGATGAAGCCAATTATATACGCGTTTATACCAATACGGTTGAGTATGTAAGAACCAACAAAAACGGAATGAACGTATCTGTCAGGTTAAAGCCTAAAGAATTATTGAATTCTGAAAATAAATTTTTAGGAAGATGGATGCTTCAAGGGTCCCTACAAGCCAATAACTCCCTGTTAAAAGAAGGCAAAACACTGGAGTGGAACCCATTTGTGGAATCGGAAAATTTACTGAGCAAATCCCAGAGTGTACGGGCAGGCTTGAATTTCAACCAGGGCGGTAAATACAAATGGTCTTCTGGTTATACATTTTCAAACCAGGAAAGCCAGACATATGTATTTACAGGAGCCGAATCACGCGACACAAGAAGCCATCTGCTAAATGCGAAATACAGCCCCTGGGACAAATTCTATTTTTTGGCAGAGGGGGAAAACATTGTAACCGAAAGCAATTCTGATTTGTTTGAAAGCCGGAGGTTTACGCTGGATTCCTGGAGGGTAAAACCGCAGGTTTCCTATCAGATAGAAAGCAAATTCAGCGCTTCGGTAAATTATACTTATCAGAACAAATCCAACCGTACCGGTGAAGAAGAATTAAACCAATCCAACTTGGGAACCGAAATTCAGTGGAATGACGGCGCAAAATCCTCCCTCTTGGCAACATTCAATTATATCAAAAATGACTTTACGGGAAACCCTCAATCGGTGGTGGGAAACCAGATGATGGAAGGCCTGAAGCCCGGCAATAATTTTGTCTGGCAGCTCATGCTGCAACGCCAGCTGAATTCATTCCTCAGCGTGAATGTGAGCTATGACGGACGAAAAACGGAAGAAAATAAAACCATTCATACCGGAAATGTTCAAATCCAGGCAAGGTTTTAAAAGGAATTGGAATGGCTCCAGAAGTAAATTTTCAGCACAGCATTCAAGATCATGACGCTTCGTGAAAAGCAGACTGTCTTTCTATTCAACCTTTTTAGATGAATTCTCAGATTCAGATTCATCCTTTCGATTGAATTTGTCCCGAAACGGGTTACCTGATGCATTTTCTTTGAAATGAGGAATCTATAATTTTTCAACCCATCAGTATAAATCCGTTTTGCTTGAGATAGATGCAGCGTATCCAAGACAACTTTAAGTGTTTTATTGGTTCTTGAACCAATGTTAAACGAAACAATCTTTTTGCTTCCTCTTTCCAGCGCGTAAACGATCCAAATCAGCTTTGTCTTATTTTTTATATAAGTTCTCAATTCATCCACTTCATAGATTTTCCCTTTGCTGATGAATGGCCGGGAAATTTTGTCTGCGATGGAAATAATTCTCTTAAGAAGTGTTGTTGCAGAGATTTGCAATACTCTTGCCGTACTTCTGATGCCCAATCCTTCTTTGGTAAAATGAATGATTTCGGAATTTATTTTTTTATGGCATGCATTGTAAGTGTAGTAATCCAAAAATCGTTTGCCACAAGATTTGCATAGATATTGTTGTTTTTTACTTTTTGAACTGCCATTCTTGATGATTTTATGGTTCTTACAATACGGACAAATATTCGCATCACTAACTTTGAAACACTTGGTCTGATATTTCATAATTTTAGAAGGTTTAAGAGTATCAAAAATAACAAGAGCAGATAAATCCTGTTCTTGTTATCTATATTTTTAAATTGAAAGTATTCTAATTTTCAGTTAGTTGAGGTTTTGAAATTATGTCATCACTAACTTTGACACATCACCGGAAGTTGTCGCTCTCTCAAAAACCTTTCTCTGCCCTCACACGATTATCTCCTATGGTCTTATGTTTATTTCGTATTTCATAATGACAGGAACTTGTTTAAACCTAATCCTTAATTTCATCCACATCATCAGGAGACTCATCCTGTTTCACGAAAAGCCGCACTACTCTCACAGCAGTATTGACATAAGCTTTCCCTTCTTTTTTGTAAGCAAATTTGGTAGATAAACGGGTTTGTTCCTTCCCGAGAGAATTCAGCACATCGCCTTTGTCGTTCATCCTGTCCACAACATCATACAAGATATCAAACCCAAGCTGTTGGTATTCATTAGGAGTAAGGCAATAACTATCCATAAACTTCTGAAGAGTGGCGCGTTCATTGCTGCCATATATATTAACAAGACGGACTGTCCCAAATGTAAAGCCTATGTTCTTTAAAGCCGCGATATTGGCTTTGTTTTTCTCATTGTAAATATCATAGGCAGGTACATATTTGATTCCGTACGCAGACAGATTTTCGGCATTCATTCCTTTGATCCTTTGTACATAAGAGTTGCCCAAAGTAGCATTTTCAGAAACAAGCACCGTGATGATAGGTGTAAAGTATTCTTTTTTCACAACGGTTCCGTCGCTCAGCTTCTCATCTACCGTTTCCGATTTCTGAACCAGCTGCCCCGCCTCTTTGGTAATGGTGATTGCCGCACCGGAAAGTCTTTTCTTTAATTCATCCGCAACATATTGTGCAAGATTTTCATCCCGGGTATCAGTCAGGATTTGAATGGCTTCTCCTTTGTAATTCGTTTTGATTTCATCCATAACAGCATCCGCGATTGCTTTGTCAGAAGGAGTGGCAATCAGTACATTTTCTAACTCTTTCAAGTCATCTGAATTGCTCAACGGAGAAACAACGGCTATTCCCGAACCCTGGAGCATACCGGCAAAAGTTTTAAATGTTGTTCCGAAAAGCGGGCCGACAACAGCGTCAAACTTTGAAAAATCGGTTGAAGAAATCAATTCTTCCACAGTAGCGGATTTATTTTCTGAATCCAATACTTTCAGATTGATTTTTTTACCCTGGTGTGCAAGGGAATCCAATGCGAGCTTTGCACCCATCAGGATGTCGGTCGAAATATTTTTTTCTTGTTCTTTGCCAGAGGCACTTTCAAGATGAAAAGGCAGGAGCAGCGCTATATTAATCTCGTTGTCGTTGATCCGTTTGATTTCACCGGGGGATTTAATGATGTTCGCTCCTTCCTGCAAAGGGATTTTTAAAGTCATTCCGGTTTTCAGTCCTTCCTTTAAATCAGGATTGTGTTTCAGTAAATCCGCAAATGAAACCTTGTAAAGTTTTGTAATGGAATAAATCGTTTCGCCTTGCTTGACTTTATGTTCTATAAAACCATCCTGAATAACTGCATTTGATTTGTTTTTCTGAGGAATTTTAATGTAGGATCCCACTTTTAAGCCTTCGGTTTGTACACTGGAATTGGAGATATAAAACTCATCCTCAGATACCCCAAATTGTTTAGAAAGCGAGAAAACGGTTTCTCCTCTTTGTACTTTATGCATTCCTTCCGGAACAATCTCAACTTCGTTGTTTTCTTGCTTTTTGGGAATTCTGATAATATCTCCTGCTTTTAATCCCTGTTCCAATTGAGGATTTAAGCTTATGAGCGTTTCTTCAGAGACATTATATTCCTTCGTGAGTGAATAAATGGTTTGTTTAGGCTTGACTTCATAATAAATGAAATTCTCATCTTCCTGAGGAATAAAAACTTCTTCCGGCTGCGAAATATTTGTGGTTATTTGTCCGTCACTATCAGTAGTAGGGTCTGCCTTCACACCCGGAATCACCAGCTCGTCACCTATCTGTAGGCCTCTTTCGGTGAGAAAGGGGTTTGCTTCTTTTAACGCCTTTTCAGTAATGCCATATTGGTGAGTAATACCATAGACAGTCTCTTTGGGCTGAACGGTGTGGATTTTTTGCTGCGCATAAATACCAAGTGAGAAAAGGGAAATTATTAATACCAGAAATGGTTTTTTCATCTGTCAGAAATTTAAAAAACAAAAATACAATTCTTTCCGTTAAGGTAATGTTTTTATGATAAAACGAAAATCATAAGGATGTATTTCATCCATGACTTCTTTTACAAATTCCTCGCCGTAATCCATCCAAACCTGGGAAAAATTCACAAAACGTTCCTGCAGGTTTCCATTTGGAAAAATCTCCCCATATACTCTCTCAATCCTCTCCACACGTTCTGACTGTTTTCTTTTTTCCGCTTTTACAAGGCGTTTAAGCATTTTTTCAAGACCATCAAGCTGTTTTTTCTCTTGCGCTTTGACCATATTGGAAAAAGTGACATCCGTTTCCGCTGCTTTTACATTTAATTCTTTGAAAAGTCCTCTGAGACGTGATTCATAATGCCCAAAATCAATATCTGTTTGACTATGCTGCATGATATTTTCATTCACAATCTGGTAAAGAGGTTGGAACAAATTTTTGAATTCAATTTCAAGTTTTTCCAGTTTTGATTTTTGTTTTTCATTGATGAGCAATGCGGAATTTCGTACAATCAAAATAGGAAATAAAATATGTTGAGATTGAAAAAAATCTTTTAACTGTAACCAATAGGCAATTTCCCCACCGCCTCCAATGTAAGCGATATTGGGCAAAATAGTTTCCTGGTAAAGTGGACGTAGAATCACGTTCGGGCTGAATTTTTCCGGATGACTTTTTAATTCCCGAAGAATTTCATCTTTAGTAAATTCATACTCCGAATCTACTACATAAAAAATTCCGTTTTCTTCTGTAATTCGCTCACGGATTTTCCCATTGCCCAAATAAAACAAATTGATTTCACGCGGATTTACCTGAATGTTGTATTTTTTTTGAATTAATTTTTCATTGGTCTCCAAAACAACTTTATAGGCTGTGTGTTGTAATAAATCCTCTTCAAATGCCGGAATCATCAACTTTTTTAATTCCCGGTCATCACCGTCAATCATCAATAACCCATAATGGCCGAACAGCTGTTGAACCAACTTCAGCGTAGCTTCCTTTAAATTTGCCGAACTCAAGTAAGAATCCTGAATCAGTGCTTTTAAAGAATCGGTATTTGTAGAAGGAGGGAGAATTTTTTCAAATTCATCAAAAACCTTTTCAATTTCGTTCAATTCAAGTCGGCCGACCGCGCCTTTTTGAGATTGATTCCATGAAATTTTATGATTTTTATAGTGAAAGTGATTGATTTCTGCAAAGTCGTGGTCTTCGGTAGCCATCCAGAAGACAGGAATAAAATTGAATTCCTGATGTTTTGTATTCAACTCCTCACAACATTTGATGGTTTGCAGGATTTTATAAAAAAAATAAAGTGGCCCGGTAAGTAAGTTCAACTGGTGTCCGGTGGTAACCGTTACAGTATTGGAAAAAGTGAATTTTTCCAGATTTTCCACTTGTGCAGATTGTAAATCAATCTCAGATAGCTGGGCTTTGAAGATGTCCGCGACTTTTTCTCGATTCGGGTACTTTTCTAATTTTTGACGGGTTTGGGTAACGAGGTTTTCTTCATTTGGAAAAAGAGCATAAAAATGTTCTGTTTCATTTGTTTGCAAAAGATAATCCTCAATTAATTGAGAAAACTTGCCAAATTGTGTAGCGTTCAGGAAAGCCGTTTGAGGTAAATCCAAATTTTGAAATTTTTGTTGAATCAATCTCCACAAATTTACAAATTGAATTCGATTCGAAAGCTTAAATTAAACATTGTAATTTAGATTTGTGTAATTCATTCATAATCTATAAATTAGTATGCATAAAAACTTTTAAATATACAAACATGGGATTAGGATCTTTTTTTAAAAATTTATTTGGAAGCTCAAAAGAAACGGCTTCTGAAGTAAAATCTGATATAAAGGAAACCGGAAACAAACTGGCAGAAGAAGCCAAAGAAGCTGTGGAAAATGTAAAAGAGAAAGCAACGGAAGTTTGGGGTGAAGCCAAAGAGGCAGCTGAAAATGCTAAAAACGAGGCGGCTGAAACTTGGGACAATGTAAAAGAAAAAGCGGGTGATGTTTGGGAAGAAACAAAAGAAACTGCCGGTGATTTGACCGAAAAAGCAAAAGAAGTCTTGGATGATACGAAATCTGCTGTTGTCGGATCTGTAGATAAAGCTGAAGAAAAGGCCGAAGAGGTCAAAAATGAAGTTTCCGAAAATGTTGCAAAATTAGACGAAGAAGTTGATGAGTTAACACAAAAAATCAAAGACAAAAAAGAGGATATAGAAGAAGACTTAAATGATTAAACTGTTTCTTACAATTACGTAATTTACTAGAAATAAAATACTTATAATTTATTCTGTATGTGAAACTTAATTTGTAATTGTTTCATAATATAGGATTAACATTTTTTTAAATGAAATTGGCTTGATTTGTGACTTGTATGTTCCTCAAATCAATTGTTATTGTTATGAAGGCCATTTTTAAGTACAGTGTTTTATTAAATTTACTATTACTTACTATACCCCAAATGCAGGCTGCACAATTCGTCAGCCATTCAAAAAACGATGCTTCTTACAATTCTTTGTTCATTATTTTTTTAATTTTGGATGTTTTGTTCGGGCTTTTTTTGGTTTTCGGGAAATTTTTCAAGTATAAGAAAGAAGAAACCAATTATTCTTATTTGGAATCCCGGAAAATCATGGAAGAAATATCATAAAAAAACGGCTCAATTGAGCCGTTTTTTTATGATCTATTATCACAATTAATAACCGAATAATTCTTCAAGAGAAACCTCTTTAACTTCACCCATTTTCTGAACGGCTTCCCAGTCCAGATTCTCTTTTTTACCAATTAGCCCGATGTTGAATTTTTTGCCTTTGATATGCTGGTTGAAAAAAGCTTCCAAATCTGCCATTGTCATTTTTTGAGTTTGGTTATAAATATCTTTGTTAATGTCGTAATCTATTCCACGCTTTTGCAGGCTCAGCCAATAAAAGAAAATACTGGATTTAGTATAACGTTGCGTAGCAATCTTTTTCAATGCTGCTGTTTTGGAATTATTGAATTGATTTTCTGCCTTAGGCATCGTGGTCATCAAGTCTTTCAGAGCATCTACCGCTTGTGGTAATTTATTGGCTTGTGTCCCAATGTAAGCACTTACATAATTGTACTTATCTTTCTCTGCCGAATTTGAATAAAAACAATAGGCCGAATAAGCAAGCGATTTTGATTCACGGATTTCCTGGAATACAATAGAGGACAATCCTGCGCCGAAGTACTCATTAAAAATTCCGGAAGCAGTCAGTAGATTTTGGTCAAATTTATCTTCTCGTGCACGCAACGAGATTTCTGCCTGAACCATGTCGTAAGGCGTGAAATACACTTTCCCGTCGGTAGCCGGTTGCGGATATTCTTTTGCCGGTGGAATAGGTGTTCCGTTCCCGAAGTTATGGTATTGCTCCAATGCTTTCTTGGTTTTGGCTAAATCATTTCCATAATAAAAGATCTGGTGGTTATGATTCAGGAAATTCCTGATGATGGTAATTAATTCTTCAGGATTAATGGAACGGAGTTCGGCTTCGCTTAATTGATCTCTAAATCGGCTATTTGTCCCATACATGGCATACTGATTCAAGGCATTTTGAATATTGTATTTTTGGGTTTTTGCATCATTTCTGCTTTTGATGATCTTATCCACGTAATTTTGATAAGCCTGAGGGTCGGCTTTAACGTCAGACAGTAAGTGTTCAAACAATTTAATTCCTGCATCAAGATTTTCCTGTAACCCGCTCAGGTAAACATAAGTACGGTCGCTCCCGGTTCCTACACCGTAATCAACTCCGATTTTATAAAATTCTTTTTTGATTTCTTCCGGACTGTATTTTGTGGTTCCTAAATAATCAAGGTAATTAATGGCCAATGACAATTTTTTATCATTGTCTGACCCCATTTCAGTGATGTAATAAACCCTGGAAATATCATTGGTTGTATTTTGAATAAATGAAAATGGTGCGTTTTTGATTTCCTCCCGTTTGATGGCTTTATTGAAATCTACAAATTCCGGCTCAATGGATTTAGCAGATAATTTCTGAAAATCTTTGTAGAACTTGGATTCATGTTCACGATTCAAATCAATTGGCGTGATGCCCGGATTTTCAACCCGTACGATGTTTTTGTTTTCACCCTGCCTTTTGTAAACAATCACATAGTTGTCTTTGTAGTTTTCATTGGCAAATTTTACAATGTCTTCTTTCGTGATCTTGGAAAGCTCATCCAGGTCAGAAACAACATCTTGCCAAGGCGTTTCCTGAATAAAAGAATCATACATAGATGTCGCCAAAGCATCGGCGTTTTCCAAAACCTGCTGCTGTTGCTTTTTGAAATCATTGACAATAGCTTCAATCAACCATTCATCAAATTCTCCTTTTTTGACTTTTTCTATTTCTGCCAGAATCAAATTTTTTACTTCATCAAGTGATTGGCCCTCTTTTGGCATCCCGGTAAACATATGCATGGAATAATCTTTCATGATTTGCGGAGAAGCCCCTGCATATTGTGCAGTTTGTTTCTGGTTGATGTCCAAGTCAATTAAACCGGCTGTACTGTTGCTCAAAATCATATCCATCACCCGAAGCAGTTTTGCGTCTTTCGTATTGGCTCCTCCTAATCTGTAAGCAAATTGTAACCGTTCGGCAGTCGGCGTAAAGACTTCTACTTTTTTGATTCCTTTCAGCGGAGATTCTTTGGCAACATAGCGGTCGGGCTCAGGAACCTTTTTGTAATTTCCGAAATATTTATCTATCAGTTGAATCGTAGGCTCAAAATCAAGATCCCCTACCAAAACAATGGCCATGTTACTGGGAACATAATATTCGTTAAAATAATTTTCAATCGCGACCATGGACGGATTTTTCAAATGCTCCGAGGTCCCGATGGTATTTTGGGTTCCGTAATGACTGTCAGGAAAAATATTTTCAACCAAAGCATAGTACATCTGTCGGTAATCATTGTCCTGCGCGCGGTTAAATTCTTCATAAACGGCTTCCAGCTCAGTATGGAACAATCTTAAAACCAATTCTGAAAAACGTTCTGATTCCACGACCATCCATTTTTCCAACTCATTTGACGGTATATTATTTTTATAAACCGTTTCTTCGTACCAGGTATGTGCATTGGTTCCCGATGCGCCAAGAGAAGAAATCATCTTATCGTACTCATTGGCAACGGCATATTGCGAAGCCACGTTGGAAACGGAGTCAATCCTATGGTAAATTTCCTTTTTCTTTTCAGGGTCAGATTCCGCTTTGTGTGCCTCATATAAATCTGAAATTTGTTTCAGTAAAACTTTTTCCTTATCCCAATCATACGATCCTATTTTGGAAGTTCCTTTGAAGAGCATATGTTCCAGATAATGAGCCAAACCTGTATTATCAGACGGGTCATTATTGGAGCCAGTTCTTACCGGAATATAAGTTTGAATTCTTGGTTCGTCTTTGTTTTGGGCCAAATAGACTTTCAGTCCGTTTTCAAGTGTATAAATCCTGGCGCCGGAAGGGTCGTTTTCAACTGTTTCATAATTGTAGCCGTTGGCATCTTTTTTCTGGATAGTTTTGAATTGTCCAAAAATAAAAGAGGACAAAAGAAAACACCCGGCAAGGGTAAATATTTTCATTATTTCGGTGAATTAAAAGATTTTTTCAAATATAGTTATCTAATGTAAATGAAAAAAATTCTAAAAAAATTCTTCCCTCTGCAACTTTTTTAAAAATATAATCGTCTATCTAAATAGAAGCACATAATTTTGAAAGTCATTTCAATCCATAGAAACCAAAAAGTGGAAAATCTGGTGCCACAATTAAAAAAGCAGGACCGACTGGCTCAAAAAGAGTTATTTGACCGTTTTTCCCGTAGGTTCCTTAGCGTATGCAGAAGTTATGTTTCTGACTTGCATTTTGCCGAAGACTGTATGCTCAAAGGATTTGTAAAAGTTTTCAAAAATATTGACTCCTATAAATCAGTAGGTAGCTTTGAAGGGTGGATGCGCCGGATTATGATCAACGAATGTCTGGATTTTCTAAAGTTGAACAAAAGCATGGTTTACCTGGACGAATTAGAAGTAAAAGAGGAACCTGCCGGTTTTGACGAAGACCTGAACGGAATCAACGCACAAGATTTACTGGATCAATTATCGGAAAGTTACCGGGCGGTTTTTAACCTGTTTGTGCTAGAGGATTATTCGCACAAGGAGATTGCCGGAATGCTTTCAATCAGCGAAGCGGCGTCCAAAACACAATTATTGAGAGCCAAAAATAAATTAAAGGAAATCATTTTGAACCAGCGAAATGTTTCTAACGAAGCCGAGGGTTTCCAAAATTAAAATTGACATGAAAAAGATAGAAAATCAAATCAGAGAACAACTCGAAAACCGGGAAATACCGGTTTCGGAAGATGCCTGGGACAAATTGTCGGGAATGATGCAAATCGGCAGCCGGTCGTTGAGCGGAGCCGAAACGACAAAAAAACTCCAATTAAAAAAATGGTGGTTGTATGCCGCAGCTGCCTCTGTCGTGATTTTGATTTCGGTTTTTATCATCAATCCTTTTGAAAAGGTAGAAATGCGGGAAATTCAAATTGTGGATTCGGAAAAAACTATTCGACAAAATTCCATTGAGGAACATGAAATGATCCAAGACGAAGTTCCTGCTGAAATCGCAACAATCGTGATTGAGCCGGAACCCATTCGACCTGAAAGTCAAAAAAACACAAAAGTTGAACCGGAATTCAATTCAGAAAAAATAGAAAAAATCATCAATCAGAGCCAAACAGAAATCGTTCGTAAGCCGGTTGAAAAAACAGAAGGTTCCCCTTCGCCTGAAATTAAATTGAATTTACCCGAAATTAAAACCCCACAACAAATCGCTTCAAATGAAGTACAAGAAATAAAACCGGAACCCGAAAAGAAAAAAAGCAAATACGTTGATGCCGGTATGCTTTTGTATTCGGTGGAAAATAACCAAGCCATTTCGGAAACAAGTGATAATACAAAACTGGTCATTATCGATTTCAACAAATAATCAATTACATAAATAATTAAACTATAATATGATGAAAAAATTTATTGTATTGGGAGCATTGTGCCTGATGGGAACGGCTTCCTTCGCCCAAAAAATTAACTTTGATTTTAATAAAAACGAAACCGAATCGGATTTAATCAGTCCGGTTGTGAAAGAGAAAATTGAGGAATATGCGTTGGAAGTCAGGAAGATTGTGATTGAAGAAAAAATTTTGATGAATGCGGAAATTGCAAAAGTTGATTCTACTTTGACAGTCAAGGCAATCAATTTATCGGAAGCCGAACAGCAAAAGGAGGAAATTTCTCTAAGATATTCAGATAAGATTGACGAAAGAATTCATGAACTTAATTTCGACTTGGATGAAATTACAAAAAAACAAGTTCAATACACGATTTTGAGTACGGATGTTGAAAAGCTAAGCAAAGAAAATGAACTCAATACGTTGGAAAGCAAGCACAAAGCAAAAAACGAAGTAACAGGCTATTTGTCTTATGGGATGATGTATTTTGCTGATGATGACAATGAATTGCTCAACAAACATTTGGGGTATTCGAGCGGAATTGACGCGGGGTTTCTTTACCATAAGCAATTCAATAGAACCAGCCCGTGGGAATTCATAACAGGGGTCTATTTTTCTTGGAAAACTATGCGGTTTGATGACGATTATTTAATCAGCCGCAACGATGAAGGTGATGTGAATTTAATTCAATATGAAAAAAACCTGGAGAAAAGTAAACTCAGAGCTACTTATGTTGTGGTTCCGGTAGGATTAAAATTTCATATTTCTCCATTGAAAAATGTAGGAGATGAGTTTTCGTATAGAAACATAAACAAAGGTTTAGCCATTGGCGCAAACATTTACGGGGGTTTCCGGATTTCAAAAAACAACATTGTAAAAGGAGAAGACATCGGGTTTCGTGAAAAAGACACCAATTATAACCTGAACAACATCGTTTACGGAGCACAGCTTACTTTGAGCCTGAACGACGTGAATTTCTTTGTCCGTCAGGATTTAAGCGCATATTTCAAAGATAAAACCTTTGACGACAGGAAAATGCTTCAATTTGGAATCAATTTGGGTTTCTAAAATCAGAGTAAATTTATAACATTATCAAATATCAAAGTTTTAGTCCTGCCAGATTTTTCAAAACCTGGCAGGACTTATTTTATTTTTTAATGATTCTCTTCGATTGATAACCCACATCATTGTGAAAAAGGATATAATAGACGCCGGGTGGATAATTGAATTTGAACTGATAATTTTTCATTCCTTTTGAAGAAATGGTTTCACGAAGCAATTGTTCAATCCGTTTTCCGCTTTCATCGAACAAAGTAATGACCATATGATCTGCTCTTTGGAAATCAACGGAAATCTTTAATACATCCTGTATGGGATTCGGCGCAACGGTGATTTTCATTTCTTCCGGCCTTTGCGTGTCAATGTCACTTACAGAAAGATCATCGGTGTACTTATAAATACTTTGTCCTGAACAATATACGAGGTTTTGGTCAAAAATCTGAAAACGGTTCAAACTCCAACCGAAACCGGTGTCGTTCCAGGTTTCACCACCGTCAAAGGTTTCGAGAAAGCCGCTGTTATGGCCACCCATCCAACCATGGTTTTCGGTGATGAACCCCACTCCCTGAATAAATGGGTCGGGAACATCTCTGGAAATCCAGTTCTGTCCGCCATCTGTAGATTTGATAAGTTTGCCGGGCAGTGGGTTAAAAGACTCGACTGCACCAAACATAATGTCGGGATTGGAAAACAATCTTTGCATTTTCCAGACCAATTCGCCCGGAATCCCGGAATTGAAAATTTCCGTCCAGTTTTGCCCGCCATTGGTGGTTTTTAAAATGATTCCACCTTCATCACTACCACCAGAAGCAAAACCGGTTTGCTCATCCACAAATAAAACTTCTACCAATTGAGTAGCATAAGGGCTCATGTCAATAAATTCCCAGTTCTCTCCGCTGTCAGTAGATTTGATAATGTAAGCCGGCCCAAAATAAGTTCCGCAACCATAAATGGTGGATTCACCGACCGCATCCATCCCGCATATCGCAACAACATTTGGGATGTTGATCACATCCCAGTTTTCGCCCCCATCGGTTGTACGGTAAAAATTAGGTGTAAGCGTACCCAGAAACCCTATGTTTTCGTTCAGGAATTCTATATTGCGTAAATATTCTTCATCAGTTACCAACTGAAGTCCCCAGCTTTGTCCGCCGTCTGTGGTTTTGTAAACAGTCGCCCCGGCTCCGTCTGCCGCCCATCCCAGGTTTTCATTCAAAAAGAAAACATCGTCATATCGGGAAGGCGAATCGGGAATGTTGAGTTGTTCCCAACCTTGGGCATTGACAAAAGACAATCCCAGCATTGCTACAATTAAGGTAAGTTTTGATTTCATGTAGTTCATTAAGATTGAAAACCAAATTTAGAAATTAATTTGATTTATTTAAAAGACTTCATCATTTCTTCCACGACTTCATAAGCCGCCGGACAAATCAAGGTATTTTTGAGTGTCAAATGATTGATTTGGTAAAACTTTTTCCTGTCGGTATGCGGATATTCTCTGCAAGCTTTTGGTCGATGTTCATAAACCGAACAATAATTGTCGGCTCCCAGAAACGGACAGGGAACAGATTGCAAGACATAGTCATTGTCCTCATCAACTCTCAAATATTTATCAATGAATTTTGAAGGTTTAAGACGAAATAAATTGGCCAGTCTTTCAATGTCTTTTTGGGTAAAAAGAGGACCGGTGGTTTTACAACAGTTGGCGCAGGAAAGACAATCAATTCTTTCAAAAACGTCTTCGTGAATTTCCAGCATTTTCCGGTCAAAATCCTTGGGTGGTTTTTGTTTGATTTTGCCCAGGAATTTTTTGTGTTCAGGTTGTTTTTGCTGGGCTTTTTGAAGATATTCGTTGAGGTTAATCATAATGAAAACGGCATTTTGCAATTTGAATTTCATCCTCCGTTACTCTATAAATTAACCTGTGCTCATTGTCAATTCTTCTTGACCAAAAGCCTGAATATTTATGTTTCAGCGGTTCGGGCTTTCCGATGCCTTCAAACGGATTCCGGGAAATATCTTTGATCAATTCATTGATCTTACTAAGTTTCTTTTTATAGGTTTGCTGCCAGTAAAGATAATCTTCCCAGGACTCATCTACAAAAACTAACTTCATTTAATCTTCGATTAAATCTTTTATGACCGACTCTTTATTTTTCAGCTTTTCAATTGCCGAGTCTAGCCGTTGTTCATTTTTGCGTGAAGATAATTCGTGGTTGGTGGATACCAGTGAATTGTATTCGTCAATCGACATGATTACAATCCCTTTATCTTTCCCACGGCTGATGATGAGGGTTTCAACATTTTTCACAACCCTGTCCAGGTAATTTTTTATATCTTTTCGGAATTCGGAAACGGTAGTAACAGTCATGGTTTTTTAATTTTTTTGTACAAAATTATGTACAAATGTATAAAATTTATGAAGAGCTGTAATGAAAACTATTTACTGTTGTAAAATAAAATTTGTTAAAAAGATACTCGTTAATTCTTTGCGTTACCAATATAGAAATTAAGGGAATTATTTCCTCAGCTCCTCCACACTTTTCACGCCACGAAGAGTACAGAATTCAGAAATTACGGCATGGTGTGAAACGGTTTTGTCTTTGAAATAATTAACAAAATAATTTCGTTCTTCGTCAGTGGCTTCCAATTGATTCAGGATGTTCATCAAGTGCATTTTCATGTGTCCCTGTTGGATTCCGGTTGTTACCAATGAACGCAAAGCGGCGAAATTTTGCGCCAAGCCGGCAACGGCAACAAACCCCATCAGCTTCTCGGCATTTGGGCAACCCAAAACCTGTAAGGCCAATTTTACTAACGGATGCAAAGAAGTCAGCCCTCCAACAGTTCCCAATGAGATTGGCAAATCCAGCCAAAAACGGAATTGTCCATTTTTCACTTCACAATGCGTCAAGCTGCTGTATTTCCCGTTTCGGGAGGCGTAGGTATGCGCGCAAGCTTCCACCGCCCGGAAATCGTTTCCGGTTGCGATGACCACAGCGTCCACGCCATTCATGATTCCTTTGTTGTGCGTAGTAGCACGGTAAGGTTCAACTTCTGCAATTCGCACTGCGCGGGTAAATTTTTCTATAAATTCTTCAGCAGTTACATTTCCTTCTGCCAAATCTCCTACCGGGCAACTAACTTCTGCTCTGACAATGCATTCGGGTGTGTAATTAGACAAAATACACATCACAATCTGTAATGAGTCTTTTTCTTCTGAAGTAAAAATATCAGATTCATACACTTCTCTCTTTAGCGTTTGCGCAAACTGTTCCAAACAGGAATTGATGAAATTGGCACCCATAGAGTCAACCGTATCAAATTCAGCATGAATCTGGAAATAATCATCAATTTCCGTTGTCTTATCGGTCAGTTTCAAATTCAGGATTCCACCTCCGCGTGCTTGCATATTTTTGGTGATTTCCTCGCTGTCTTTGAATAATTTGGCCAATACTGTTTCGATGAAAAAACGTTCTAATTTTTCTTTGTCGCCACGGAACATAAAATGTACATGCCCTAATTTGACTTTAGACAAAATCCGGGTTTTGAATCCGCCGCGGCCAATCCAGAATTTTGCAGCTTTTGAAGCCGCGGCTACGACTGAACTTTCTTCAATTGCCATTGGGATGCAGTGCAATTCTCCATCAATTAAAAAATTGGGAGCAAATCCAAAGGGCATATAATAATTGGAAAGTGTATTTTCGGAAAATTCATCATGAAGACGTTGAAGTTCGGAATCCTCATTCCAATATTGTTTTAGTGTTTGGATTGCTTTATCGGAGCCGTCTAAATATTCATTGACCAACCATTCGATTTTCCCTTCTTTTGACATCTTGGAGAAACCTTCAACGGGAGTATGATTCATGTTTATGAAATTTTCACAAAGGTAACCAATGCGCATTTGAAAATCAGGGGTTTTTAGCGCTAATTTTATGTTAAAACAACGCTTGCGGATGCTCAGGAACTCTAAAATGAATACATTGAATTAAGTTTTTTATAAATTTTTATTGCCGGATTAAAGATTTCGAACTTAATTTGCAGAATCAAAAGCGGGAGTAGCTCAATTGGTAGAGCTTCAGCCTTCCAAGCTGAATGTTGCGGGTTCGAGTCCCGTCTCCCGCTCGAAAGACCCATAACGCTGTTGTGGGTTTTATTTTTAAGCTTTATTCAGTAAGAAAGAAAATTCGGTACCTTCCTTATAATTGCTTTTAACAAAGATTTTTTCTCCGTGCGCTTCCAGAATATGTTTAACGATAGAAAGCCCTAAGCCCGATCCGCCGTGTGTACGGCTTCTGCTTTTGTCGATACGGTAAAAACGTTCAAAAATACGTTCCAGATGTTTAGGCTTTATCCCAATTCCGTTGTCTTTTACCGTAGTTTTGACCTTGCCGTTTACGTTTTGAAATGAAACGCTGACTTCTGCTTTTTCTTTGGAGGAATAATTAATTGCGTTTACAATGAGATTGGTCAAAACTTGTTCAATCCGTTCAATATCCCCTATTACACGAATAGGAATATCCATCGGATTTTCAATTTTCAATACAATATTATTGTTCTGTGCTTTGATTTCGAGCAAATCGAAAATTTCGCGTGTAAGCGCAACAATGTTAAATGGTTTTTGCTCCAGTTTTAAATTGCCAGATTCGAGTTCGGTAATCAAATCCAAATCTTTGACTATATAGGTTAACCTTTCTACTGATTTGTTGATTCGGTTTAAATATTTGTCACGGATGGTTCTGTCTTCCACGCCACCCTCTATGAGCGTCAATACATAACCTTGAATAGAAAAAAGCGGTGTTTTTAATTCATGGGAAACATTGCCCAGAAATTCGCGCCGGTAATTTTCTCGTTCGGTCAGCAAATCTATTTCTTTTGATTTTACATCGGTCAAAGAAGAAATCTGTTCTGATAGACCTTCAAAATCTTTGGCCGTGTTTTGCGGATTTAAATCGGGAACCAAATGATACAAATGTGAAATATTAAGTTTGGAAAATGAATGAAAGGCAATTCCCAAAAGTGCGAAAATGACAAGTGCGGGAATGATAAACGCCACCAAAATTCCTATCCATAAAAAATCCGCAGAAACCCAATAGCCAAAAGGCCTTTGAAGAAGCAGTATGGTAATTATCCAACTTAAAACCCAAATTGTAATTCCACCGATTAGGGCATATAGAAAAGAATTAAACCAACGATGAGGCGTAGCCATTTTTAATCGTTTAATTTGTACCCTACGCCTTTGATGGTAGAAAGTTTATTGTTCCCGAATTTTTCACGCAGCTTGCGTATATGGACATCAATCGTACGCCCACCGACTACCACTTCATTTCCCCATACTTTTTCCAGAATCTCGTCGCGCTTGAAAACGCGTTTTGGATTGGAAGCCAGCAGAGCCAGCAGCTCAAATTCTTTTCTGGGAAGCATAAATTCTTTTTGCTGAAAAGTTACTTTGTAAGTTTCACGGTCAATGATAAAATCTTCCAATTCTATGAATTGTTGTTTTTCTTCTGTCGATTTCAAACGTAGCAAAGCTTTTATTTTGCTTATGAGCACTTTGGGCTTTACCGGTTTGGTGATATAGTCATCTGCACCGGCGTCGTAGCCTGCCAGTTGGGAGAATTCTTCTGTACGGGCAGTCAGGAAAACAATCAGAATATTTTTGAGTGAATCAACTTTACGGATTTCGGTACAAGCTTCGATTCCGTCCATTTCAGGCATCATGATGTCAAGAAGGATCAAATCGGGCTTTTCGATTTTGGCTTTTTTAATTCCTTCAGCACCATCAGATGCTGTAAAGACCTCATATCCTTCTTTAATTAAATTATAAGAAAGAAATTCCAAAATGTCCGGTTCGTCATCAACCAAAAGTATTTTTATTTTTTTCATAAAAAACATGTCTAAATGAAGAGTGCAAAGTTAAGCTAAAATTCTCAAAATAAGGCTTAAACATAAGGCTTAACAAAGATTTAAAGTTCAGTTAACCTGGTAACGTTTAGTTAATCAAAATTTAAATTTCAGGAAAATTCATCCTTCTAAATCCTTCAGTTCTTTGCATTAAAATTTTAAAATAGAAAATCATGAAAAAATTGAGCTCATTGGCTGTATTATCTTTGATGGCTATTTCCTCATTGTTTGTAGCATGTTCGGGAGATGATGATAATGGCGGCGGAAGCGGTGATGGAGATGGTAGCGGAGAAACCGAAAATACCATTATTGTTACAGAAAATATTACATCGACAGATGAAATTTGGGAAACCGGAAAAACGTATATCCTGGCCGGTAGAATCGCGGTTGTAAGCGGAGCCAAATTAACTATACAGCCGGGTGTTGTGGTAAAGGGCCAAGCTGGAACAGGCGCAAATGCAACAGCTCTTTTGGTAGCACGGGGGGCAACGATAGATGCGGTAGGGGCGCCCAACTTACCCATTGTTTTTACTTCGGTAGCCGATGAAATTACCCCTGAACAAATTGCTCAGGGCAATTTTGCAAGCCCCAACTTGGAGCCGACTACAAATGGCCTTTGGGGGGGTGTAATTGTTTTGGGGAATGCTAGAATTTCTGCTTCTGCAGCTTCTGTCCAAATTGAGGGAATTCCTTCATCTGACACAAACGGTTTGTATGGAGGAAGCAATGATTCTGATAATTCCGGAACTTTAAAATACATCTCAATCCGTCATGGCGGAGCAAATATTGGAGAAGGGAATGAAATCAACGGGCTTACTTTAGGTGGAGTCGGTTCGGGAACCACCATTGAAAATATTGAAGTTGTAGGAAACCAGGATGACGGTATCGAGTGGTTTGGCGGGAATGTGAATGTTTCGAATGTTGTTGTCTGGAACTGCGGTGATGACGGAATTGACACTGACCAGTCGTGGTCGGGGACACTTGACAACTTTGCTGTTCTTTCTGTTGATGGATATGCGTTTGAGCTCGACGGACCGGAAGGTTCCGCCGATTATGGGCCTCATACTTTGAAGAATGGTTTCATCAGAATGTCATCTGACGAAATCACGACAGATGAACTTATCAATACAGATGAAAATTCAAATGTAAATCTGCAAAACTTATATTTTACTGATTTGGTAGAAGGACAAATCATCAACAGAATCAATGCTGCGAATGTTTCTTTTAATAATATTTACTTAGATACTACTACAGATGACCTTGTCAACCGTATACCGGAAGGATCTGCTGTCCCTTCTTGGCTGCATGCCGGCACAACCAATACGTTCAATGGTTCGGGCTTAAGCTGGACCTGGGCAAAATCAGCCGGACAATTTTAATGAAATTAACTAAATAAAATAAGAAAACAGGCTTGTCAAAAGGTGCAGGTCTGTTTTTTCATAAACCAAATAGAAAAAAGAATGAAGAAGTTATTGAGCCTGTCTCTTGTTTTTTTGGGAATTCTGCTGTTTGCTCAGTCAAAACCGGGAATTGTAAGAGGAATTGTGTACAGTGAGAACAATGGAGAAAAGCTGATGGGAATTGGTGTTTTGGTGGACGGAGTACAAATGGCTATGACAGACTTGGACGGAGCCTATTCATTTGAAATGTCGCCCGGAACCTACGCGGTTACTTTTGAAGACTTTGATTTTCAATCTTTCACCTTTGACAGCATAGCGGTAAAATCTGGAGAAGTAACCGTTCTTGATGATGCGTTTCTCTTCGGCTGGGATATTAATGCCGAAGGCGACTCCATCTCCAATTCTGTAAATCTGAATACAGTAGTAGTAACAGCCAGCGTGAACAGGGACAGTGAGAGAGCGTTGATTTACACAAAAAAGAAATCTTCAGTAATTCTTGATGGAGTTTCTGCAGCCAAAATGGAATTGGCAGGTGACGGAACCGCTGTGGAAGCAGCAAAACGTGTAACGGGAGTTTCTATTGAAGGAGGAAAATATGTTTATGTCCGTGGGCTAGGAGACCGCTACTCAAAAACAACCTTGAACGGGATTGATATCCCCGGACTGGATCCGGACAGGAATACATTGCAAATGGATATTTTTCCGTCTAATTTGATGGATAATATCATGGTCAGCAAAAACTTTACCGCTGATTTGTCTGCTGATTTTACCGGTGGGATTGTGAATATCGAAACCAAAGCTTTTCCTACAAAAAGAATCCTGAATATTTCTTATGGATTAGGCATAACCCCGGGAATGACATTTAATAGAGATTATCTTTACTACAAAGGCGGT
>PJUF01000724.1_pt1 | contig 21304 bp, 16 predicted proteins | sample 1512191 | NCBI WGS metagenome assembly PJUF01 (sample SAMN08177673, study PRJNA422409) | Feces metagenome, whole genome shotgun sequencing project. | isolation source: Chicken feces (3) enriched on wood chips | host: Gallus gallus | place: USA: Madison | collected 2015-01-15 | reverse complement strand
TGCATTCAACAAGGTAGACTTCCCTACATTAGGCTTGCCTGCAATGACTACAGGCACACCGTTCTTTAGTACATTACCTTGCTCAAAAGATTGAATTAAACGGGATAAAACCTTATTGATATTAAAGACTAGCTGTTTCAAATCATCCCTGTTGGCAAACTCCACATCCTCCTCAGAGAAATCCAGTTCCAACTCTATCATAGAAGCAAAATGGATTAATTGTTCTCGTAAACTCTTAAGTTCATTTGAGAAACCTCCACGCATCTGTTTCATGGCCAACTGGTGCGATGTAGCAGAACTGGAAGCAATTAAATCGGCAACAGCTTCGGCCTGCGATAAATCCAGACCTCCATTTAGGAAAGCCCTTAAAGTAAACTCGCCGGGTTTAGCGCCACGAGCACCGTTTTTTATCATTAACTTAATAATGTTCTCTATAATAAAAGAAGAGCCATGGCAGCTGATTTCTACTACATTTTCCTTAGTATAAGATTTCGGTGCCACAAACAGCGACACCAGCACCTCATCAAGGATAACATTTCCGTCTCTTATAGTACCAAAATGAATGGTGTGCGAATCTTTCTTTTCAAGATCTGCGCCTCTAAACACTTTATTGGTAATGCTTATGGCTTGCGGACCAGATAACCTGATTACTCCAATAGCTCCTACTCCTACAGGTGTAGCCAGCGCTACAATAGTATCTTCAGTATATATAGACATCGTACAAAGGTAGTAATCATTTACACATTGCAGTGCTCTAAGAAATAAGAAAGTGGAAAATGAATGGCAATATTTATGCAATCAAAATTATAACTAAAGACGAATATTGAAAGACATAAAATAAGAGATTTCTCTCTCATTGGAATGATAAAATAGCAAAGCGGATAACTAAAAGCAACATCTTTGCTAAGAACGATCCAATCTCTGTAAAAAAAATATTATCAACCAGATTCTTACATTTTTTCTATATTTAAGCACATTTTAAACAGATTAAATGAAAAAGAGATATTATTTGATGGCTGCATTGCTACTATCTGGAACTGTAGCAGCCAATGCACAATCTAAAACAGACAAGAAAAAGAAGAAAGGTGCTGTAGAAGTAGCACAACCAATTACATTAAACAGATTAGATTCGGCAAGTTATAGCTTCGGTTTTAAAATAGCACAAGGACTAAAACATGATGGCGTAACTTCTTTAAATTATAAATTGCTTACTGAAGCCATGGAAAGCGTTTTCAAAGGAGATTCTGTTACCTTGTTAACAGACGAACAAGCTTCTAAGGCTATCGGTGTTTTTTTAGAAGAAACCAGTAAATCTAAACATGCTGCTGCTATTTCCGAAGGCGATAAATTCTTTGCGGAAAACAAAACTAAAGCGGGCATATTTACGACAGAAAGCGGGCTGCAATATGAAGTTTTAACACAGGGAAATGGTGCCAAACCTAAGGCCGAAGACGAAGTTACTGTACATTATAGAGGTGCTTTATTAAACGGAAAGCAGTTTGACAGCTCTTACGATCGTGGCGAACCTATCAGTCTTACTCTAAATCGCGTAATTCCGGGATGGACAGAAGGCGTTCAGTTAATGCCGGTTGGGTCTAAATACAGATTTTACATTCCTTACAAATTAGGTTACGGAGAAAACGGTGCCGGCCAGGAAATTCCCCCTTATAGCACCTTGGTTTTTGATGTAGAGTTGATTAAGATTGGGAATTAGTTTGATAAAGAGATGATGTTAACTACAAAGGGCGCTAAGCACACAATTTTTTGGATAAAAATATCTTAGTGCTCTTTGTGGTTAATTAAAATTTATACGACACCAACCGTAGCCATAATATTCCAAAGCAAAAACCTGCTATTACATCTGTCAGATAATGTACGCCCAGGTAAATTCGGCTAAAGCCAATGAGCAGAATAACGCCAACTAACAGGCTAATTAAAACGATCTTTAAATAGTTATTGGATACATATCTGGCTACTACAATAATAATTAAGCCATACAAGACCAAGCTGTTTAAGGAATGTCCGCTGGGGAAACTAAAGCCAGAAGCATGTAACAAAGTGAATTCGGGCCTTTCTCGGGCAAAGAAGTTCTTCAGTAGATACATCAGTCCGAGCGCAGAAAAACCAATAAGAGGAACTCTTAGCGCTTTACTCCTATCCTTTATCACAAAGAGCAAGACAAGCACTAACACAACATAAATTCCCACTACTATTTCATGATCGCCCAAGACGGTCATGAAACGCATAAATCCTGTTAATTCCGGGTGGACAATGTGCTGGCTTACATACCTGGAGAAAGCGCTATCAATAGCAAAATCTTTATCGATAATAACCGTCTTTATAACCAAAAGCAATATTAAAAACGGTATCCATACCCATAAGCGGGTATATATATTACTCTTCTGCGGCATTGGCTATCATTTGTTTAGAAAGATCCTCGCCCAGATAGGCATCAATAATTTTATGAGCTAAATATAAAATAGGCGTTAGTAATAGCGCAACCGCAAATTTGTAAGTATAATTTACCATCCCTATGGCAGCAACCATTTGCCAGCTCCAATCATACTGCGGATTCAGGTAAAAAGCAATAAAAATCACTACAAAGCTATCTATCCATTGTGAAATCACGGTAGAACCTGTGGCTCTTAACCAAAGTTTACGCTCGCCGGTAATTCTTTTAATTCTATGAAAGATAGTTACATCGGCAATCTGTCCAACTATAAAAGCGGTTACAGAACCAACAATTATCCACATGCCTTGTCCAAAAACAGCTGTAAAGGCATTATTCATATTAATATTTTCGTTATTGATGTTCTGATTTATCCAAAAATCTGATGGTGTGAGCCAAATAGCTAATCCTACCATCAAAAAAGCAAACACAACCAATACGGCAGTAACGTAAGAAAGAAACTTCACTCCTTTTCTGCCGTAATATTCGTTAATAATATCGGTCATGATAAAAACAAAAGGCCAGTTGAGGACTCCGGCAGACATGTTATAAGACAAGCCTTCTACACCAAAAAGATTAATATTAAATTTATCGAAACCTAAAGAGCCTTCTACCGTGAAGATTTTAACCCCTATAAACTCAGCCAAAATAGTGTTGGCTACAAAAAAGCAGGATAGTACTAAGAAAAGCTTATTTTTTTTTGTCATTAATAGTCAGTTAAGAATGCGGCATGTACTTGGTCTTTTCTAAAATCCACTACCTGTATACTTATATGTCCTTAAAAACATAAGAAAGAAACAATTATAATAAATTTATGTTTAATTTGTTGTTTTAAGTTGACACGCGTGATAAATATAACATCTAAGCTTCCTAAGACACAAACCACCATTTTCTCTGCCATGACAGAGCTTGCCAGAGAATACAACGCCGTAAATCTATCACAGGGCTTCCCTGATTTTGATTGTGACCCCGAACTTGTAAAAATGATTTCTGCCGAAATGCAGAAAGGCAATAATCAGTATGCTCCTATGCCCGGTGTATGGGCTTTAAGGCAATTAATAGCAGATAAGATAAATGAAACTCATTCTTCTTTCTATCATCCTGAGACCGAAATTACCATTACAGCAGGTGGTACACAAGCTATTTTTACAGCTATAGCTGCTGTTATAAGACCTAATGATGAGGTAATTATATTTGAACCCGCTTACGATTCTTATGCGCCAACGGTAAAAGCTTTTGGCGGACTGGTAAAAACCTATGAGATGGCTCCTCCAGATTTTAACATTGAATGGGACGTGATAAAGAAATTGGTCTCTGCCAACACAAAAATGATTATCATTAACTCGCCGCATAATCCAACGGGCAGAATTTTAAAGGAAGAGGATATTAAAGAACTCATCACCATTACCCATAATACAGATATACTGATTTTAAGTGATGAAGTGTATGAGCATATTATCTTTGACGGCAAGCCGCACAGAAGTTTGGCGGCTTATCCACAACTAAAAGAAAGAACATTTGTTACAGCTAGTTTTGGTAAGCTGTTTCATGCTACCGGCTGGAAAATTGGCTATTGCTGTGCCCCGGAGTTGCTAATGAAAGAATTCAGAAAAATTCATCAATACCAGATTTTTTCTGTAAATACACCTATGCAGATTGCTTTTGCAGAGTATCTGAAGAATAAAGATGTTTATCTTCATCTGTCGACATTTTTTCAGGAGAAACGGGATTATTTCAGAAAGCTAATTCAGCAAACAAAATTTACTTTACTGGATTGTGAAGGCTCTTATTTTCAAAATATGACCTACGAAAAGCTATCACATCTAGACGACGCAGAATTTGCTATTAAGCTGGTTAAGGAAAATAAAGTAGCTGCTATACCTAACTCTGCTTTCTATTCTAAGCCCAATAATTATAAAAGTTTGCGTTTTTGTTTTGCCAAAAAGCAAGAAACTTTAGAAAAAGCCGTTGAGCATTTAATAAAACTTTGATTTAAGGACATAACAAAAAAATGAAACTACAGCACAATCGCAAACATTGGTATAAAATTACAGGCTTAGTGCTAACAATGTCAACCTTATACAAGTATAAAAGCTACTCGTTTGGTTATGTATTTGTAGTTAAAACATTATGTCAATATTAACACCTAAAATATGGAGCAATTAAAAATAACCCTATTCCAGGCCTATTTATTTTGGGAGAATACTGAAAAAAATCTTCAAAACATTTCGCTTAAACTATCAAACAACTTAAGAGAAAAAACAGACTTAATTGTATTACCTGAAATGTTTAATACCGGTTTCACCATGAATGCAGAAGCACATGCCGAAACTATGGACGGTAAAACAGTTTCCTGGATGTTAGAAATGGCCGCAAAGTATAAAGCGGTACTTACCGGAAGCCTGATTATTAAAGAAGATGATAAGTATTACAATCGCTTAATTTGGGCAAGGCCAGATGGCAGTTACGAGTATTACGATAAAAAGCATCTTTTTGGGATGGGCGGAGAAGACAAAATATATGCTGCCGGAAACAAACAGCTAATTGTAGAACTAAACGGATGGAAAATATTTCCGGCCATATGTTATGATCTTCGTTTTCCTGTTTGGCTGCGCAATACTAATGCCCGTTATGATTTATTACTCATAGTAGCTAGCTGGCCAGAGTCCAGAGCGCACCATTGGCGCACCTTACTGCCCGCCAGAGCTGTAGAAAACCAGTGCTTTGTAGTGGCACTTAACCGTGTAGGTTATGATGGCAGAGAGGTTTACTATAGTGGAGATTCTACTTGCCTTAACCCACAGGGAAATGTGGTTTATTACAAACGCGACGAGGAAGATTTATATACCTTCACCATCAATAAACAGGATATAGAGCAAACCAGAAGATTAATGCCTTTTTTGAAAGATGCGGATGGCTTTGAGTTGCAATAACACAAAAGAACTGCACCAGCCTCAAGAGGATATTTTTAACGAATAGCCTGATTATTCATGAAAAGATCATACGTATAAACGTTATAAGGTAATATACGTTGGGCAAACAGCTTAGAAATAAAGCTTCCTAATAAAATAGGCAAAAACAATGTAAATCCGTTAGGTACCAGATTACAAACTAGAAATAAAGTAGTAAATGGTGCGTATATTGCAGATGATAAAGTTGCGGCTGCCCCTACCAAAGCAAAGTTGAGCACTATTAATTCAGTACCGAAATAACGGTTACATAATAAAGCGAATAAAATTCCTAAAAAAGCACCCGATACAATACTTGGTGCAAAAACGCCGCCATCTCCGCCTGCTCCAAGAGTTAAGGATGCTGCAAGTGGTTTTAAGAATATTAGGAATAACAAAATCCCAAATGATATACTGTAGTTGTTTTTTAAAGTTTCGCTAATTATTTCTATAAGCCCGTGATAACTATCTCCATAAAGGGAAGGAAAACAAAAAAGCATTGTACCAACTATTAAAGCGCCTAAATTCACTCTTAAAAAGTTGTTGGAAATACCTGAAAAGAAATTTTTAACATGAATAACAAGCCATGTAAAATAGACAGACAAACTTCCTCCCAATAAGCTCAGCAAAATAAAGAACGGAATAGCCGACCATTTCCAGTTTTGGATTGTAAAGGGGAATATAGGTTTATTGTCAAAGAATAAAATAAACAGCCCTGCAACAAAGGCCGCGGCAGAACAGCTCAGAATAAGCGATTTATTGATTTTTCTGGCTATAACTTCTATCGCAAATAAGCATCCGGCTAAGGGGCTGCCAAATAAAACAGCTACTCCGGCAGTTACACCTGCGCATACAAGCTCTCTTTTATATACATTGGCAGAAAATTCTCTTTTATACATAACGTTTCCAACCGTTGCTGTTGCTACCACTGTTGAAACTTCAATACCGGTTGATCCTCCAAATATTACTGTTAAAAAGCCATTCAGATAATGTGAGGGTATCTTAAAAAAAGGTAAATGGTTTTTTCTTTGGTCTAACGTTTTGTATATCTCTGTGATTCCCTTATTTTTTCTGTTTTGGAATAAATACTTACGTAGGAAATAAATAGCAGTAATTCCTATCGTTGGCAATACAATGTACAACAGAGGGTTTACAAACTTCGCTTTGTGAAATATTGCCATTTCAAAATACTCGGTGAGGTGCTTCAATGTAAATGCTAATAAAGCGCTAGCTAATCCGATGAATAATGATATTAAAACAAGCTTAAATTGGTTGTGCAGTGTTACTTTCTTACGATTCATGGATAATAATTAGCCGCTTATTTTTCACAAAAAAAGGCTTTCTATTTCTTTAGCAAGAATAGAAAGCCTGATTAAAATTATTTAAAAAGGAAGTTATCCTTTTAATCTTTCGATGATGATTTGAGCAAGCTCTACACCTATTCTTTCTTGCGCTTCGTTGGTTGCTGCACCAATATGCGGCGTTAAAGAAATTTTAGGATGGCTTAAAATAGCTGTATTTGGAGTAGGTTCGTTATCAAAAACATCTAAACCAGCAAAAGCAACTTTTCCAGAATCTAAAGCTTCTATTAAAGCAGCCTCATCTATTGTTCCACCTCTGGAGCAGTTTACAATACCTACACCTTGTTTTACTTTCTCAAACTCTTCTTTACCTAGTACAGGTTTTTCTGTAAAAGGAATATGTAAGCTGATAAAGTCTGACGTTGTCAATAGCTCTTCTAAAGTAACTTTTTGTACCGGAACATCTACTTTAATATTTCCAGAGAGCTCTAAAGTTAAAGTAGCCGGAACATCAAATAAATCAAACGCCAGTACATTCATTCCTAAGCCTAAAGCAACTTTAGCAGTTTCTTTACCAATTCTTCCAAAACCTATAATACCAATGGTTTTGCCTTTTAGCTCAACACCTTTAGCATATTTCTTTTTTAAAGCATTAAACTGCGTAGTGCCATTTACAGGCATTTCTCTGTTAGCATCGTATAAAAATCTTACGCCGGTAAATAAGTGTGCAAAAACCAATTCGGCAACAGATAAAGAAGAGGCCGCTGGCGTGTTTTCTACAAAAATACCTTTGCTTCTGGCATATTCTACATCTATATTATCCATGCCAACACCACCACGACCGATTAGTTTGATATTCGGACAAGCATCAATTAAGTCTTTTCTTACTTTAGTAGCACTTCTAACGGTAATTGCATCGTATTCGTTAAGTCTTGACGCTAATTCTTCTTGTGGTATATTCTGCGTATCAACTTCAATTCCGGCATCTTCCAAAAGCTTTTTACCAATTGGATCTATTCCGTCATTAGCTAAGATTTTCATATTATTTTGCTTTTTATTTATAAAAAAATTGAGATATGAGTTTGAAAAGCATTGCTGATTCTCAAATCTCACATCTAATGTCTGTATCCTATCTAAAATTATTTATGCTTTTCTGCAAACTCTTGCATAGCATCTATTAACACATGAATGCTGGTAATAGGCAACGCATTGTAGATAGAAGCTCTAAAACCGCCAACACTTCTGTGTCCTTTAATACCAATGCAACCTTTTTCTTCTGCAAGTTTTAAGAATTCTTTCTCTAGTTCCGGATTTTCCATTACAAAAGTAACGTTCATTCTGGAGCGGTCTTCTACAGCAGCGGTTCCTTTAAATAACGGATTTCTGTCAATTTCTGCATAAAGCGCTTGTGCTTTTGCAATATTCTCTTTTTCTATTTCCGCAATACCACCTTTAGATTTTAACCATCTTAGATTTAACATAGAAACGAAAACAGAAAATACCGGAGGCGTATTGTACATAGACTCTCCTTCTATATGCACTTTATAATCAAGCATAGACGGGATTTGTCTTTCTATCTTACCCAAAAGCTCATCTTTAACAATTACTAAAGTAGCACCAGCCGGACCAATGTTCTTTTGTGCACCTGCATAGATTAAACCAAAATCTGCCACATTAATATTTCTGCTCATAATGTCAGAAGACATATCACAAACCAGAGGAACGTTTGTTTTAGGGAACTCAAACATCTCTGTACCGTAAATGGTATTATTAGAAGTAATATGAAAATACGCAGCATCTTCTGGCACTGAATATCCTTTGGGTATATAATTGAAGTTGGTATCTTTAGATGAAGCAACAATTTCAACTTCGCCAATCATTTTGGCTTCCTTAATTGCTTTTTTCGCCCACGTTCCCGTTTCTAAGTAAGCGGCCTTTTTACCTTCTCCTAAAAGATTCATTGCCACCATTAAAAATTGAAGACTGGCACCACCCTGTAAGAACAATACTGAATATCCTTCAGGAACATTCATTAATTCTTTTACAAGAGCAATTGCCTCTTCTGATACAGCTATAAATTCTTTACTGCGATGCGATATTTCTAGGATAGATAAACCGGTATCATTGAAATTTAATACAGCTTGAGAAGCCTGCTTGAACACTTCCTGGGGTAAAATGCATGGACCTGCACCAAAATTATGTTTCATTTTCAGTTTATTGTTTTGTTTGCTGTGCCAAATTTAAGATAATAAAATCTTAATATGATTTTATTTTAAAATTTTGCAATAATCTTAAAATTGAGCTGTCTTGATGTTAAATAATTAGGAATTGCGTAACGATTATTTTTCACATCGCTTACCCATAAATAAGAAACTGTATTATTGATATTTAAAAGATTAAAAACTTCGGCATAAAGAATAAAACTTTGGAAGTAATTACCTAAAAATTTTATCTTTTTTTCTGCCTCAGGATCTAATAAATCTTTAGAAAAGCCAACATCTAATCTTTTATAGGAAGGGATATAGAAATTTGTGTTATTCTTCACAGTTTTAGGCGGCCAGGTTGGAAGCTTAGAACCAAACAATAAATTGAGATGTATTTTGTAAGTTGGGCTATTAAATAGCCTGTCTTGAAAAAAGGCCGAGAAATTAACCCTTTGGTCTGTAGGTCTTTTAATATATCCCAGATTATCTCCATCAATATCTTCTTCGGTTTTCATTAAAGACAGCCTGAAAGAAGACTGCAAATCTCTGATAAACTCTCCGCTAAGCCCAAAATCTAAACCCATAGCGTAACCTTTGGCCAGTTTATCTGTCAGGTATCTTATTCTTAGGTTTTCTAATTCGTAGGGAATAATATCATACAGGTGTTTATAGTAAATCTCGCTGGTAAACCGCAGTTGCGTCCCCAAACCTTCAAATTTATAATCAGACGAGCCTGTAACATGCAGAGATTTCTGAGATTTTACATTGGCGTTGATGCTACCATCAAAATTTCGCATTTCTCGGTAAAAAGGTGGCTGTACATATAAACCGCCAGCCAAGCGGTAAACAATATCTTTTTCTTTAATCGGCTTATACGTAAAAACCAATCTTGGACTAGGTAAAAATTCTTTGGTAAAAGAATTATAATTAAACCTTAAACCTCCAGACAAAGAGATTTGGCCATTTAAGTCTGTGGTATTCATAATATAGCCAGATAAGCGATTGGTGCTCAGTTCGTTTTCTGCAAAGCGATATTCATAAAGTTGAAAACCTGTGGTATTGTTTGGAAGAGCATAGCCTGCAGAATCTATATAATTAAACTCATTTAACCGGTCTTTAATTTTTTCTGTTTGACAGCGTAAACCTCCCTCCCATAATGTTTTACTGCGGGTTATATTAAGTTTTAGTTCAGAAGCAAAAATATCCGCCAGCAACTCATTTCTTCCATAATCCTGATACATACCAATACCTCTGTTGCCTCTTACCTTACCAAAACTCCCGCCCAGATAATCACCATCTACTTCTTCAAAAACATACTGACCTAAAATGTCAAAGTTCTCAGTTTCGGTAATCAAAAAGGCAGAGTTTATCCACTTAAAAGCCAATTGGTTACTTGGTTTATAGTTGAGCGTTAATGCACCCACTACGTTTTGATATTTGTCGCGTTCTTTTCCCTCATAGTCAATACTCAACCTTAACGTTTCTTGAAGGGTACCAAAAATAGTTTCGCGTGATTCAGGTATCAGACCAAACTCGCTCGTATTGAATATCCCTAAAAACTCTGCATTAAATTTACGCGAAGCATTATATTTTAATATTCCCTGAAAATCATGAAAATTAGGATCGTAACTTCCCCTCACCTGCTGAGTGCTTAAAATTGACTGATTTCTTTTGTTTCGATAAGCCAAGGCAACACCTATTTTATTTGCTTTGAAAAAAGTTGTTACCGATGTTCCATTGGTTCCTAAACCGGCTATAGTGCTTGCGCTATCCGGATTTTTGTATTGAACATCCAGCACAGAAGACATTTTATCGCCATAACGCGGAGTAAAACCACCTGCTGAGAATTTTACATTTCCGGCAAGATCTGGATTTATGAGACTTAAACCTTCCTGCTGACCGTTTCTTACCAGATAAGGTTTATAGATTTCAATATCATTGATATAAATCAGATTTTCGTCGAAGTTTCCACCTCTAACCGAATACTGCGAACTCAACTCATTATTGGTAGAAACCCCCGGAAGTTGTTTAAGCAAAGATTCGAAATTTTGGGAAGCGCTGGGTAAATTAACGAAATCTCTGGCATTAATCTCCGCCATCCCTATATTTCTACTTCTTTGGTCGGTTACGGTTACTTCTGGTAGTAATTCATGAACTTTGCTAAGTGTAATATTTCTCAGCAAGTCTTCACCATCAGATAAATCTACAGTAAGCTGGGCCGTTTTATAACCGCTAAATGAGTAAGAAATAAGATTTTTCCCTGCAGGAACAGTAAGATTATACTCGCCATGCGCATTGGTTTTAACATGAAACCGGGAATTTTGGATATACACTTCTACGCCCTGCAAAGGCTGTTCGTCTGTATTCTGGACTTTACCAGACAGCCTTACTAATTTTTGCTGTGCCAGTGCATGAAAACTAAAAAACAGAAGCAGAAAGAAGATGTACTTTTGCATGGAATTCCAATCAGGCTTGAAATAAATCAGGCGACACCTTCTTTAGCTCTGAAATGGCATAGGCGGGATCTTCTGCCCCAAAAATAGCATTTCCAGCCACCAATACATTGGCTCCGGCTTTTAACAGTGCCAGCGAATTATGGCTACTTACACCGCCATCTACCTGTATATAAAGCGACGGATTTTTTCTGTCGGCCATTTCCCTAAGTTGCTGCAATTTGTTAAAGGTGTTTGCAATAAATTTTTGTCCGCCAAAGCCCGGATTTACGGACATAATTAATACTAAATCCAGCTCTTCTATAATATTTTCCAGCAAACCTACCGGCGTATGCGGATTTAATGCTACCCCTGCTTTACAGCCCAACTCCTTTATTTTATGTACCGTACGGTCTAAATGTGTACAGGCTTCGTAATGTACAGTAATTACATTGGCTCCTGCATTTGCAAAATCTTCTAAATAGCGGTCTGGGTCTACAATCATCAAATGCACATCTAAAGGCTTAAGGGCATAGTTTTTAACTGCCGCCATTACCGGGAAACCGAAAGATATATTGGGTACAAAAACGCCATCCATCACATCAACGTGAATCCAGTCAGACTCACTACTGTTTAACATTAAGATATCGTCTTTTAAATTTGCGAAATCGGCCGAAAGTATCGATGGAGCTATCAAATGGTTCATAGCTCAAATATAGGAGTGTTAAGTTAAAATGGCAAAAGTTAAAAAACTATAAAAGTATATTATCAAACCATAAAGATATTAAGAGACAAATTTTTCCTCTTCGTGGCAACAGAAACCATGCAGCTATTCTACTATTAATCACAATAGATTTCATCAACTGCAATAAAAAAGGTAAATTAGGATAATTCCCTATGAAACTATTTTACACTCTTATACTGTTTGTTTTGGCTCCTTTCTTTTTAACGGGACAAGGTTATTATTCAGACAGTCTTTCTGTTCATTTTTACGCTGTTACTCCTATTTCTGATATAGACGCTGTAAGCAATTCTGGCATTGTACAACTCAATACTGCTGCTAAAGAAGTAAAATTTAGCCTGCCGGTTAAGTCCTTCATCTTTAAAAAGGCTTTAATGCAACAGCATTTTAATGATAAACATATGGAGAGCGAGAAATATCCCTTAATTTCTTTTAAAGCCGTTTATACAGAAGTAATAGACTTTTCTACTCTAAAAACCTATAAAATAAACCTTAAAGGTAAATTAAATATGCATGGCGTAACCAAGCAAATAAATATTCCATGCGATATTTCTGTAAAAAACAATAGCATTTATGTAAATGCTAATTTTAAAATAAAGCCAAAAGATTACCATATAAAAAGCCCAATGGTTTTTAATACCAGCGTAGCTGAAGACGTTGAAGTTACCGTAAGCGGAATGTTAAGCAACAAACTATCAACTAAATAAGCCTAATAATAATTTCAGATAGCTGTAAAATCCTAAATGATTTCTATTTTTAGCGCATGATTACTTTTTTTGAATCTTCATTGGCGCAAATTTCTGTCCATAAAGCTGGCAATAAATTACAAGAAGAATATTTTACGCTTTCAGACCATCCTTTACGAATTAACGACGAACTATTGCAGAATTTATTAATGCAATATTTCTTAAAGCCTTTTGAAAAAGTAAATGAAGTTTATCGATTAATACACTCTACCGATGATTTAGAGCTGAACGAGGTTTACCACTTCGCTAAACAGCTATTTGCAGACACCTCTAAGTTTCACGAAATCAGCCAGCAGATTACCCGCCATCTTTTTGATGTTTCCAATCATCCTAAAATAAAAGGAGGAGAAGTTTATATTGCTCTATTTAACGAAGTTCAGATAGAAGGCGAAACGCATCAGGCTATCGGAATTTTTAAATCAGAAACTAAAGAAACTTATTTAAAAGTGTATCCGGACGGGGATGGATTTTCTGTTGCTTATGAGCAGGAAGCCATCAATATCCAAAAATTAGATAAAGGATGCCTGATATTAAATACCGAAGAAGATAAAGGTTACAAAGTTGTGGTGATAGACCAAACCAATAAATCTAGCGGAGAAGCTGCCGTATATTGGAAAGATGATTTTCTGAAGCTTAAAATTAGAAACGACCAGTTTAACCAAACTACTAATTACCTGAATTTGTACAAGGAGTTTGTGAACGAAAAAATTGACGATAATTTTGAAATTTCTAAACCTGATAAAATTGACCTGCTTAACAGGTCTATGAAGTATTTTAAAGAGAAAGATACATTTGATTACGAGGAATTTTCTGAAGAAGTGATTGGCAACGAAGTAGCGTCTAGCTCCTTTAAGCAAATGATTCAGAGTTACGAAGAGGAATTTGACACGCAAATTGGCGAAACCTTTGAAATTTCTCCGCAAGCCGTTAAAAAACAGAACAGCAATTATAAATCGGTTTTAAAACTGGACAAAAACTTTAGTGTATATGTTCATGGAGATAGAAAGCTTATCGAAAACGACTACGACGAGGAAAAAGGAATGAATTATTACAAACTGTATTATAAAGAGGAGAAGTAAGTATATGGATTTTTCTCCCCTAGCAGGGCCATCACGTAAATCCCGACATCAGAAGATTTGGCAGTGTAAGCCCATAAATCTTTTTAGTTGCGCAACTAGCCATTATATCCAGTCCAAGTAATAACAACCGTTTACCTTATAATTCGCCTTGGCGATTGCGGTACGCGCAAAATTAGCCAGGATACTGACTTTTAAAAGCAATCGACGTAGCGGAGAGTTTTGGTGTCTTTTGCGGAAAAAGTTACTAAAGCATGGCTCGCCTATGGAATCCGAAGAGATTTGTAAGGTTATTGTAAGCGTTCATCAAGCAGAAGTATTTTTCTTATCAGCCTCATTCTCTTGTATTGAGGCATTTCCGGTTTCTATTTCCACTTCTTTAGTAGTTACTGCATAATGGTTAGGTTTAATTTCTGAGCCAAACTCCACCGCATAAGCTTTGGTAAATTCTGCACCAAAATACAATATAATAGACGAATAATAAGTCCACAACAAGAGAATTACCAAAGAACCTGCTGCACCGTATGTTCCGCCAACATCACTTTGTCCTATGTAAAAAGATATAGCAAATTTGCCCAACATAAATAAAATAGCGGTTACGGTAGCACCTGTCATTACGTCTCTCCATTTGATAATAGCATCTGGCAGCACTTTAAATATTACACCAAAAATGGTGGCAATAATTGCGAAAGTAAGCAACTGGTTAACAATGTAAAAGACTACTACAGATACGTCTTCATATCTAGCTTGTAAGCGGGCGCTAAAACCATCAATTACGGTAGTTATGGCTAAAGACACCAACAATAAAAAGCCTAAACTCACAATAACTGAAAAAGATAAAAACCTATTCTTCAGCATTTTAAGCCATCCTTTTTTGGGTTTGGGCTTAAGCCCCCAAATCATATTGATAGAGTCTTGTATATCTGCAAACACGGTAGTAGCACCTATAAGTAAAGTTACTACACCAATTACCAAAGCCACAGAGCTTTTGCCTTCTAAAGACGCATTTCTGATAATTTCCTGAAGCTGTGCTGCTGTCTCTCTTCCTAAAAAGCCGCGTAATTGTTCGTAAATCTGCCCTTCTGCCACCTCTTTTCCTAAAAAAACACCGCATAAAGAAATAATAACTACTAAGAGCGGAGCCATAGAGAACACCGTATAATAAGCCAACGATCCACTTATTTTAGTTACTTTATGATCGGTAAACCCTGTAAATGAATTCTTAAGGATTGTCCATATCTTTTTAAAGCTTAATTTTTTGTTATTCATGTTTTTTCTTTATAGATGTTTTTCTAATAAAAATAACAGCGCTTAACAGAAAAATGTTTATTTAAGATGTGATTTAGGCGGAATTAAATAAAAAATCCTGACAACATTAGTGTCAGGATTTTATGTTTGAAATATATAAAACTACTTTTGGGTAAGCATTATACCATACTAGAAAAGCCCTTAAGTTTGGCAGGACCCAAGTCTCTGAATGTTATGGATTAAACTCCGCCAAACACAGCAAAACCGCCATCTACATTTACAATAGTTCCGGTTACGAATTTTGAAGCATCGCTTAATAGCCAAACTAAAGCACCTTCTAATTCTTCTGCTTTACCAAATCTGCTAAACGGAGTTTGTTTTACTACCAGATTTCCGCGTTCTTTATAAGAGCCGTCTGGGTTGGTTAATAAATTCCTGTTTTGCTCTGTTAAGAAAAACCCAGGGGCTATAGCATTCATTCTGATGGTATCACCGTATCTGTTAGCCAATTCTACTGCAAACCATTTTGTATAGCTATCTATAGCAGTTTTTGCCATGCTGTAACCCAATACCTTTGTAATAATTCTTTGAGAAGACATAGAGGAAATATTCACTATAACACCGTTGCCCGTTTTAGCTATTTCTCTACCAAAAACCTGCGTTGGAATAAGGCTACCGAAAAGATTTAGATCCAAAACCTGTCTTAATGCACCAATATTTAAATCAAAAATATCTGCATCTGGCTCTACTACCGCACCTGGCATATTTCCACCGGCTCCATTTACCAAACCATCAATTTTGCCAAAAGCATTTAAAATTTCGTTTTTAGCAGCTATTAAGCTTTCTTCGCTCATTACATCGCAAACTACACCAATAGCCTCTCCTCCATTTTTATTAATTTCTTCTGCTCTTTCTTTGGCAACTTCGACTTTTCTACCTAAAATGGCAACTTTACCACCTGCTTGTGCAATGGCCTTAACAAAAGATTGCCCAAGTACACCCGTACCCCCAGTTACAACAATAACTTTTCCTTCTAACGAAAATGGATTTTTTGAATTATTCATGTTACTCTGTTTTTTTAATTGATTAATAAATGCGATTAATATAAGATTAATGACGCATATTTCTAATAAAACAATTCAGAATTGTTATTAACAAGCTCAAATTTTGGCATTTTTCTGTACTTTTAGGCAATCATATCATAATTTATTTACGTAATCCTTTACGTAGTTGTTGACGATGAATAATATAACATTAAAAAAGATGGCAGAGCTGCTTGGGCTTTCTACGGCTACGGTTTCCCGGGCGCTAAATGACAGTTATGAAATAAGCCAGAAAACAAAAGACAAAGTAAATGCTTTAGCAAAAGAATTAAATTATGAACCCAACCCTTTTGCCTCTTCATTAAGACAACATAAAAGTAAAACGATAGCTTTAATTATTCCAGAGATCTCCAGTATTTTCTTTTCGCAGATTACAAAAGGTGTAGAAGCCATTTCTAACCATAAGGGCTATCATGTTATTATTTGCTGTTCTAATGAAAGCTATGATACTGAAAAGAATATTGTAAAACATCTGATTAGCGGACGCGTTGATGGCATTTTGCTATCAGCTTCGGCAAATACTTTCAGTTCTGAGCATATGGACAGGTTTATTGAAAGAAAAATACCCGTAGTTTTATTTGACAGAATATTAGACCGGCTTAACGTAGCTTCTGTAACCAGTAACGATTATGAAAGCTCTTTTTCTGCTACTCTGCACCTGATTAACAAAGGTTGTCAAAAAATAGCTTTCTTAAAATTAGGAAGCAGCTTATCTAATATCGAAAAAAGACATAAAGGTTATCTGGATGCGTTAAATCAACATAAATTAAATAGCAATAAATCTTTGGCACTGGAACTCTCTAACGACAAAAAAGAAAATCTGGAGTTAATTAAGATTTTTATTAAAACACATCAGCCCGATGCTATTTTTGCTTCTGTAGAACATTTAGCATTTAGCACTTATGATGCCTGTAAAGAACTTCGTTTGCGTATTCCGACTGATATAAAAGTTTTAGCCTATTCTAATTTGGAAATTGCCAGACATTTATCGCCACCCCTTACAACCATTGTACAGCCTGCTTATGAAATGGGGAAAAATGCCGCAATTATTTTGCTGAACCAGATCAACAAAAAAAGTACAGATAACGGGAATATTGTTATTTCATCTGAATTAGTTTTAAGGGAATCAACTGATTTTTAATCGGGGTAACCCCTATAACCTAATAGCTGTCTTAACCATAAGATACTAACTTTTATACAATGTTCTTATGACATCTTTGGAAACATAAATATAGCTATTAAAGATGCCGATGGCAGTGAGACTACTTCTATCAAAACTTCAACAGATATTTTTGGTAATCAAACTAAAACCATTAAAGGAGAAAGCAGAGAACTGTTATTCTCATTTAAAAAATCACATGACATCTTCGGAAAAGAAACTGTAACTATAGAAAAAGTAGAAAAGTCTGGTACAGCTCATGCATTAATAAATTTGTTATCGCTGCTGGAAGATTTAGAAGACTAAAATCAACTGACTTCCAGCGCTATCACTCTTGAAATCTCAAAAAATATGTCTTCTACCGCTTTATCTATAATTTCCTTTGGGCTGCCGGTGTATAATTTCCTAAAAGGATGGAATTTACCTTTAAATAAGATATTAAAAAAAACTGTTCCTACAGGTTTAGATTCAGATTCGCTACCGCCAGAATTACTTAATCCGGTTACGGCTACAGAAATATCGGCATTGAAAAAATCTCTGAGCCCTTTTACCATTTGCAAAGTTACTTCGGCAGATTCTGGGGTATATTCCTCTATCATTTGGCGGGTTACACCCAAATATTTTTCTTTAATCTGTCCGTCATAACAAACTAGACTTCCCTTATATATTTTGCCAATTTGAGGCATTAAGCCGAATCTATAACTTAACGCACCTACTGTAACACTTTCTGCAAAAGCTATGGTAAGCTCTTTATCAAATAAAACAGTAAAACATTTCTCGGTTGATGTATTCATTTTTGATTTTTATAGGTCATTTTTAAAATACAACACAGAACTACCTTATTCCCAATTACCTTGTACGGTGCTTCCCTCTGCAGCATCATTCTTAACTTTCAGAAACACATCTATTTCTTGCTGCAACTCTTCTACATGAGATATTACTCCAACAATTCTGTTCTCTTTTCTCAGCGATTTTAGCGTAGAAAAAGCAACCTGCAAAGACTCTTTATCTAAAGATCCAAAACCTTCATCTAAAAAGAAAAAGTTCTGCTTAGATTTATTCTGCTGCTGCACACTTTCTGCCAAAGCTAATGCCAAAGACAAAGAAGCCTGAAAAGTTTGTCCGCCCGACAGGGTTTTTACGCTTCTTAATTTCCCGTCGTTTAGATAATCTCTCACCTGAAAATCATTTTTATCGGTTACCTCTAATCGTAATTGCTGATGAGTAAGTTTATAAAATCTATCATTTGCAGCAGCACATAACTGACTAAGGTATACACCTGATATATAACTAACAAAACCACTTCCTTTAAACATATTCTTTAATACAAAAATATTGTCTTTCCTCAATTGTAGTTTGGCTATTTGTTGCTCAATTGTTAATTTACGCTGGTAATTAATTTCTTGCTGTTTTAAGAAATGCTGCTCTTTAACAAACTCATCATTCTTCGCCTGAAACTGTTCTTTTAAATTGCCAAACTGTTTGCTTAATTCTTCAAAAGCGGCTTCATCAAATACTTTCCCTTTAAGCTCTTCTTTAAGCTCTATATGCTTTTGTTGTAAATTGTATAATCTCAAGTCATATTCTTTGAGTTCTGTTTCCAGGGAATTTACATTATCTTGTTGCAAGATATTTTTGACCTCTTCTATATTTAGAAATGAAGTAGTTGCTAGTTTCTGTGTTAGTTGCTCCGAAATATCTTTAAGCCTGGCATCCAAGTCTACTAGATGCGTGTTTGCAGATTCTATTTTGGCTTTTAGAACCTCGTATTGCTGCCGGTTTAAATTTACCAGCTCTGAAAATCGACTAAACTCGGTTTGAATCTTGTTGATATATTGCTGTAATTCATCTTTTTCTTGAGTAAGTTCCTCTGAAGCTCTGTTACTCTGCTCCTTATAGTTCTGTCCCTTAAACTGATTGCGTAAGAGACTAATTTCGGCCTCTTTTACATCCAGTTCCCTTTGTATTTTATCTATACCAGTTTTAAAACGTTGGTATTTATCTTCGCACTCCTGATACTTGCTTTGTAGCAGTTCCAGATTATTTTCTGCTTCTTCTAAATTCTTTTTCAATGTATCTGCTTGATTAAACTTTTGCTCTAACAAAAGCTCGTTATCTTTATCAAAATCAGCCCATTGAAAAACACTGTAATGATCTGAAACCTTAGTATTAGCCTGCTTAACTTTTTCCTCTGCCTCTGCGCATTGTTCTTTCAGCTGCTTTTGCTGAAAAATTAAAGATTCTGCATCCGAAAGTATTTTATCCAAATCTGTATCCCTCTGTTTCAACAAGAGCATTTGTATTTTAGCTTCTGCAATATGCGTGTTAACGTCTTCCAACTGCAGAATTTCCGGATGTTCTAAAGATCCGCATAGCGGACAAGCGCTGCCACCATGCAAAACAGAGGCAAATTCACCCAATTTTAGTTGCACTTCGTAATGCGTAAGCGAATACTGCAAATCTTCCAGCTGTTTTTTGCATGCCTGCTTCTGCTTTTGAAGATAGATTTTAGCTTCTTCAATTTTCAGCGCCTTATTAGAGAATAAATCACTGTTTAATAATGATTTAATCTCATTGTTTAAATTAGAAACTTTAAGTTGGATACGCCGCAAATTATCTTCTTCTCTAGCCATATTTGTCTGCTCATTTTTTAAAGTGGCAAACCAATTACGTACAGCCATTAACTCATTAAAATCAGGCATTTGAGATTTAAGCAGCTTTATCTGGTTACTTGCGTCCTGCATTTGCGCTTTTACCAAGTTGCGCTCTTGAAGAACTTTTTCCAGCTCTAGCTCCCCATTTTTAATCCGCTGCGTGTTGGTTGCGATATCTTTTTTAAAAGAAATGGTTTTAATGGCGATATCATAATCTGACAGTTGAGATTTGTAGCTTTCTAATTTTTCGGCCTCGCTTTGGTAATACCGTAACTCTTTTTCTGCTTGTTGGAGACCCGTTTCTACTTGAACAAACTGCATAGCAAGCTGCTCTTTCTGCAAACGGTGTTTCTGAATTTCAGCTACAAACGAAGCTTCCTGATTTAAATTTTCCCTAAAATGCAAAACGCAATAATTAAAGTCCGAAACCTGCTTTCTAATCTCCTCAAAGTGAGATTTTTGATTATTCAAAACCTCAAGCTCTAATTCGTTTTTACGGAATGCAGTATGCAATTGCTTAACACTTTCCTGCTCTTTTAAGCGCTGTTCTTTAAGCAATAAATCTGCTTTATATTTTGCCAATTCTACACTTAATACATTTAACTTCTCTTTACTTTGGCTCATGCTATCGGCATTTACGTCTGCAAAAACTGCTAATTCGCCGGTTAAATGCTGTATTTCCTCATTATTTTTCTTTTCCAGAGAACTTGTCTGATAAAAAAACTCGTACTTTTCCAGCTGAAAAATCTCTTTGAGCATCCGGGTACGCTCGCTATCACCCAGCTGTAAAAACTCCTGAAATCTCCCTTGCGGAATAATAATGGTACGCCTGAAATTATCGTAGCTTAAGCCAATAATTTTCTCACCTGAAACGCTTTCCAAAGGCTCCCATTGGCTGTTTACCTTTTTATATGCACTGCGCTCAAGAGTGCCCACCTTATCAAACTGCTTGCTGTTTCTTTTGCCCCTGACTATAAATCGATACAGCTGTTCATCGTAATTTACAAAGATGAAATCAATCAATAACTCATTTGATTTCAGGTTCATCATATTATAATTCCGATTGTCGTTGGTTTTATTTAAACGCTCTGTATCGCCATACAAGGCATAAGAAATAGCTTCTAGAATAGTTGATTTTCCTGAACCTACAGACCCAAAAATCCCGAAAAGTTGCCCTTCCAAAAGCTTTGTAAAATCTACGGTTTGTTCTTTTTGGTAAGAATATAAACCTTTAATGGTAAG
>PJUF01000722.1_pt1 | contig 21332 bp, 19 predicted proteins | sample 1512191 | NCBI WGS metagenome assembly PJUF01 (sample SAMN08177673, study PRJNA422409) | Feces metagenome, whole genome shotgun sequencing project. | isolation source: Chicken feces (3) enriched on wood chips | host: Gallus gallus | place: USA: Madison | collected 2015-01-15 | reverse complement strand
ATCTTTTTTTTAAGTATTACCCCGATTTTGGTCGCTAAACGTAATTTCCGGGGAAATATCCTAAGATAACAAAAGCCCAACTAATTCTTTAATAGATAGTTGGGCTTTTTATGAATATCCCCATATATGCAATTCTGATTTTTATCGGTATTACCGTTCAGGCCGGGCTATAAAATAATATAGGTATAAAAAATGGCATCAACTCTAAATCCTGCTTAGTACATCTTTCTAAAGTATTTCGGTTAAGGAACCGATAAGAAAGGGTATTGAAGAAAATATTTAATAGGGGACCGGGAGGGGTTTTCTTCAATATTCTTTATCTATAAGTCCAATCAGAGCTATTTTATGCCCCATGGATTTGCAGTGGAATAATAAATGTGCTTTGAGGATTAAAAATAAGGGCATAAAAAAAGCAGGAACGTGAAATCCTGCTTAATTTATCTTTCTTAATATTCTAACTTCCATCAACTCCATCCATTAATTTCCTAATATCTTCATAGCGATAATACATCAATCCACCTATTTTTGTATAGGGTAATGTTTCATTTAATCGAAGGTTTTGGAGTGTACCTGCCGAAATCCCTAATAGTTTTCGCACCTCATAGCTTTTCAACCATTCCTTTGGTTCTTGTCCTGGTTTTCTAAGGTGCGGTGTATTTCTTCTAATTTCTTGCAAAAGTTCCTTTTTAAAGTTCTCCAAATCTTCCCGTGTAATAAGCTCAACTTTCATGTGTTCTCTTTTTTATTATTAAAAACCAGTTCCATCACAAAGGCAGAAGACTAAATCATGCCATTATGAATCCAAATGAACAAAACTTTTAAGTTGACCATTATAATATGGCACTTATTGGTAGCCTTTGGCTCTAAAAGGCAGCTTAACATCTACAAATCAATTTTTAGCAACCATCCTTTTCCTTAAATTTTGCATATCCTCGCTAAGTTTATGCTCCACTACCTTTGCATAAATCTGCGTGGTACGTATAGAAGTATGTCCAAGCATTTTGCTTACTGATTCTATCGGTACACCATTACTCAAAGTCACAGTTGTAGCAAAAGTATGTCTTGCAAGGTGAAAGGTAAAATTCTTATCTATCCCACAGATTTCAGCAATCTCCTTTAAGTAGCCATTCATTCGTTGATTAGAAATAACTGGGAAAAGGGTACCTTTTCCAACCGCTACAGGATGGTCATTATATTTCTTAATCAAGTTCACTGCCTCTGGCAAAAGAGGAACCTTAACTATTGTATTCGTTTTTTGTCGATTAGTTTTAAGCCAATCTCTACTATCTATCCCCTTAATTATGTTCTCTTTGGATAGATTGAATATATCTATATAAGCAAGCCCTGTATAACAACTAAACAGGAACATATCAAGTACAGCTTGTAATCGTTCGATTTTAAAGTTTTTTTCACTCAATACCTTTAATTCCTCTTTAGAGAGGTGACCTCGTTCTACTTTATCGAAATGGAGCTTATACTTGGAGAATGGATCCTTGTCTAACCAGTCCATCATAACAGCCATATTTACCATTTTGCGTAAACGTTCCATATGTTTCATCACCCCATTATTATTAAGGGATTTGTGATGATCGGTCGACTCATAATTAATGAGGAAATTTTCGAAATCAAGAATGAACTTATAATTGAGTTCTTCCAGCATTATATCGTTTTTACGATATTGATGTTTAATAAACTTTTTGAGATAACTTTCGGTAGTATGATAATTCTTCATGGTACCTGGTGCAAGTTTTGTAGCTACAACTTGCCTATGATATTCAATAACCTTTAATAAAGTCATCGTTTCTTCTATATCTTCACCAAGGTACTTGGCTTTAACGGCATCCACGGAAACCGATTTGTTCTGCTGTATCAATTCTTGGTAACCATCAAAAATTAACGAGCGCACTTGCTCCATGTGGTTGTTCAATTTTATGATTTCTTCTCGCTTTCCTTTTGCTCTTCCTTTTGCTTCATCCCAATTATTAATTGACACTTTACTTTTTAAGGAAATTTCAGCTCTGCGACCGTTTACTGTAATTCTTGCATAAACAACAGCCATCTCGTCTTTCTTGTTCTTGGGTAACCGCAACACGAATTGAATCCCAAAGGTGTTTTTACTTTTCATATCCATTTATTTTATGTTCAACTCATACACTTTGGAGCAATTCTCACATTCCGATCGATAGAAGGAATGAAGTGAAGAAGTCAAACAATTATAAATAGCATCAAAATAAATGTCTTAAATAATTGATTTACAGTTATTTATAAGCTATTCGGTGAGTAAATTTAAAACTTAAAATGACTCACCGTTTAACTCACATTTGATGTTCTTTGGGGTTTCTTGATATGAAATAAAACAAAAAACCCGCAAATTTATAGAATTTGCGGGTTTTCGACCTTACTTAGTGTAAGTGTTGTCGGGGTGGCAGGATTCGAACCTACGACCTCCACATCCCAAATGTGGCGCGATACCGGGCTACGCTACACCCCGAACTTTAAAAGGGATTTTCCTTTTGAGTGGCACAAAGGTATGTTTTTGAAATACATTCTGCAAGTTTATTTTCAAAAATCCATAACCTTATAAAAATCAATTATTTAAAATAAAGCCCCTAATGACTTAAGCGTTATCAGGGGCTTCAATATCCAATTTTCAGGTCTTATTCTGCTTTTTTAGTAGCAGATTTCTTTGCTCCTGCTTTTTTAGTTGCCTTTGGCTTTTCAGTACTTACCTCTTCTGCAACTACCGGCTCTTCTACATTTTGCTCCGCCTCGACTTCGCTGGTCTCATTAAAAAGCGGAAGTTCTTTAATAATATGATACCAGGTTAATATCTTTTTGATATCAGAATTATAAACCCTGTCCTGATCGTGGTTAGGAGCTACTTCCAAAAAGAAGTTCCTTAAAACTTTAGCATCTTCCTTCGCTTGCGGCACCGTTCCTTTGTACGCTTTAATACTTTCGAAAACGTCCTTCAACCTTAAATCTTCATCATCATTGTAAATCGTAATATCTTCTAATGATGCCAATTTAGCGGTAGACATATTTACCACCAACTTGTTTTTCTGCTCATCTAAGCTTTCTAAAACAAATCCCGACTTATTTTGTGCTACTACTTTATACAATCCTGGTTTGCCAGATACGGCAACTAAACCCGATATATTCATATTTTATTTTAAAGATTAATCTTCTAACAATTCTACGCTAATAATTTTATCTCCCTGTCTGATATCGTCTACAACATCTACATTTTCTATCACCTTACCAAAACAAGTATGATTACGGTCTAAATGCGCTGTATTATTACGGCTGTGGCAGATAAAGAACTGCGAACCTCCGGTATTTCTACCAGCATGGGCCATAGATAACACTCCTCTGTCATGATATTGGTTTTCACCTGTCAACTCGCAATCTATTTGGTATCCCGGACCGCCTGTTCCCGCTCTAAATGCCGTTGCAGGATCTTTAGAAAAAGGACAGCCACCTTGTATCACAAAATCAGGAATTACACGGTGAAACGTAACACCATTGTAAAAGCCCTCACTCGCTAGTTTTTTAAAGTTAGCAACCGTGTTTGGTGCATCATTGTCGTAGAATTCTACAACCATATCTCCCTTTTCTGTTTTAATTACTGCTTTACTCATGTTCTTTAATTTGGTATTGCGAAAATAACAAAATTTTTAGGCCATATTCACGTTTCTCTACAATATCCGTATTTTTAAACAAATGAAAAAGACTATCAGCACCTTAACCTTATTGTTTGTCAGCGGTTTAGCCTACTGTGCATCTATTTTGATACCTATGGACGACCAGCAGAAAAACCATCTGAAAGCGTACGGCTTAGCCTATTGGTCGTTAAAAAAAGAACAGGAATTGAGCTGGCTGCTTAATTATAGAGGTGGAAGTTTTTTAGTTGGCTATAACCAACAGACAGAAAACGAATTAAAAATAAGAGGCATTAGCTATGAAGTAATTGCCGACGGAAAAGTTACCACTATATTAACAGAAATCGCAGATCCGAAAGTAAATATGGAGATAGTAAAGTTGGAAAAAGCGCCAAAAGTAGCTGTCTACTCACCCAAAAGCAAACTCCCATGGGATGATGCCGTAACTCTGGTGCTTACCTATGCAGAAATTCCTTACGATGTAATTTATGATGAGGAAATATTGGAGGGAAAGCTTCCAGAATACGATTGGTTACACCTGCACCACGAGGATTTTACCGGCCAATACGGTAGGTTTTGGGCTAATTTTAGAATGGCACCCTGGTACCAGCAAGATGTTAAACAGCAAGAAGCCAGAGCTAAGAAATTGGGTTTTAATAAGGTTTCTCAGATGAAACTGGAAGTTGCCAAAACCATTAAAAACTTTTGTTCCGGTGGCGGATTTCTGTTCGCTATGTGCTCTGGAACCGATAGTTTTGACATTGCACTGGCCGCAGAAGGTATTGATATTTGTGAATATATGTTTGATGGAGATGGTGCAGATCCACACGCACAAAGTAAGCTAGATTATCACAAAAGTTTTGCCTTCCATAATTTCAAACTAGATATGAATCCGGCCAATTATGAGTTTTCTGATATTGATGTTACCCAATTTAGAAACGTAGAACGTACCAGAGACTTTTTTACACTTTTTGATTTTTCGGCTAAATGGGACCTCATTCCAACCATATTAACACAAAACCACGAGCGTGTGATCAAAGGCTTTATGGGACAAACTACGGCTTTTAAAAAATCTCTGATAAAACCGGAAGTGCTGGTTATGGGCGAACTAAAATCTAGTGCAGAAGCCAGATATATTCACGGCGAAATAGGAAAAGGACAATGGACATTCTACGGTGGGCATGACCCGGAAGACTATCAGCACATGGTTGGCGACCCTCCTACCGATTTAAATCTATTCCCAAACTCACCTGGCTACCGGTTAATCCTGAACAATATTTTATTTCCCGCAGCCAAAAAGAAAAAGCAAAAAACATAAGTTTTAATATAATGTTGAATGCCTATTTCTGATGTTGAATTTTTAATGTTGGATGAATGGGTGAAGTTTAATGCTGAATGAATGGGTAAAATGATGAACTCACTAACCTTTCAATACCCAATTCTCCATACTCAACACCTATTTAATCATAAAAATTCCAGCTTAAGCCAAATCTAGCTAAAGAATAAGGCATTGGATAGCGGTCTACCGTGTAATAACCTTTAGAAAACAATCCCTGGTTAAGGTAATCATATCTTAAGAATAAATTAGCCCTTTTCCAGTTTGCTCTTATCCAAACATCTACAATTGGCCAGGTTTCAAATCTGGTGTTGTTTTTATTATAAAACTGCCCAATAGCCGGCGCATATGCATTTGCGGTATATTGACTAAAATATCTAACATCAAAACCAATATCCGTTTTAAGCACTTTAAAGAAATCCTGATGAAAATAAAGACTATGGAAGCTATAAAACTCTGGTGTTCTTAATACAGACTCGAAATCTGTTTTCTGATAAACCAGATAGTTCTCCAGCGTAAACTTGCCTACATGAAAATCTTTACCTAAACTCAATTTTAACAAGTTAATATTTGCACCTAATTGTGCCGGTTTAATATCATCATTTTCATCTGTAAAATAGAGATGATTGCCCACCAGAAAATACTCTGCTTTAGCTTTTAAATGGAATTTAGGATTTAAATAAGCAAAAGATAGATTCTGCGTTTTTACCCTGTCGAAATTAAAATCCCACCAATGGTGATTGGTTCGCTGCGTTTCATACACCATTGCCGGACTTTGATTTTGCGAATATGCTCCTAGTACAATGCTACCAACATTATTGCTCAACTTAATTTCTGATTGTGCCTGATATAAAAAATCTCCGGCATACGGCCCCTGAAAAACCTGCTTCAGCAAAATATTCACGTTGGCTCTATCGCTAAATCCGTAAGTTAAATTTCCCCTTAGGGTTAAATTTTGAAAATTATTGCTGTAAGTATATTGTTTATATCTATAATAGTCCTGAATAATACCTGCATTTACTTTTAGCTCATTCTTTAAAAAAGAAATACGCTTGCCTCTTAAGTAGAAACTGTACGTAAACTCATTCCGTAGATGATCTAAACGGGTAGAATCTGATGTTGAATCGGGAAAAATGTAATAATTCTTTAGCAAACCGGTAGTATCTTCCCGCCCGTATCTAAAATTATATTTCTGCCTATTGTAAGACAAGGCGTAACTTACCCGCTGTGTTGGCAGCACTGCCTTACCGCTATCTACCACATTTTGCTTACCTATATTATAAAACTGCTTAATGTAAACTGTATTATTTCTAACGTTATGCCGGGCATTGCTGGAAGAATTATTTACATATAGACGTGTGCGCTCAAAAATTGGATCTACAATGGTTGACGCAGTAAAGACAGAATCGTTAAAAATTGAACCATTTTCGTTACTTTTTATGGTATTAAAAGTGGCATTCGCAAGTATTGTGTACCGCTTATTTTCAGACTCGTACCAGTTCCACACAGAAGCATTCAAGATGTCTGATATTTGCCCGGCATAATAGCCCTGCGAACCGGTTTTACCGTAATAGCCGCCAACATTCCAATTAGGTTTTATATTTTGGCTGTGCAGCACATGAAATTTCTCTTCCTGCTTGCCACCAAGCGGAGAAACATAATACAATTCTGTGTAGCGAGCTCTGGCCTGGTAGTATTTAATATCCTGCGGCCCTATTATGTAGCGATCAAAAAAATGGTATCCCATATCAAAACCAATATTTTTAGAAGGTTCAAATAGCATTGGCCGGTATGCCATGCCTAAAACGCCTAAATTCATGGTGGGGCTGTAAGGATTGTTTAACTGGTTAAAATAGTTGAACCCCCTTACATTGGTATCTAAAGGAAACAGAACGGTACTATCTGTTAAAAACTCCTCTTTGGTATATTTAATGTATTTAGCGGTGTAGATAACCGAGTCTTTTTTATTTTCAAGCTGCTTTCTTAAAGAATCCACACTGATATCGTTTCTTGAGCCCGTTTGTGTTCTGGCCGTATCTGCGCCATAGCCACTATTTCTCATATCGCTTATTCTGCCTAGCTGAGCGTATGCACTTCCTGCCAGAAACAGTAGAATAAAAATTAAAAACTTCTTTTTCAGCATATTTTACAAATGCAGGATAAGCTCTTTTAAAATCGTAGTCATTTTAGGTTCTGCTTCTGCCGCAGTTTTAATAATTTCATCTAATGAAACCGGTGCTAAAACATCATTAAAACCTTCATCGGTAAGTACAGATATTGCAAATACGGGTAAACCCATGTGGTTTGCTACAATCACTTCCGGGACGGTACTCATACCAACCGCATCGCCACCGATAATGCGTAAATACCTGTATTCTGCCTGGGTTTCTAAGTTTGGTCCGGATACCGATACATAAACACCTTTATGGCAGGTAATATTGTTTACCGAAGCAATTTGCATCCCTTTCTCAATCAGTTCTAAACGGTAAGGTTCGTTCATGTCTGGAAAACGGGGGCCTAAATCTTCATAATTAGGGCCAACCAGCGGATTTTCTGGTTGAAGATTGATATGATCTCTGATAATCATTAAATCGCCCTTTTTGAAATCTGGATTTAAAGAACCGCTGGCATTAGAAACAAATAATTTAGAAATCCCTAACAGTTTCATCACCCTTACAGGGAAAGTAATCTGCTGCATATTATAACCTTCGTAATAATGCAGTCGGCCTTGCATAGCAACCACCCTTTTGCCAGATAGTTTTCCAAAAATCAGTTTGCCCGAATGAAATTCTAAAGTAGATATCGGAAAATTAGGAATATTAGAATACATAAACTGATATTCTACTTCAATATCATTCACTAAACCGCCTAAACCTGTACCCAGGATAATACCTATTTCGGGCTCAAAGCCATTAGTTTTTCTTTTAATATATTCAACTGATTCTGTGAGTTCTCTTAACATAATTTAAAATTTCTTGATCAAAGATATCTTTATCTGTCTGATTAAATGCAATTTCTATAGGCCATTTAAAAACAGGCAATTTGTCCAGATGTTTGTTATTTCCGTTACTAGTTAAACGCACTGCATCTTTTTCTGTTGTTATGATGAGCTTATCTGCCGTTTTTAGCCCCTCGAAATCGCTTACAAGTTTAAGCATATTTTTTGTGCTGAACAGATGATGATCTGGATAATTATGATGTATAATGTGCTTGGTGTACTGCTGAATATGTTTTATAAAAAGCTCGGGCTTAGCAATACCGGTAATTACCAGCACTTCTGTACTGCTGCTTATATCTTCTGGCTTAAGGTATAAGTCTTTCTGAAAAACAGCGTCAAGCCTATTGCTGTATTTAACGGCAGAAAATACTATTCGCTGATGCGGGCCGAGAGCCATTTTTTTTGAGATCTGATTTCTTTCTTCTTCACTAAGATTAACGGGACATTTGCTTATCAATATCAAATCGGCTCTTTTCCTCTCTGCAAAACTATCGCGATAATTTCCTGCTGGCAGTAAAAGTCTGGGTTGCTGCAAACGGTTATAATCAAACACTAAGATGCTGAGACCCGGTTTAACTGCCCGATGCTGATAGGCATCATCCAAAATTACAGCTTCATGACCAGTTTCTTGCAGGCGTTGTAACCCTTCTACCCGTTTTTCAGAAACTACCACCGTTAGCTCTGGAAATTTATTTTTTATTTGCAGCGGCTCGTCACCGGTTAAAGTAGCGTCATCATTTTTATCAACCCATCTGAAACCCTTAGTTTTTCTGCCGTAACCACGACTTAGAACAGCGGTTTTATAGCTGGTTAGCAATTTCACCAAATATTCTGTAAGCGGGGTTTTTCCAGAGCCACCTACTTCTAAATTTCCGACAACTATTACCGGAATGTTAAATCTGGTAGATCTAAACCATCCAAAATCGTAAAAGCGATTTCTTAACCAAACTATTACTCCATACAATATAGAGAAAGGAAATAACAGCAGGCGCCAAAAGTTCATTGAAATTTCATTTTAAGTTGCAGCAAATTTAAAAAAATAAACGGTGCATAGATGGTTTGCAAAACACAAAAAAGCCTCAGAATAATTATCCTGAGGCTTACTTCACACACAAACTAAAACTAACTAGGCAATTTTAAATACGTTATCAAAATGCTCTGCGCTAGTAACAGTTACTTTTAAGTCGTTAATAAAACCAGACTCCAGATCTAAAACCCAACCGTGTACCGCCACCTGCTGATTATGTGCCCAGGCATTTTGAACAATAGTTGTGGTACAAAGTTTATTAACGCCTTCAATTACATTAAGATCAACCATTTTTTTAATCCTTTCTTCTTCGTCTTCTATGGCGTCTACAGTATCTTTATGTAATCTATAAACCTCTTTTATATTACGTAACCAGTTGTCTATTAAACCAAACTGCTTATTACTCATTGCTGCTGCAATACCTCCACAACCATAATGCCCCACCACAATAACATGTTGTACTTTTAGAACATTAACCGCATAGTCTAATACGCTTAACATATTTAAATCGTTATGAGCAATTACATTTGCGATGTTTCTATGGACAAAAATTTCTCCGGCCAAGGTACCTGTAACCTGGTTCGCCGGAACCCTGCTATCTGCACAACCTATCCATAATACTGGCGGCTTTTGGCCAGACGCTAGATGCTCAAAATAGTCCGGGTCTTCTTTTAGGGTTTCGGCAACCCATTTTTTATTTCCTTCTAATAAAGACTCGTATGTGATATGATTTGTTTCTCTCATGATGTTTTATTTCTCTTCTAATATTTGTTCTACTTCTTTTATTATATCTGTATTTGATGGCACCTTTTCCAATTCTTCTGGACTTACCATTAACTCTTGCAATTTAGGTAATTGATAAACAGGAAGGATATTAATTAGTTCTACATCTATCCTTTTTTTGTGCGCATCTTTATGAAAATTCTCTATAATCTCCAAAACATCCCTATCTATGTATTTAGAATTTGTAGCATCAATAACTACTTTTGCACCTTCCGGAATATGCGTTAACGTATACAAAATAGCTCCTTTGTTTAAGAAAGACACTTCTTCTGATAGCTTTAACCGCAGTGTCTTTTGTTTCCCTTGCTTTTCCACTTTATAGAAGTAAGGATTTCTCATATTTGCTCTTAACAGATAAAAAACACCTACCAGCATACCCACTGCAACACCTGTTAATAAATCTGTAAAAACTATAGCCAAAACGGTTACCACAAAAGGTATAAACTGGTCTTTACCGTTAACCCACATTTTCTTAAACAAGCTGGCATTGGCAAGCTTATAACCTGTAAACAGCAATATGGCTGCTAAACAGGCCAGCGGAATCATGTTAATTATAGACGGAATAGCCAGCAAAGCCACCAATAACCACACACCATGAAATATGGCCGACATTTTAGTGCGACCGCCTGAATTGGCGTTTGCAGAAGAACGTACAATTACAGATGTCATAGGCAAACCGCCCAACATACCGCTAATACTATTTCCAACGCCTTGCGCTACTAATTCACGGTTGGTTGGCGATACTCTTTTTTGCGGATCTATCTTATCTACCGCTTCTATACTTAATAGCGTTTCTAAAGAAGCTACAATAGCGATGGTAACGGCAACCGTCCATACTTTAGGATTAAATATCTGAGTAAAATCAGGCAATATAAATAACGAAGTCAGTTCAGAAAAACTGGCTACAATTGGCACTTGCACCAAATGTTCTGACGTTAATGCCAGGCCTGTATACATAAACACCTGATTTAAGCCTACACCTAAAGCTACTACAATTAAAGGCGCAGGTACCATAGCCACAGCCTTAATTTTAGGCCAAAACATTAAGATTGCTAATGATAATACAGAGATAGCTACCGCCCCCGGATGCAAGTTTTTAATAGCAGTAAAAATTGCTGTAAAGGTATTTTGCTTGCCCACTAAACTCAATTCTTCATCAGAAAAATAGCTAACATCGTAACCTAAAGCATGAGGCAATTGCTTTAATATCAATATAATTCCAATAGCTGCAAGCATCCCTACGATAACAGAAGACGGAAAATAATTCCCAATTGTTCCTGCTTTTAAAATCCCTAAAATTATCTGAAGTACGCCTGCCAATAATACGGCCAGCAGAAAAATCTCATAAGCCCCCAATTCTGTAATGGCATTTAGCACTATTACTGTTAAACCCGCCGCCGGGCCACTAACGCTTAACTGCGAACCACTGAATGCCGCAACTACAATTCCGCCTATTATACCTGTTAACAAACCTGCAAATAGGGGCGCTCCAGATGCCAACGCTATACCTAAACATAAAGGTAAAGCCACCAAAAACACTACAATGCTAGACGGCAAGTCTTTTTTAAAGTTTTCTGCCTTCAGGTACTTATTTATCCCTAAACCCGGGAATAAAGAACCATTCTCTTTTTTCATAAAAATTTCATCTAAAACTATTCCTAACCAATAAAAAACAGCACAAGATTTTATATTCAATAATGTGCAAATAATCATCTGTTAGGCTAGATTAGGAGGCGGGGTTAACACAGAGGGGTAGAAAGAATTTATGTAATTCCGTGGTTTTACGTAATATTTAAGATTGCAATCTAACGCGGAAAATTTTAGCGCATCATAATCATGGATATAATTTCCATCTATTACTTTTTTTACAGAACTGTCTTTAGTCTCTTTAGTTTCGTTCTCTAATTCCAGCTGTAAAATAATGGAATTTACAGTAGCCTTATCTAAAGCAACAAATAAAGGCGCAACAGACAGTACCATTTTGGTGACAAAAACCAAAAAGAAAAATTTTGATACAAAGAGTCTGAATGCTGTCTTAATCATTGTAAACGCTATATTAAATCCAAAAAATGAATTTGATATTTCCCAAAAATAATTTTTTCCAACAAAAAAAATGTCATAGAAATATTTTTTTTTATATGAAACTCCAGAAAAGCATCAATAAATTATTTATTTTAAAATATTTGAGAATCAAAAAAATCATCAGATGAATACTGAATATTCTATAGAACAAATTCCGGCCGAATTAACCTGGGGCCTTAGACAAGAAGTGTTATATCCTGGCAAACCCCAATCTCTGGTATTTATTGAAGATGATTCTGAAGGAACTCATTTTGGCCTCTTCCATGCCGGCAAGCTCATTGGTGTAATATCTCTTTTTAACAGAGGCAACGAATTAGTATTCAGAAAATTTGCTATTAAAGAAACTTATCAAAACCAGAAACTGGGTTCCGGTTTATTAAATTATGTTATTGATTATGCCAAACAAACAGGCAAAAAACATATCTCTTGCAATGCCAGGGAATCGGCCTTAAAATTTTACCAGCAATTTGGCTTTTCTGTCAAAGGAGAACCATTTTCTAAAAATGGCATCAACTTTCTTACAATGTCTAAAGAGTTATAAGTGAGGAAATCATATTTCTGGCTTATATTTGCACTATAACAAATAACCGTTAACGAAGATGTCGAAAAAGAAAAAAGAACAGGCAGCGGCAGTTGTCAATAAAAACTCATTAAAATTTTTTGAATCCTATATAAATAACCCATCTCCTACCGGCTTTGAATACACAGGCCAAAAACTTTGGTTAGATTATATTAAGCCGTATATAGATGATTATTATGTTGATAACTACGGAACTGCAGTAGGCATCATCAACCCAGAAGCAGAATACAAAGTGGTAATTGAGGCGCATGCCGATGAAATTTCCTGGTTTGTAAACTACATTACCAATGATGGTTTAATTTACGTTATCAGAAACGGTGGTTCAGACCATCAGATTGCACCTTCTAAAAGAGTAAACATCCATACAGATAAAGGAATAGTTAAAGCTGTATTCGGATGGCCTGCAATCCATACACGCCACGGTGGCGAAAAAGAAGAAACTCCGCAACTAAAAAACATTTTCTTAGACTGTGGTTGTACATCTAAAGAAGAAGTAGAGAAATTAGGTATCCATGTAGGTTGCGTAATTACTTACGAAGATGAGTTTATGGTACTTAACGACAGGTATTATGTTGGAAGAGCTTTAGACAACAGAGCTGGCGGATTTATGATTGCAGAAGTTGCCCGTTTACTTCGGGAAAACAAACAGAAATTACCTTTTGGTTTATATATTGTTAACGCCGTACAAGAAGAGATTGGCTTACGCGGAGCCGAAATGATTGCCCACAGAATTAAACCAAACGTGGCTATTGTTACCGACGTAACGCATGATACTACCACGCCAATGATTAATAAGATTACACAAGGGGATTTATCTTGCGGAAAAGGTCCGGTTATTTCTTACGCTCCGGCTGTACATAATAACCTAAACAAATTATTGATTGAAACTGCGCAGGAAAACAGCATTCCTTTCCAAAGACAAGCTTCTTCACGCTCTACAGGTACCGATACAGATGCTTTTGCTTACTCTAATGATGGTGTGGTATCTGCCTTAATCTCTCTTCCGTTAAGGTATATGCATACTACGGTAGAAATGATTCATAAAGAAGATGTTGACAATGTTATCAGATTAATATACCATGCCGTACTCAATATTAAAAACGGACAGGACTTTAGATATATTAAATAAGTAAAATCTACGTTTAAGCCAGAGACTACTAGTTAACGCATATCAATGTACAATTCTTTTGTTAAAAATTTATTAAAATATGCCGGGGTATTCGCTCCGGCTTTTGTTCTTTTAGGTTTACCACATATTAAAGCGCAAGATAACCTTGCTTATCAGAAACCACCAAAAGAGATTGAAAACCTTGTACAAAACGCTGTTACCAGAGACATTATCATAAGTAGTAGCGGAAATTATGTTGTTCTTCTGGAAGAGCCCGCTTATCCAGCAATTAAAGATATCAGTAAGTCTGTCTTAAAGCTGGCGGGTGTAAGGATATATGCAGATAGTTATAAAAATACTCAAACCAGACTGTACTCATCAATAAGCATTAAAAACACCAATACCGGACGAGAAGATAACCTGCAGGGGCTTCCCACTCATGCAAAAATCTCACATATAAGCTTTTCGCCCGACGAGTCTGTCCTGGCTTTTTGTATAAATAACGATAATAAAATTGAGCTATGGACCGCCAGTCTGAATAATTTTGTTGCTTCCAGACTTTCGGTGTTTAAGATAAATGACACTTATGGCAAGCCTTATCAATGGGCACCAGACGGGCAGTCTATTCTAGCCAAGTTTACAGCAGAAACGTTGAAACTACCCGCACATAACCCAACAAGCGGCCCTGTGGTTATGCAAAACCTGGGACAAAGATCTCCAGCTTATACTTATCAGGATCTTTTAAGAAATAGCAACGACGAAAAACTGTTTGATTATTATTTCACTACCCAGTTGAAAATGGTTTATCTAAACGGACAAGCTGTAAATTACTATATTCCTACAATTATTAAAGATTTTGATTTCTCTCCAGACGGAAAAATGGTGATGCTGTGGACTATTCAAAAACCATATTCCTACAACCTTACTTTAAGCAGATTTCCTGTTTCTGTAGATATTCACGATAAATATGGCGCTTTTGTAAAAAATATTGCAAAAACACCTTTAGCAGATAATTTACCTACAGGTTTTGATGCTGTAATAACCGGTCCCAGAGATTTTCAATGGCGGGCAGATAAGCCGCAAACCTATATTTGGGTAGAGGCACAAGACGGTGGCAATCCGGCAATAAGAACTTCTGTGCGAGACATTATTTATATGCAAGATGTTAATGAAAGTAAAAAAAGCAAATTGGCCGACTGTTATTTAAGGTTTAATAACATCTACTGGGGAGATGACAATATTGCCATTATAACAGAAAGATGGTGGAAAACCCGAACAGAAAGAAGAGTGTTTATTAAACCGGGAAACCCCTCTTATCGTGTAAATTTATGGGACCGCTATTTTGAAGATTCCTATTCTAATCCCGGGAGCTTTGTAACCACTAAAAATGTTTATAACAGAGATGTTTTGCTTATTGAAGCTAATCCATTAAAGAGAATTGCCGACCCAAACAATATGAACATTTTTTCTATTTCTGAAGGCTCCTCCCCGCAAGGAAACAGACCATTTTTACTCAAATTCAATGTAAAGACAAAGATTACCGATACCTTGTTCAGGTCTAAAGCACCATTCTATGAAAAACCGTTGTATTACAACTCACTAGAAAAATTAATCTTTAGTCGCGAGTCTGCTATTGAACAACTTAATTATTATACACTTGATTTAAGAAACAAAAGAGAAACACAGTTGACACGGTTTCCTCATCCCTATCAAGATTTATTTGGTATTAGCAAAAGGCAATTGAACTATAAAAGAGCCGATGGATTAAACTTAACAGCAGATTTATATTTACCTAAAAACTATACAGCTTCTCAAGGAAAATTGCCTGTGCTCATGTGGGCTTATCCTAAAGAATTTAAAACTACATTTTCTGCCGGCCAAGTGAAGGGATCGCCCTATCAATTCCCTAAAATATCCTGGTCATCGCCTATATTTTGGGTTACACAAGGTTTTGCTGTAATGGACAATATAGACATGCCTATAGTTGGCGAAAGTAACGACCAGCCCAATGATACTTTTATTGAACAGCTAAAAGATAATGCCACTGCAGCGGTAAATAAAATAGTAGAAATGGGCATTGCCGATAGAACAAGGATAGCCATAGGCGGACATTCTTACGGCGCTTTTACCACCGCAAATTTGCTGGCACACACCAATCTGTTTGCTGCTGGAATTGCCAGAAGTGGCACTTATAACAAAACCTTAACACCATTTGGCTTTCAGTCAGAAGAAAGAACTTATTGGGAAGCTCCAGAGGTTTACCACAAAATGTCTCCATTTTTAAATGCAGACAGAATAAAAATGCCACTATTGCTCATTCATGGCGAGGCAGATGAAAACGCAGGAACGCATCCCTTACAAAGTGAACGTTTCTATAATGCGCTTAGAGGAAATGGAGGCACAACAAGACTTGTACTTCTGCCCCACGAATCGCACCGCTATAAAGCTAAAGAATCTATTATGCATATGCTATGGGAAATGGATACCTGGCTAAAGACTTATGTAAAATAACGTGAATTTGGGTTAAGTCTCTATAGCCTGTTTACAATTAACGCATTAGCCTGTTTAGCTATTTTAGTATAGGATAAGAAAGGGACAGGAAACCTCATCTTACGTCTATCCTACGTCCATCTTACGTTTATCCTACGTTAAAGCAGGGGAATATTCAGTAGATTATTGGGTGAATTCTATGCTGTAATCTATACACTGCATAGCACAACAGAAAGCAGTTAGCTTTCTTTAACCAGGTCCAAAAAGAGAAGAGATATCTGGAAATGGAGCCTTCTTTAGCTATGCTAAAATAAGTAAAAAATTAAAATTAACATGAATTTAAAGAATAAGATATTTTTTGCCAGTAGTTAAAAACCGCTTTATTTAAATTTAGTTCTATCTTATACAGAATTTAGGGTAAAATAGATTCTAACGGTATGTAATGTTTTGCTATACTTGGTCTTTGAAGTTCACAGACCAAGTTCAGTCTTCAACTTCAAAGAAAATCCCATACTCGATTTCCTCCATTTAATTGATGAAATTCACAGCTGTAAAGTTCTCCATGGGCGTTTCCAACTTACTAAAATCATATTAAAATCATGGTTTAACATTTACTTCTTTTACCAATAATCTTTTTTTATTTTCATCATAAACCGTCATATAATACCGGTCGGCATTCAAGTACATGGAGAACCTGTTCTTTTTACCCAAGACAAGGTTCAATATTGGGATTAGTTGCCCTCGTTCCAGGGTGTCCCCCTCGCTTTTGCGGCTTATACTTATTAAGGCGTTCCTATATTTTTCACCATTTAATTTTATCGGCACTTCATATTTTCCCTGTCGCAACAACCAATCTGGAAATTTGTCGTCCACGTACTCTGTGGGCGGGTGTATCACTACCGCATCAACAAGTCCGCTTAATGATTTGGGTGTATAATAAGCACCAGTAGCCTGATTTATAAGTGTGATCGGATTGTTCTTAATCTCAATATGATGCTTTCTCAGGTAAGCATAGTCCGCTGCTCTTAAACCATTACCATTGGTAGCTGCCTGCTCTATACAAAATGGTGTTATACCACTAATTTCCCTGAAGTGCTGTGCCATTAGTTTATATGGCTTATTCTTTTTATAGATATGACCATGCCCTGCGTACACCAATATCTTCTGGTTTTTGAGGCCACCCTCTATAGAAAAATAATCAATGATGTTTTCCGCTTGACCTTTTTCTCTGTCGCCTTCTCCATTATACTCATAAGGGAGCACTTTAAATCCCAATGCGAGTGCATGACGTATGAAGTTCCCAAACATAGGATCTGCCAGATACATTCCGTTGTGCTGTATGGGATATTTACGATACTGAAACAGGCTGTCTCGGTAAAAGCCTTCAACAAACAGATGACGGTACCCATTTTGGTATAGGGTATCCAATAATGAAGAAGCAAATACTCGGCAGTATGGGTTAAGGTGATGTTCGTTTAACATGATAACCTGTTCTTTACGGGATATCTCACCTATTTTGGTAAGCAACGGCAGGGCAATTATATTTTGGGTAGTATCTATAAACTGTTTCTCACTATTGAACCCTTCTACCGGATAAACCTCTCGGGAACGAGCCACATTTCCCGAGAAACTGTAAAATAAACTTTGTGTATAAGGGTATCTTTGCTTAAGATGGAGTATCGTATCCATTTTTGCAGCATACTTTTCTAACAGGTTAACAGGTGCAAGATAATTGTAATTACTCTCCCTGAAAATCTGCAAGCCAAACAAATCCGGACTCCTTTTTAACTCTTTTTCAGAACGCTCATGAATACTATCTCTGAAAGTATTGATTTCTTCAAAATCATAATATCCCCATGTGTCTTTAGGGATAAATGTCTTCTCATAAGGGTTTTTATTCAAATAAGTCAGCCGTAAAACTTTTGACTTGTACTTCAAGTGAAGAAAAACCTCCATTCCTTGCAATGTGTCTCTTTTTCTGCTATAATGATAGGAAAATACACGGGGATTATGAGCTTTAACACTTGGCGGAAATTTAGTATACTCCACTTCAGATACATTGGAAATCCTGGCATTGTCTTTATGCTTTGTGTAAAATGCATCAATAAACCCACCGTAGTCTTCAGCAGGATAAACAGTACATAAACGATAACTATAGCCGCTGTTAATCAGATAGCGGATATCCGGCTCTCTACCTTTACCTATGAAACTTTTTTTTAGTCCCACTTTTCGGATAGCGTGTTGTCGTGGTGCGATAGAAATATTTTTCCTATTCTGGATAAATTTCAAACCTATACTGAAGTTATAGCTGCTATCGACATAAGCATCAGAAAGGGTACCATATTCCTGCAATAATATACCATCTTTCCTTGTTGTGCAACTTGAGAGGAATAAGGTAATAGTGCAAACCGTATGCAATCCGATAATTATTCTATTTAAAAAATTTTTCACCATTTTTTATTGGTTTATTCACTATTGAGATAATTCTAACCAGTGAAATTTATAACTAGCGTTTAACAGGATCCGTCATATTCAACCCTTGGGTTATCATCTCCATTGCTGTGGGTAATATCAGTTGGACAATATTGATTTCCATATCCACCTGTAATTTTAGATAACTCTGTTTTTTCTAACTTTTGTAGAAAATCAAGGTTAAGTTTCATTTTCTTTTGTTTCATTTTGACATTTGTTTAGTTTATTCGGGTTCGGTATTGTACATATTGTTATGAAAATGATCTTTTCAATCCCTCTTTTGGCGAAAATTTTAATTTAAGTTTTACTCTCTATTCTATTTCAGATGTTCTTTCAGAAAATAATCTACTTCATCCGGCTTTAAGTTTTTCGCTATAATAATGCCTCTGCTGTCTACCAAGAAGTTTGTTGGAAATGCATCTATTGAATAGCTTTTACTCTGTATGCCATTTTTATCCCAGAGTTGAGGCCATATAAGCCCGTATTTTTTAATAGCTTCTAACCAATTCTTGCGATCAGATTCTCTATCTGTTGAAATACCTATAATTTCAAATCCTAAATGCTTGTACTTTTCATATACTTGTCTTAATGCTGGGAATTGGACAATACAGGACCCACAGCGGCTATACCAGAATTCCATTATCGTGTATTTTTTATTTGCAAATACATTTTTATCTAGTACAGAAGTGTCTAGTTGAAAAAATGGAAAAGGTTTATTGACACCTGTTAAGGACGCTTTTTCTAACCGACTTTTTAAAATATTACCCGCATAGCTGCTTTTTAAGGAGTCACTAAAATGGCTATATATATCATCAAAAATATTATCATAGCCAAAATTCATTAAGTTTATTAAATGCCAAAAAGCATGATAAGATGAGGGTTTCTGCTTAACGTATTCCAGAAGTAAGCTATCAGATTCCTTATACAATAACTTTAATTTTTTATTTAATCTTAATTTTGTGGAATCAGCTAAATTCTCAGAATATAATGCCTTTATCCTTGCATAATCCGTGTCATATTGCTCATATTTGATATTTACAATTTTAAAATATGACGTATAATTATCATATTCGTTCATTACACTATTAGATATATCCGGGATCTTATTTGGTGATTTTAAATCAATATCTACCGCTTGAATACCGGGTGTAATAAAGATCGGCTTAGATTCATAGGTATCGTTATATTGAATTCTAAAAGCCTGTGGACTTTCTATTAAACCCTCAAAAATAAATTTCCCATTAGAGATTATTGCTTTACAATTTCGTAAAGCCTGCGGATAATAAACTTCATCACCAATGAGATTTAAATAAATATTACCTGTATCGGCATTTATTGAACCATTAATAATAAATGTCTTTTCTTTAATTTCTTGCGCTACTATATATGAAGAGCAGAAAATTAATAGAAAAATTATAAAGCAGGGTTTTGATTGGTTTTTCATTTAATAAGAGAGTTTAAGAAACTATTTAAATTTCCCTCAGAATCTTACAGGCTTTTTATTTTATGCTGTAAGCAGATTTGAATTAGTTTCCTATAAAATCACTGAGATAGATTTAAACAGCCGCTATTTTTTTATTCATAGATATGTTTCATCTAAATCTATTAATATTCCGTTTTCATCCGTTTGGGTGAAGCCCAGAATCAATTTGCTCCCCACTTTTCCGTACGTTACGCTGGCCCGATGAACAGGGTGCTGAAGACTATCTGCAACCATTCCGGAAATTACACCCTGTGATTTAGCAGCTATTGAAAGCAGGCATAAAAGGATGAAAAGGCAGGGTTTCATGTTCTTCATTGTTTACTCTCCATTATACAATTCAATCCAATTATTATCATGTTTTGCCTGCTCCTCAAAATCCTTTTTAAATGCAACCGGATCACTAAAAGTCGATCCTCTAAGTTTCATCAAGTTAAACCGGTTATCCCTATGGTACTTTCGCTTGGAAAGGAAAGCTTCCTTACTGGCAATTGGTACAGGTTTATTATTGGAAAAGCTTAGTTCAAGTTCCTTACTAGTAGCTTTCAGACTCGCCAGCTTAAAACTCCAATGTTGTTTTGTATCATACACTTCAAATATCAAACCGGGTAACCCACAAAATTTGTACGGGCCATCACTTACCGGAACAGATGGGGCAAACCAGGCAATCCATTCCCTGTTTCCAAAATTGGCCATGGCTTTTTGACAAAGAATTCCAGCTATAGATAGTGTATCTTCTGACATTGTCCAATTTATAACTGATCTGGGTTCGGTGTATCGGTACCTGGTTGCAGAAGTAAAGCGGCTGGGGTTCTCAACGGTAATAATAGTGGAAGTATCTTTAAAGATGACCTGGGAATAATGAGTCCCGTATTGCTGGAAAAAACTCATCGGAGGGCCTAATGTATTCCCTTTACGTAACTCGGCTACAATTGCAGAATCCATTAACAGATACTTACTGGCACAAAATACAGATTGCTCATTTCCAACTAGTAAAGTCATAAATTCACCTTCAACCTTTGATAGGTTTAAACTATCTGGCCGGTAACTCATTTCATATACAACTTCTAAGTTGTAATGGTAGGGTTGCTTTTGGGCTAAGCTTTCTTTTAGCCATAAGCAGCTAGTTAAAAATAGAAATGTAAACAGTTTCATGTCTTTTTATAAAATAAAAACCATATGTGGAAATAAGGGAAGCCGGAAATGTCCAGCTTCCCTATTCTTAGTTAGCACAAACCCCAACATTCTTGAATACTGGAAACACAAGTATCAACATGACCTTTTGAACTGTCACAGGTACATCGAACCTGTCCT
>PJUF01000719.1_pt1 | contig 21382 bp, 18 predicted proteins | sample 1512191 | NCBI WGS metagenome assembly PJUF01 (sample SAMN08177673, study PRJNA422409) | Feces metagenome, whole genome shotgun sequencing project. | isolation source: Chicken feces (3) enriched on wood chips | host: Gallus gallus | place: USA: Madison | collected 2015-01-15 | reverse complement strand
TAAAGTAGAAGATTTGTTGGAAGATCTATCCGTAAAAAACGAAAAACTTACAGACTCTGAAACTGTAATGATAATTATAGACAGGATAGTTACCAATCAGGAAGATGAAACCCTTAGCAGAATAGCAGACTCTGTACAAACAGCCTTTTTTGAGGGCAAAGGCGATTGTTTTGTGGATTTTGAAGGCAGTAGAAAGCATTTTTCAGACAGGTTTGAACTGGACGGTATCAAATTCGAAGAACCCACGCCTAATTTCTTCAGTTTTAACAATCCTTATGGAGCATGCCCTAAATGCGAAGGATACGGAAAAGTAATTGGTATTGACGAAGATCTAGTGATTCCGGACAAATCTAAATCCGTATATGAAGGTGCAATTGTGCCATGGCGAGGCGAGAAAATGAAAGAATGGGCAGATAAACTTATAAAAAGTGCCTCTAAATTTGACTTTCCAATTCATAGACCCATCAGTCAGCTTACAAAAAAAGAGAAAGACCTGTTATGGAAAGGGAATAAATATTTTAACGGTTTGGACGAATTCTTTAAATATCTGGAAGAGCAAACCTATAAAATTCAGTACCGCGTTATGCTATCGCGATATCGTGGTAAAACCAATTGCCCAGATTGTAAAGGAAGCAGGTTAAGGCCAGATGCAGCTTACGTAAAAATAAACGGAGCATCTATAACAGATTTGGTATTAATGCCTTTAGAGAAGCTTTTGGCGTTTTTCCAAAATATAAAATTAGATGCTCAGCATCAAAAAATAGCCAACAGGTTGTTGCTGGAAATTACCAACAGAATTAAATTTTTAAATGAAGTTGGGCTGGGATATTTAACCTTAAACCGTTTGTCTAACACCCTATCTGGCGGAGAGTCGCAGAGAATTAATCTGGCAACATCTTTAGGGAGTTCTCTGGTGGGGTCTATCTATGTTTTAGATGAGCCAAGTATCGGTCTCCATCCGCGAGATACCAACAGATTAATCAATGTATTGAAATCTCTTCGTGACGTTGGAAATACCGTTTTAGTGGTAGAACACGAAGAAGAAGTAATGCGCTCTGCCGATCATATTATAGATATTGGTCCCGAGGCAGGTACAAACGGCGGTAATCTGGTTTTTGAAGGTGATTTTGATGCTATTCTCAAACATAAAGAAAGCTTAACAGGAAGATATTTAAGTAAAAATTTGAATATAGAAATTCCAGATCGGAGGAGAAAACCTCTGGATTTCATAACCATAAAAGGTGCAAGAGAAAATAATCTTAAAAATATTGATGTTAAGTTTCCTCTGGGTGTTTTAACTGCGATTACCGGAGTATCGGGCTCAGGTAAGACATCTTTAGTGAAAAAGGTTTTATTTCCCGCATTGCAAAAGGTTTTGGGTAATTATTCTGGAGAACAAACCGGCGCTTGCGATGGTATAGAAGGTGCTTATGATTTGTTAACACAGGTAGAATTAGTAGATCAAAACCCAATTGGACGTTCATCCAGGTCTAATCCGGTAACTTATGTAAAAGCCTGGGATGAAATAAGAACCCTGTTTTCCAGTCAGCCTGCAGCCAAAGCTGGCGGCTTAAAACCTGCAGCTTTTTCTTTTAACGTAGAGGGTGGCAGGTGCGATGTTTGCCAGGGCGAAGGCGAAGTTAAAATAGAAATGCAATTTATGGCAGATATATTTTTACCTTGCGAAGCCTGCGGTGGAAAGCGCTTTAAGCAGCATGTTTTAGATGTAACTTACAAAGACAAAACCGTAGCAGATATTTTAGATTTAACGATAGACGAAGCGCTGGAGTTTTTTGCATCGGAACCAAAAATTGTGCAGAAAATACAACCTTTAGCAAATGTTGGTTTAGGATATGTTAAGCTTGGCCAGTCTAGCAATACATTATCTGGCGGAGAGGCACAGCGTATAAAACTGGCATCTTTTCTTATAAAAGGTAATAATAGTCAGAAAAATTTATTCATTTTTGATGAGCCAACTACCGGCTTGCATTTTCACGACATCAAAAAGCTCTTAAAATCTTTTGAAGCATTAATAGAGCAGGGAAATTCGATTATTGTTATAGAGCATAATGTAGATGTTATCAAATGTGCCGATTGGGTAATTGATATTGGTCCGGAAGGTGGCGATAAAGGAGGAGAACTGGTGTTTGAAGGAACTCCGGAAGATTTAGTTAAACAGGAAAATTCATACACAGGGCAATATTTGAAGGGGAAGTTTTAATAATTTCTAATAGTTGATTCTTAGTGCTTCATGTTATACTATCAGCTACCAACTAAAACCCAACGACTAATAAAAAAAATGAAAGAAGAGTCTAAACTTATAAGAACACAAGCAAAAAGATCTGATAACAGAGAGCATTCTGTGCCGCTGTATTTAACTTCCAGTTTTATTTTTGATAGTGCAGAACAAGGCAGAGCAATTTTTGCAGAAGAAGAAAAAGGCAATGTTTATTCAAGATATTCTAATCCAAATACCACAGAATTTATAGAAAAAGTATGTGAGATGGAAGGGGCAGAAGCCGGGTTAGCATTTTCTTCGGGGATGGCGGCGGTATTTTCCTCCTTTGCTGGATTGCTAAAAAGCGGAGATCATATTGTTGCTTTCCGTTCTATCTTTGGATCTACGCATCAATTACTAACAACCTTGTTTCCAAGGTGGGGAATCACATCGACTTATGTAGATGCATCTAATCCAGAAGGTCTGGAAAGTGCTATTCAAGAAAATACCAAAATGATTTTTCTGGAAACACCTTCTAATCCGGGTTTAGAGCTGGTTGATTTAGAGTGGTTGTGTAAAATCAAAGAAAAGTATCCTCATATTATTATTAATGTAGACAATTGTTTTGCTACACCATATTTGCAAAAGCCTATCCAGTACGGAGTAGATATTGTGTCTCACTCGGCAACGAAGTATATGGATGGGCAGGGACGCGTTTTAGGCGGAGTTGTTGTTGGTAAAGCCGGTCTTATTAAAGAGATGATGTTTTTCATCAGACATACAGGTCCAGCCATGTCTGCATTTAACGCCTGGTTACTGTCTAAGAGTTTAGAAACTTTGCCCGTTCGTTTAGACAGACATTGCAGCAATGCATTAAAAGTGGCAGAATTTTTAGAAACCAACGCGGAAATAGAGCAGGTACGTTATCCGCATTTGCCATCTCATCCGCAGTATAAACTGGCTAAAAAGCAAATGAAGCAAGGTGGCGGAATAGTTACCTTTGTTGTAAAAGGCGGGTTTGAACGGGCAAAAAGATTCTTGGATGCATTAAATATGGTGCTTATTTCGTCAAATTTAGGCGATTCCAGAACTATTGCTACCCATCCTGCATCAACAACTCATTCTAAATTATCAGAAGCAGAAAGAAAGCAGATTGGCATTTTTCCGGGCAGTATACGGGTTTCTGTAGGTTTAGAAAATATAGAAGACATAATAGAGGATATTAAAAACGCATTGGAGAATAGTAAGGTTTAAACGAGAGATTTTAGATTTGAGACGTGAGTATTGAGAATTTATTGATTTATAAATTGTTTTTTGAATAGCCGCTGTATAGAGGTTTAACTTTTCTTCATGCAGATAATCTAAGATCGTAAATCTAAAATTAAAATTATGAAAGTAACATTGCAACGCCGTAATCAGGCAGTTCATTTTGAGGCAGAAGGACAAGCTACCAGCGTTAAAGTGCAAATAGATGGTTCTCCAGAAATAGGCGGAGAAGGTTTAGGAGTGAGACCTATGGAGTTAATTTTAATGGCTTTAGGTTCCTGCAGTTCTTTAGATCTGGTAAGCATCCTGAAAAAACAACGCCAAGAAATAGAAGACATACAAATTGAAGTAGAAGGACAGCGCAGAGAAGAAATTCCGTCTATATTTACTTCTATCCACATGACTTTTAAATTGAAGGGTAATTTAGACGAAGTAAAAGTAAATAAGGCCGCAGAATTGGCAGTAAAAAAATACTGTTCTGTACATGATATGTTGGTTGCGGGCGGCGTAACAATTACTTATTCTGTAAAAATTGCTTAAATTGAGCATATAAAGGCCATCTATGCTTTCAAAGAAGACAAAATATGCCATAAGGGCTCTTATCAAATTAGGCGAACACTATGAGAAAGAGCCTGTAAACATTTCTTTTATCGCAGAAACTGAAAATATTCCCAAGAAATTTTTGGAGCAGATACTTCTGGAATTAAGAAATGCTGGCTTTCTATATAGTAAAAAAGGCGCTTCTGGTGGGTATTCGTTGTTAAAAAATCCGGCTGAAATTAATTTGGTTCAGGTAATGCGTATTACTGGAGGACCTATAGCGCAGCTTCCTTGCGTAAGCCTTAATTTTTACCAAAAATGCGAGGAATGCAAAGACGAAGATTCTTGCGGCATACGAGACACTTTTAGGGATGTACGGGATGCAACTTTGAAAATCTTGTCAGAAACATCTATTGCAGATTTAATTGCTAAAGAGGAGAATTTATCTGGGATCGGCTAAAAATTTAAAATAAAGTCTACTAAATCCGTATACATTGTCTATATTTGAAAACAAATGATTTATGTCGTTATCAACTAGTAGATTAAATTGAAAAAATAAATTAAGTGAGAAGGAATAGAGGAAACGTAAAAACTTGTTTGTAAGTGAAATCAACCACTTCTCTATCACCTGTCCGAAGGTTGTTTTAAAAAGTTATGCAAAGTTTTAGATCTGAAATTGAAAATCCTTTAGTAGAAAAAGAAATTATTGATCTTGAGCGTAAGATCAGAGCTTTTCGTGAAGGTAAAATCCATGATGAAAAGTTCAGGAGTCTGCGTTTGGCCAGGGGGATATACGGACAGCGCCAGCCCGGAGTGCAAATGGTGCGTATAAAAATACCTTTTGGTAAAATAACGTTTAAGCAAATACTAAAAGTAGCAGATGTTTCAGATGAATATGCATCTAAAAATCTGCATTTTACTACCCGGCAAGACATCCAGATACATTACGTAAGTTTGGATAGAACGCCTGAATTATGGGCCAAGTTAGCCGAAGATGATATAACCATCCGCGAGGCATGTAGCAATACCGTAAGAAACGTAACTGCATCATGTACAGCGGGTATAGACCCTACAGAACCTTTTGATGTATCGCCATATGCTTACGGATTTTTTAGGTATTTCTTAGGAAATCCGGTAAGTATGGAGTTGGGTAGAAAGTTTAAGTTTGGTTTTTCTTCCAGTGAAGAAGATACGGCTTTCGCCTTTATTCATGATATAGGCTTCGTTCCTAAGGTAAAATACGAAAATGGCGAAGAAATAAGAGGGTTTAAAGTGCTTTTAGGCGGAAGTTTAGGGGCGCAACCTTATATCGGGCAATTGGTGTCTGATTTTATGCATGAGGATTTAATTATTCCTTTCTCTGAGGCTGTTTTACGTGTGTTTGACAGATACGGCGAGCGTACCAACAGAAATAAGGCAAGATTAAAATTCTTATTAAATAAGGTAGGTTTTGATGAGTTTTTAAAAATGGTAGAAGAAGAACGTTTAGCTACCAAAGTAAAAACATATAAAATAGAAAGAAATGTTGTAGATACTCCAAATATTCCAGAACCTGTTGCAGTTGTAGCAGAAGTTCCTAAAGAGAAACAACTGGCTTATGAGGTATGGTCTGCAACCAATGTTTTTCAGCAAAAACAGGAAGGTTTTTACGGGGTATATGTAAAAGTGAAAACCGGCGACATGTCTACCGCTACCGTACGTACGTTTGTAGATCGTTTAAAGCCTTATATAGCTGATGAGATGCGAGTAACCATCAATCAGGGATTGTTGTTGAAGTTTGTTAGAAAGGAAGCTTTGCCAGCTGTTTACCTCATATTAGATGAGTTAGGCTTATCAGAACCTGGTCATAATAGCGTGGCAGATGTAACTACATGTCCCGGAACGGATACCTGTAACCTGGGAATTTCAAACTCTATGGAATTATCAAGAGTATTAGAGTCTGTAGTGCATCAGGAATATCCTGAGTTTGTTCACGATAAAGAAATCAAAATCAAAATTAGTGGATGTATGAACAGCTGCGGGCAACATGGTATTGCGCATCTTGGTTTCCACGGCAGCTCTATGAAAGTTAATGGTAAAATTATGCCTACGGTACAGGTTTTATTGGGTGGCGGTGCTGTAGGTAACGGAGAAGGAAGAGCAGCAGATAAAATTATTAAAGTGCCTTCTAAAAGAGCGCCGCAGGTATTGCGTATAATTTTAGACGATTACAGCGCTAAAAAAGAAACATACACAAGTTTTTTAGGCTATTATGACGGTATGGGTAAAGACTATTTTTACCAGTTGCTAAAGCCTATTGCAGACCAGGAAAATGTAACAGATGATGAGTATGTAGACTGGGGCCAAAATGAAGAGTTTGTTAGAGCTATAGGAGTGGGCGAGTGTGCGGGAGTGGTGATAGATTTAGTGGCTACGCTGATATTTGAAACAGAGGAGAAATATGGTTGGGCAGTAGAAGCTTATGACCAAAGGTTGTGGGCAGATGCCATATACCATTCATATAATACGTTAATAAGCGGAGCTAAAGCTATTTTATTAGATAAAGGAATAAGCCAGAGTACTCAAATTGCAATTATCAAATCTTTTGACGAGCAATTCGCATCAGAATTTGATATCTACAATTTTAGCGATATGGTTCTCCAGATCAATAAAAATGAGCCATCAGAACAATTTGCAGAAGCTTACTTAGCACAGGCCAAAGATTTTCTTGCAAAAGTTAAGATGTATAGAGAGCCAGTAGCTTAATGTTAATATGGTAGATTAAATAAATGAGTAGCGATATTCAGATTGAAAATGAGCTTTTTCCGGTTTTTCTAAAACTACAGAATTTTAATACGCTTTTAGTAGGTGGCGGAAATGTAGGTTTAGAAAAGCTGGAAGCTATGCTTAACAATAGTCCATCTGCTAAAATTACCATAGTTGCCGATAAGGTTTTGCCTGCGGTTAGTTCTTTGAAAAATACTTTTCCCAATATCCAGATTATAGAAAGGAAGTTTCAGGAAAATGATTTGGATGCGAAAGAATTGGTGGTACTGGCAACAGATGACCATGAATTGCATAAGCAAATATACACTTTGTGCAAAGCAAGGGGGATTTTGGTAAACGTAGCAGACACTCCGGAAATCTGTGATTTTTATCTCGGTTCTATTGTAAAAAAGGGAAATCTTAAAATAGCCATTTCTACCAACGGAAAATCGCCAACAATAGCAAAAAGGATAAAAGAAGTACTGAACGATAATATTCCTGATGAAATAGACGAAGCGCTGGAAAATATCAATAAGTTAAGAAATACCTTGTCAGGAGATTTTTCTGAAAAGGTAAGACAGCTTAATCAGGTCACAGCCGGCTTAGTGGCAAACCAAAAGACCCACGTAATTTCGGCTAAAAAGCTGAAGTGGATTATTTGGAGTATAGCTGTAGCCTTTGTAGGGGTTTTATTGTGGACTTTGTGGCAGCAAGATCCGGATTTTAAGGATTACGTATCAGGCATTAACCCCGAGTTTTACGAATTTCTGCTTGCCGGATTTATTTTTGCAATGATAGACGGGGCGATAGGAATGTCTTACGGAGTTACCACTACAACGTTTTCTTTATCAATGGGGATTCCGCCGGCGTCAGCTAGTACTGGAGTTCATATTTCTGAAATATTGAGTAACGGAATTGCAGGTTGGATGCATTTTAAGATGGGAAATATCAATAAAAAACTTTTCAAATTATTGGTGATTCCGGGTGTGATAGGGGCAGTAGCCGGTGCGTATCTATTATCTTCATTAGAGCATTATAGCCACTACACTAAGCCTTTAATTTCTATATATACCTTTGCATTAGGGGTTTTGATTTTAAAGAAGGCCATTGTAGCAAGCAAAAATGCCCGACTAAAAAGAGTTGTTAATAAAATTAAAAATATAAAACCATTAGGCTTTGTGGGTGGGTTTATAGATGCAGTTGGCGGTGGTGGTTGGGGCACTATTGTGTTATCTTCATTAATAGCCGGAGGAAGAAATGCAAGATATTCTTTAGGTACGGTAAAGTTAAGCCGCTTCTTCATTGCTTTAATGAGTTCGCTAACGTTTATAACCATGTTGAATGATCTGCATTGGTACGTAGTTTCAGGGTTGGTATTAGGAAGTGCAATAGCATCGCCCATAGCAGCAAGGGTATCTAATAAAATATCAGCTAAAACCATTATGGTAGCGGTTGGTATTATAGTGATTATAGCAAGTTCTAAAAACATTATAGGTTTTATAATGAAACTATTGAACCTGTAAACTCAGCAAATTAATTGTATTTTTGCATTCGAAAAAAAGAGATGTATCAGGTAAGCGAAATAAAAGAATTAATAAGAGGGCTGTCTCCACAACAGGCCTTAAAAGTATTAGCAGAAAAGTTTCAGGGTGAAATAGTATTTTCTACCAGTTTTGGCTGGGAAGATCAGGCTATATCTCATATGATTTTTACCGAGAATTTGCCTATACAGGTGTTTACGCTGGATACGGGTCGTTTGTTTCCTGAAACGTATTACGTATGGAACAGAACGTTGGAAACTTATCAGAAATCTATAGAAACTTTTTACCCTAACGACCAGCTATTACAGCAGTTTGTTAGCCAGAAAGGCCCCAACAGCTTTTACGATAGCGTAGAGAATAGAAAAACCTGCTGCGGAATTAGAAAAGTAGAGCCTTTAAACAGAGCTTTAAAAGATAAAAAAGTGTGGATAACCGGCATTAGAGCAGAGCAATCGGCCAACAGAGAGCATATGGAGTGGTTAGAGTGGGACGATGCACACCAATTGGTGAAGGTTCATCCCATATTTGATTGGACTTTAGAAGATGTAAAAAGATACATTTCAGAAAATCATATTCCCTATAATCCATTGCATGATAAGGGGTTCCCAAGTATAGGTTGTGCACCTTGTACAAGAGCAGTAAAAGAAGGCGAAGATTTTAGAGCCGGAAGATGGTGGTGGGAAGACCAAAGCAAAAAAGAGTGTGGTTTGCATAGCAGTAAGTAAAGAATAGAAAGAAAGTAGAAAATAGGGAATTAGCAAGGAGTTATACTCAATTCTAATATCCCAACACGAAAAAAATATGGATTATTTAGACCAGTTAGAGGCAGAAGCAATTGCCATTTTAAGAGAAGTGGCGGGCCAGTTTGAGAAGCCTGCACTTTTATTTTCGGGTGGTAAAGATTCTATAACCCTTGTTAGATTAGCAGAAAAAGCATTTCGTCCGGGCAAATTCCCTTTCCCTTTAGTACATATTGATACAGGGCACAATTTTCCCGAAACCATTGAGTTTAGGGATCAGCTTATAGAGCGTTTAGGCGAAAAATTAATTATTGGCTACGTACAAGATTCTATAGATCAAGGGAAGGTTATTGAGCAAACAGGAAAAAATGCTAGTAGGAATGCTTTGCAAACCGTAACCCTGCTTGATACTATATTAGAAAATAAATTTGACGCCTGTATTGGCGGTGCAAGAAGAGACGAAGAAAAGGCAAGAGCAAAAGAGCGTATTTTCTCTGTAAGAGATGAGTTTGGACAGTGGGATCCAAAACGCCAACGCCCTGAACTGTGGAACATCTTTAACGGAAAAATCAATAAAGGAGAAAACGTAAGGATATTCCCTATCAGTAACTGGACAGAATTAGACGTTTGGAATTATATTAAACGCGAAAAAATAGAACTGCCTTCTGTATATTTCTCGCATGAGAGAGATTGTATCATGAGAAACGGGCAATGGATGGCTGCATCTGAATACCTGAATATGGATGAAGAAGATGTGGTAGTAAGAAAAAGCGTTCGTTTTAGAACAGTTGGTGATATGACATGTACAGCTGCTGTAGAATCAGAGAAAACAGATATTGACGATATTATCTTAGAAATATCTCAATCAAAAATAAGTGAGCGTGGTGCTCGTATGGATGACAAAGTTTCTGAAGCCGCAATGGAAGACCGTAAAAAAGGAGGATATTTCTAATGGATATTTTAAAGTTTTTAACAGCAGGAAGTGTAGACGATGGTAAAAGTACGCTTATTGGCAGATTACTATATGATACAGGTTCTGTATTACAAGATCAATTAGAGGCTATCCAGAGGTCAAGCAAAAAAAATGACGATGGTACGGTAGATTTAGCTATTCTTACAGATGGTTTAAAAGCAGAACGTGAGCAGGGGATAACTATAGATGTTGCTTATAAATACTTCCAAACAGACAGAAGAAAATTTATTATTGCAGATACTCCAGGCCACATTCAGTACACCAGAAATATGGTTACCGGTGCTTCTAACGCCGATTTGGCAATTATCTTAATAGATGCCCGAAAAGGTGTTATAGAACAAACCGTAAGGCATACCTACCTTGTTTCTCTTTTGGCATTAGAGCATGTGGTAGTTTGCGTTAATAAAATGGATATGGTTGATTACAGCCAGGAAGTTTTTGAAGAAATAAAGGCTGCTTACGAAACCTTGGCTTCTAAAGCCAATCTTAACGAAGTAACGTTTATCCCGGTAAGTGCTTTAAGAGGAGACAATATTGTGGACGCCTCTATTCATATGCCTTGGTATAACGGAAAAAGTTTGTTAGACCATTTAGAAACTGTTCCGGTTAGAGAGAAAGATAACCAACTACCGGCTCGTTTACAGGTTCAGTGGGTAATCAGGCCTCAAACTGCAGAATTACCAGACTATAGAGGTTATGCCGGAAGAATTTCCAGTGGTGTATTCAAAGTAGGAGACGCCATTAAGGTACAGCCCGTAGGAATACGCTCTACCATAGAAAGAATAGAAACGTTTGATGGCGATTTAGAAAGTGCAGAAGAAGGTAAATCTGTTACCATCCATTTAGCAGATGAAATTGATATTAGCCGGGGAGACCTAATTAGCGAAGCTGCCAGAGGGCCAATTGTAGCTAATTTAATTGAAGCTGATATTTGTTGGATGGATACCAGAGAACTTGATACCTCTGCAACTTATTTCATTCAGCATAATAGTAAACTTACGCGTTGCAAAATTCAGGGAATACTGTATAAAGTAAATATCAATACGCTTGAAAAAGTTAATGCAGATTTCTTTGGTTTAAACGATATAGGTAGAGTAGAAATTAAAACCGCCGAAGAATTAGCATTTGACCCATACGATGTTAACAAAAAGAACGGTGGCGCGGTTATTATTGATAGCCGTACAAATGTAACTGTAGGAGCTTTAATGTTAAGAGCAGCGTTATAATATATAGCATTTTATAATAAGAGCCAATGTCTTTTTAGATATTGGCTTTTTGTTTTATCTGTAAACTAAATTTTGAGTTTCTACGTAGGTTTTGGGAGAGAGATTCAAAATGTTTTTATCAAACTTTTGTTCCATCCTTGCAAGACGAGAAGAAACGTATAAGAAACGCTAATACCTCAAACATGGGGATAGTGTTCTACTTGGCGGAATTTGATTCCTAAAATATTAACTTATAAATCCTCATAAACTAGTATAAATTTCTTTTTTAAAATATCTTTGCAGCCAGAATAAAATATTTCGTTAGACGCTGTTCATGCTTTTTGTAAATCTTATAGTTGCCATTGTAGTAAACTTTGTAGGATATCTTCCTTTTGGCAATATTAACCTCACTGCTGTTCAAATATCGGTTAATAAAGGTATGAAGCAGGCACTTGTTTTTATTACAACTTTCTCTGTTTTTGAGGCATTCTTTACTTATTTATTAATGCGCTTTGCCGAGTGGTTTGCCGAAAAAGAGCATCTTATTTATTGGTTAGATTGGATTTTGGTATTCATATTTATTGTATTAGGCATTAACAGCTGGAGCAACTCAAAGAAAGAATTTAAAAAAGCAGAAACGCATAGAAAAAGAGATAGTATAAGGACTGGAATTTTATTAGGGCTTTTTAACCCCATGCAAATTCCGTTTTGGATGATAGGCGGCACATACCTGATTTCTAATAATTGGATAAGTACAGATGGGCTGGGTTTAGAGATTTTTGGAGTAGGGGCCGCAATAGGAGCCTTCCTGGCATTGTATTTATTTGCCAAGTTTGCCCGCTACATACAAGAGAAGTTTTCTTTAAGCAGTAAGGTTATTAATAAAAGCGTTGCCATCATCTTTTTTATTCTGGTAGTTATCCAGCTTACAAAAATTATATTTTTCTCCAACTAAGTATTAATTGGTTTTGTAGTACTTACCCTTTTAGTTTTTGCAGCACAGTTATTTTGTCTTTTCCCAATTGCATAATCAATTGGTCTAAGTTTTCAAATTTAATATCGTGTCTAACGAAGCTATGAAATACTAATTGGATATGGCGATGGTAAATATCACCGTCAAAATCAAAAATGTTTACCTCTATGTTCTGGCTCATTCCGTTAATAGTTGGCCGGTGACCAATATAAGCCATGCCTTTGTAAGTGCTGGTTTTTAGGGGCGTATTTTCTATTATAAAAGGGTTGGTTATTTCCTGGTTTTTATTTTTAGAATCTTCGGTAATCAGTACATCAACGGCATAAATGCCGTCAGACGGGATGAGTTTATAGCTTTCTTCTATAAATAAGTTGGCTGTTGGATAACCCAATTTCCGCCCAATTTGATCGCCTTTAATAACCTTACCTTTTAGGGGAAATTGATAACCTAAAAACTTGTTTGCTGTTTCTACATCGCCTTCCAGTAAAGATTTTCTAATTAGGGTAGAAGAAATGGTTATTTCGCTAATGTCCTGTTCTGGAATCTCAATAACATTATAACCATGTACAGCGCTATATTTTAATAATTCTGTTAATCCGCCAGAACGGTCTTTCCCGAAACGATGGTCATAACCTACCACAATTTTACTGATACCAATTTTATCAACCAGTACTTGTCTGATATAATCTTCTGGGCTCAGGTTAGAAAAATCTCTGGTAAACGGTGTAATAATTAGATGATCAATTCCTAAGCCTTCCAACAATTCCGCCTTTTCGGGCATGGTAGTAATCAATTTCAGGTCTTGATCTTCGGGATGCAAAATCATCCTTGGATGGGGAAAAAAAGTAAGTACAACTGTTTCCCCATGTATTTTGTCGGCCTCTTCTTTAACGCGGGCTATAATTTTGCGATGCCCCAAATGTACGCCGTCAAAAGTACCTATCGTAACAACAGCTTTTTCTAATTTTTGAAACTCGTTGATGTGATGATAAACCTTCATACTAATAAACGATTACAGCTTACTTAAAATCCGGGGAATGTTTAATTTCCTTAATATGGGTTACTAATTCCATAATCTCGAAGGCGTTTTCTACAGAGAATTTACCGCTTTTTGTTCTTCTTAAACGAGATAAATGAGCACCGCTATTTAATGTTTTACCGAAATCATGAGCTAAAGATCTTATATAGGTTCCTTTACTGCATACTACCCTAAAATGCACTTCTGGTAATGTAATACTGGTTATTTCAAATTCAGAAATAGAAACACTTCTGGCTTGCAGCTCTACCTCTTCTCCGCGTCTTGCTTTCATATAAAGCCGTTCGCCATCTTTTTTAATTGCAGAATGCGCTGGTGGATATTGCTGAATATTGCCTATAAAATGCTTTACATTCTCTAATATCTGTTCTTCTGTAATGTAGGAGATGTCAAAAAACTGATCGGGTTCTGTTTCTAAGTCGTAAGAAGGTGTGGTACTGCCCAGCGTTATGGTTCCGGTATATTCTTTATCTTCGGCTTGGTAAGAATCTATTTGCTTAGTAAGTTTTCCGGTGCAAATAATTAGTAAACCGGTAGCTAAAGGGTCTAAAGTGCCAGCATGACCAACTTTTAATTTTAAAGGTTTAAAAGTATTGCGTAGTTTTCCTACAACGTCAAATGAAGTCCATTTGTAAGGTTTGTTTACTAATAGAACTTCGCCTTGCGTAAAATCAAATTTTGGAAATTCTTTTTTAAGCTTTTCTTCAATCATTACATCACCTGTAAATTATTTCCGCTCAGTAATAAAGCTAAAATAATACTTCCCACAATAATTCTGTATATACCAAATGCTTTAAAACCATTTTTGCTTACATAGCCAATAAAGCTTTTGATAGCGATAATAGCTACCACAAAACCAATAATGTTTCCAATAAGAAGAAGGTTTATCTCATCAGAAGACAAGGTATGCCCGTCTTTAGAAAAATCATATAGCTTTTTAGCTGTAGCTCCAAACATGGTTGGCACCGCTAAGAAAAAAGAAAATTCTGCAGCTGCTTTTCTGGTTAATTTTTGCGCCATACCACCAACAATACTTGCGCCAGAGCGAGATACACCCGGAATCATCGCGATGCACTGGTAAAGACCTATTTTAAAGGCTGTAGCATAGCTAATATCTTTGGAATCATCAACATTACTGTTTTTAAACCATTTATCTACAAAAAGAAGAATAATGCCACCAATAACCAAAGAAAGTGCTACGGCTAAAGGACTTTCTAATAAATCGTCTATTTTTTTTCCGAACAATAAACCAAAAATTACTGCCGGGATAAATGCTACAAAAAGCTTGAAATAGAAGTCCCAGGACTGAAAAAAACGTTTAAAGTAAAGCACAACCACAGAAAGTATGGTGCCCAGTTGTATGGTTACGGTAAAAAGTTTTACAAAATCGTTAGATTGTATACCCATCAGTGATGAGGCTATAATCATATGTCCGGTAGAAGAAACAGGTAGAAACTCTGTTAATCCTTCAATAATCGCCAGAATGATGGCTTCAAAAATTCCCATGTTGTATTAGTTCATTAGTAAGATATAATGCTTAGACTTTCGTCTTTGCCTGTTGGTCTGTTACATCAAACCTCAAACCTCGGTTTTCTTAATTTTTTAACCTTGGTATTCTTCTGGTATCTTACTTTTTGCTTTCGACCGCTGACTTCTTTAGTATAGCATAGAATCCTAAGCCAAAGCCTCCAAGAACTACAACAGGAGCCAATACAATTTTTCTAAAGCTGTAAATATCAGTTTGCCCCATCATAAGTAAGAAGCCCACAATTACAATAGCAATGCTAATGATAAGAAATTGATAATTGCTTTTATCGAATACAAAATTCACTTTAGATTTATTGTTTGATGATTGTTTTTGCAGCATTTTTATCTGTATAAATCGTAAACTTTTAATTTTAAATATTTGGTTACCGCGAAATAGGTGCTAAGTCCAGAAATTAATATCCCTACACCAATTACCAGAATAAACACCAATCCAAATTCGTAATAATTTCTTAGAATAACCAATTCAGGTATCTGTTGCTGTGCTAAATACAAGGTTGCTATTAATAAGATAATAGCTATTAGACCGGCAATTAGCCCATGAAAAACACCATACAGAATAAATGGTTTTCTAATAAAGCTTCTGGTAGCGCCTACCAGCTGCATACTTTTTATTAAAAAGCGTTGCGAATAAATAGCTAGTCTGATGGTATTATTAATTAAACCAACCGCTATAATAAGAAGTACAGCACCAAATCCTAAAATAATTAAGGAAATGGTTCTGATGTTTTGATTAATCATATCTACCAGTGATTTCTGGTAACGTACCTCGTTTACTAAAGGGTTGGCTTGTAGTTTCTTACTTAAAATACCGATGCTTTCGTTGTTGGCATAATCTGCTTTCATGTAAACGTCTATAGAAGATAATAATGGATTATAACCTAGGAATTTGATGAAATCTTCGCCCAAATCTTGCGTAAGGTTGCGGGCAGCCAGCTCTTTACTAATATATTGGGTAGATTTTACGTATTCATTGCTTTCCAGCTGTTTTTGCAGAGAAAGAATATCTACTTCTTTGGTGCCTTCATTAATAATGACGTTTAATACGATATTTTCTTTTACGTAATTAGATAAATTACGGCCATGAACTATAATTAAACCCAGTAAACCCACCATTAAAAGCACCAGAGAGATACTGATTACGGTAGAAACGTAAATGGTTTTCGTTTTTCGGGATGCTCTGCTGTCTTCAAACTCTTCCATAAATAATGATGATTATTCTGCGAAAATAATAAACAAGATTTTAAAATAAGCATGTTTAACATGGTTTTAACGAAATGAGCATTATTGAAGATAGAGTAGCACTGAAATTACCTAATTTCAGGTATTTATATAGTGGGTGAACATGCTTTCCTTTGTTAGTAGGAAATAACATAAAAACTAACAAATATGAAAAAGACACTATTTACTTTATTAATGTTTACCATATCATCTGTGGTTTTTACAGGATGTAAAAAGGACGATGACAAGAAAAACGGTTCTATTGAAGGTACTTGGAAATCTACTAAAGATGTGTATTACATAACTGTGAATGGAGCCAAGGAAGGTAAAGATGAGGTGTACAATTATTCAAATTCTGAATATTACCTCTTAACCTTTAGTGGTAACAAATACACAAACAAAGAGTTTGAGGATGGAAAGATTACAGATACCGATGAAGGCACATACACTTATAGTAACGGAAAAGTTGTTTTTGTAGGCGATTATGAGGCTAGAGTAGAAATTAAAGGGAATACTCTGGTGTTGATTAGCGAAGAAGTGGAAAATAGTAGACGTTACGTTTTAGAAGAGCATTTTGTAAGGCAATAGACAATATAAAAATACCACAAGTAAAACATAAACTTTAAAGGAGACACTTGCCAAAAAAAAACATATATATTAGGTAATGGGCAGGTGTCTCCTTAATTACAATTTGGTCTGTCAGACAATTCATAAACCTGAAAAACTAATATTAATTTCCTATTTTTGCATTTATTTTTTAAGAAATTTTTCAGAAGAAAAGTATCTTCATTAAACTGATTGCAAAATTATATGGATTATCAATTCAAGAGTATCGAGAAAAAGTGGCAGAAGTTCTGGGCAGATAACGAAACTTTTAAAGCAGAGGTAGACTCTTCTAAACCCAAATATTACGTATTAGATATGTTTCCCTACCCTTCGGGTGCGGGTTTGCATGTAGGGCATCCGCTGGGTTATATCGCTTCAGATATTTTTTCGAGGTACAAAAGATTGAAAGGCTTTAACGTTTTGCATCCTATGGGTTACGATTCTTTTGGATTACCTGCAGAGCAATATGCTATTCAGACTGGTCAGCACCCGGCGGTTACCACAGAAGCAAATATTAACCGTTATCGTGAGCAATTAGATAACCTGGGTTTCTCTTTCGATTGGAGTAAGGAAGTACGTACAAGTTCGCCCGACTATTACAAATGGACGCAGTGGATTTTTATGCAGCTATTCAACTCCTGGTATAATAAAGCAACTGATAGAGCAGAGCATATCTCTACCCTGATACATAAGTTTGATACAGAAGGTACAGGCAATGTAAATGCAGTTTGTGATGATGATGTAAGGAAAATGCTGCCATCAGACTGGTCTGTTCTTACCGAAGAAGAAAAGCAGAAAGAGCTGTTGAAATATCGTTTGGCATTCTTAAAAGAAAGTACAGTAAACTGGTGTCCGGCTTTGGGGACAGTATTGGCAAATGACGAGGTAATTGGCGGTTTTTCAGAACGTGGCGGACATCCCGTAGAGCAAAAGAAAATGATGCAGTGGAGCATGCGCATTACTGCTTATGCTGATAGACTGCTAAAAGGTTTAGATGTCATAGATTGGCCAGAACCACTTAAAGAAATGCAACGCAACTGGATTGGGAAAAGTGTGGGAGCAATGGTGAGTTTTAGCCTCACCCCAGGCCCCTCTCCTAAGGAGGGGGGAGCGCAGGAGAACTTGAAATTTGGATATGAAACTTCAAATTCTTCTGCATGGGAACTATTGAAAGAGAATTCAAGAGTTAATCGTAAAAGCCAGACAGATGCAGAAGAACTTTTGTGGCAGAGTTTAAGAGATAGCCAAACAGGCTTTAAAATAAGAAGACAGCATGTAATTGATGGTTATATAACCGATTTTGTTTGTTTGGATAAAAGGTTGGTAATAGAAGTTGATGGAGATTATCATAACAACATCGAAGCAGTAGAATATGACAAAATAAGAACTCAATTTCTTAATGAAGCTGGTTTTGATGTCATCCGCTTTACAAATGAGGAAGTAATTAACGAAACAACAAAGGTGGTTTTAGAGATCAAAGAAAAACTAACCCAACGAGTTTCTGCATCAGGACAATCAGCTCCCTCTCCTTCGGAGAGGGCGGGGGGTGAGGCTAATATTTCTGTCTTTACCACGCGTGTAGATACCATATACGGTGTTTCATTTCTTGTATTAGCGCCAGAACACGAACTGGTAGCAAAAATTACCACGCCAGAACAAAAATCAGAAATAGACGCTTATATCGCCCAAACTAAGAAAAAATCCGAATTGGACAGAATGGCCGATACCAAGACGGTGTCTGGTGCATTTACAGGGGCTTATGCAATTAATCCGCTAAACGGAGAGAAAGTTCCGGTGTGGATTGCAGATTATGTATTGGCTGGGTACGGAACCGGAGCGGTAATGGCAGTGCCGTCTGGAGATCAAAGAGATTACCTTTTTGCTTCTCATTTCAATTTACCTATTATCCAAATATTAGATTCGCAGGTGATAGACGGCCAGGCAGATGCTACTAAAGAAGGTAAATACATTAATTCTGGGATTATTAACGGATTAGAATATCAGGAAGCTACGGCAAAGCTTATTGCGTTTTTGGAAGAAAACGAACAAGGTTACGCTAAAGTGAATTACCGTATGCGTGATGCAATTTTCGGTCGCCAACGCTATTGGGGAGAGCCTGTGCCTGTATATTTCAAAAACGGAATACCATATTTAATTGATGAGAGCGAACTCCCCTTACTTTTACCAGAAGTAGATAAATATTTGCCAACAGAAACTGGAGAACCACCGTTAGGAAGGGCAAAAGACTGGAAATATAAAGGAGAGTATGAGTACGAATTAAGTACCATGCCAGGATGGGCGGGTAGCAGTTGGTATTGGTACAGATATATGGACGCCAAAAACCATAAGGCTTTTGCCTCTAAAGACGCCGTAGATTATTGGAAAGATGTGGATTTATACATTGGTGGTTCTGAACATGCAACTGGTCATTTACTCTACAGCCGTTTCTGGAATAAGTTTTTGAAAGACTTAGGTTATGTGCAGGAAGAAGAGCCTTTTAAAAAGCTAATTAATCAGGGGATGATTCAGGGAAGATCAAACTTTGTTTATCGCGTGATTGATGAAGAGGGACGTGGTACAAATAAGTTCGTTTCTGCAGGATTGAAACAAGACTATAGTACTACCAGTCTTCATGTGGACGTGAATATTGTTGATCATGACGTTTTGGATATTGAGAAATTTCGAAATTGGAGAGAGGAATACAGGAACGCAGAATTCATTCTGGAGGATGGTAAGTATATCTGCGGTACCGAGGTTGAAAAAATGTCGAAATCTAAATTCAATGTCGTAAACCCAGATGATTTAACAGATCGTTATGGTGCAGACACTTTGCGTATGTACGAAATGTTTCTGGGGCCGCTAGAGCAAAGTAAACCATGGAATACAAACGGTATAGAAGGTGTATTTAAATTCTTAAGGAAATTCTGGAAACTATTCCATAATGACGCTTTTGAATTTATAGTATCTGATGAACCTGCAACCAGACAAGAGCTAAAGGCGCTGCATAAATTAATCAAAAAGGTAGAAGAAGATATTGAGCGCTTTTCTTTCAATACATCAGTATCTAGTTTCATGATTGCCGTAAACGAGCTCACAGATTTAAAATGTAACAAAAGATCTGTGCTGCAAGATATGGTATTGCTGCTGTCTTCTTATGCGCCGCATATTACAGAAGAGTTGTGGCAACTGTTGGGTAACCCCGCCGGAACGCTGTCTCAAGCCCGGTATCCTGAATTCAATCCAGAGTATTTGGTAGAAAGCGAATTTAACTATCCTATTTCTATCAACGGGAAAACTCGTTTGAATATCAGTTTCCCACTTGATATCGAGCAAAAAGAAATGGAAAATCAGATATTAGCTAACGAGAACGTTCAGAAATACGTAGAGGGTAAAACACCTAAAAAAATAATTATAGTAAAAGGAAGAATAGTAAATATCGTTATCTAACGATATTTACTATTTAAATCTGCCTGATTTTGGTTTTTGTAAGAAAATAAAAAAGCATTTTTAAGAATATGAAGAAATAATTATATTCGATTGTGTTAAACTAAACCAAAATCTTGAACCCTCAAACATTAATTTAATATGACTTTAAAGGTGATATTTAAAACCATTTGTGTTTTATTTTTTTTCGTTATTTTAAGTAATAAGGGTTTATACGCTGCTGACCCTGGCTTGGTAGTAGAAAATAATGAAGTAATTAAAAAAGAAGGATTTGTTGTTGGAAGATTGGATGTAAGTAAAGATATTGTGAAAAATACGCTGGGACTCAAAAAACTCTCCTATAAAATTAAGGTTTATGATTCTAAAAATGCTTTAATTGCTGTGTATAAGGTGCTTTCTGGAAAGAAAGCAGGTAATATCCAACAGATTTACGAGGCTGATTTAAAAACTATGAAGGATCGCGTAATGCATGCCGGCTCAAACTTTTTGGATTATAATGAGCAGAAATATAATTCTGAAGACGGTGCTTTACAAACATCTAAGTTGGTGAATTATTTGTTTCAATACAGATATATTTAATTTCAAAAGAGCCATTTTCAGCAGTCGATTTTCTTTTTTTTAATACCCAAATCCACAGCGAAATCTGCCCTAACCTTGAGGTATCTTAACCGTTCTTAGGCGTTACTTGGCAGTGTCTTTAGCAAGGGTGAAAATAGTGTGGGTTTAAGCGCTTTAATCCCATTTCTATATGGACAAAGTTTATACATTTTATATAGCATAATCCTTTGGTGCTTAATGCCTAGTTTTATACCTTTGCTGCATGAACAGCGATATTTTTGGTGTAGAACAGCTTCCCGCAGAAATTAAAGAGGGTTTACAAAGTAGAGTAGATATTATTCTTCATAAACTTAAGTTCTTTACAGAAAAACCAAAAATAGCTTTATTGCAGCAAGCCGGCGTTACAGCCAACCAATATGAAGAATATATCAAAATAGCAGGTGGGAGCCTTATTGCAGAAAATTCAAATTGGGAAGAGCCGCTGTTGCAAAATCCAGATATTATCATCATCGCCCTAAGAGGTAAAGATTTAACCGCTGCTATGACGCAAATGCATGATTTTTTTAATTTGCAGGGTTGGCAAGAAGCATCCGCAGTAAAAAACAATAAAGTGTATGTTTTAGATTCTCAAAACTATTTGGAACAGCAGGGCGAGAAAGCAGTAGAAGCGTTAGAAGCTTTGGCCGAAATTATCACGCCCAGATACTTCAATTTTGGACTGGAAGGTAAAGCCTGGCTTAAATTCAGTATGTAATTCTGATTGCAAAAAAG
>PJUF01000718.1_pt1 | contig 21396 bp, 17 predicted proteins | sample 1512191 | NCBI WGS metagenome assembly PJUF01 (sample SAMN08177673, study PRJNA422409) | Feces metagenome, whole genome shotgun sequencing project. | isolation source: Chicken feces (3) enriched on wood chips | host: Gallus gallus | place: USA: Madison | collected 2015-01-15 | reverse complement strand
GATGTTCAGGTTTCCTCTACGTTGCTGACCAAAATCCCGGAAAAGGACATCCATCCAATCCACATTTGGATAGAGGTATGGATCTTCTCCACTCGCCGTTTTTTCAATTCTTTCTTCACTATAGATTGGAGCAGCTCCTCGGTTCGTCAATGCTTCATTTGACATGCGCATATAAGTTATACCATCTGCGAATTCTGGTAATTTGGTGAATTGGGTAACCCCTTCATAATACCGGAAGCTGAATTTTGGTTTTCCTGCTTGTCCAGCTTTGGTTTTGATAATGACAACCCCGTTGGCACCACGAACACCATATACGGAAGTTGCAGCTGCATCTTTTAGCACCGTAAAGCTTTCTATATCTTCTGGATCTACGTTGGACATACTTCTAGGTGTACCGTCCACCAAAATCAATGGAGCACTTAATCCTTGGCTGAAAGTCGAAATTCCTCGGATCCAAATCCCCGCATCATCAAAACCAGGCTCTCCTGTACGTTGTACTGCAATAACCCCAGAAACCTTTCCAGCTATAGCATTGGTGAGGTTTGCTGCTGGGACCTGTAGTTTTTTCGCTTCTACAGTTGACTGCGAACCCACAACAGACAATTTCTTTTGCGTACCGAATCCGACAACCACCACCTCATCGATTCCTGCTTCCGTGATTTCCATGGTAACCTCGATGGATTTATTCGTTCCAATATTTGTTTCAATAGTCTTGTAACCTACAATCTGAAAAACAAGTTCACTATTGTTTGGAACATTCAGGATAAACTTACCGTTCAAGTCAGTAGTGGTCCCATTGGATTGTTTTCCTTTTTGGTATACAGTTACCCCTGCTAAGGGATTACCATCTGTATCTTTTACTGTACCCGTAATTTCACTTTGAGGAGATGTAGAGCCGGCTTTTCGAAGAGCAGGTTTGCTCACGATGCGAACAAAATCATGTTTGGTTTCAATGGTGAGGTTATGTTTTGCCAGTATGGCATTAAGCACCTCTCGAGCGGTGTTTTTCCCCGAATAGTTCACCTTGGATTTCAAGTAACTCGCATCGTTATTATAGGCTAAAGGAATATTGTATTTGGTTTGCAATTCTTCCAATGCCGTTTGCAGACTGATATTCTTAAAATCTACTTTTATCGTTTTTAGCAACTCCTTCTGTCCGTAAGATTCTGTACTGGCGAATACGATACAGCAGGTAAGGAGAAAACTCCAGAGCATAAATGATTTACGCATAATCTGTCGTAGGTTAGGGTTATATAAAATGAGTCGAATTTTTTGCATCTTTGCATAAATTAATAAAGGTTAAAACTTTGTTGATTGTCTCTGCTAATCAGTTAGTTTCTCAGGCAAGTTGATTACAGAAAAATAATTGCAGGGGTGCCTGGCACTCCTGTTTTTTTTAAAGTGTTAGCTATTATTTCTTTTTAATTTCCCATAGTTGATCAGATTTTTTAATGAGGTTAGCATTATTCATTTCCGCAAGTGTTTGTAATACTTGTTCAATACTTTTTCTTTTGAAGGTGATGGTGGTTTTTGTATTGGCAATCTCCGGTGAAACGGTGATGGAATCGCCATAATACCGATAAGCCTTTTTAAGGATAGTGCTCAGTTTTTCTCCGAAATGCACCAATTCCTTATTGTACCAATTGTTATTATTAAAAGATTTGACTTCCCAATTGTTATTTGTTAGCACAGCTCTTTCGCCTTTGGTCAGCTCAACTTTATGGCCTGTTGATTGGGTTATTTGTGTTTCAAAACTGGTAAAATCTTGGTTTAAAAGGGTTGAATAACTCTTTTCGTCCATTTGAAAAACTTTTACTTTTCCCGAATTGACTTCTACAGATTTTTCAATATCAGAATCGATATTGAAGGAGGTGCCAACTACACGGGTTACAAAATCTTTTGATAAAATGAGGAAAGGTCTTAGCGGATCCTTTGCCACATCGAAGAATGCTTCTCCTTTTAACTTAACGATTCGAAGTTGACCGGTAGTAGATTTTGCATAGGTAATGCTGGAATTTCCATTAAGCTTTATTTCAGTACCGTCGGAAAGCCTGAAGTGTTTTTGTTCGCCATGTAAGGTACTGATGGTTTCCCAAACGATTTCTTGTTGCTTTGTTGATTTTTTAGGATATAGGAATATTCCTGCAATTACAAGGGATGCAACCAAAGCCCAACCCAAGTAATGGAAAGGAAACCGTTTTGTTGATTTGTGGGGATTTTGGTTTAATATGGATTGTAATATGCGGTTTTTAGTTTTTTCTTGGTTAGGGTAGATTGGGTATTCTTGGATTTGTACTTTCAATAGGTCATAATCCATTTGCATGGATTGGAGGAGATCTTTGAGAGCAGATGATGATTCAAATAGCTGTTTTAATCTGGATAGCTCTTGGTTATTGAGTTTTCCAGACTTAAACTTTTCAAGTAAGGTCAATATTTCTTTGGTGGTCATACCTATATATATCCTGAAACTGGATTATGGTAGGGTTGAGGGATGATAAATGTTTGTAAGTTGTTGATTTTCAAGTTTATTATTTTTACGTCATTGCGAGCCACCCCGTCATTGCGAGCCACCCCGTCATTGCGAGGAACGAAGCAATCTTTCGACTTTGTCATCCTGAGCCTCGCCGAAGGATCTATACGGATACCAACGAACAGATGCTTCGACTACGCTCAGCATGACATGCGGGAAGATTGCTTCGTCGTGCCTCCTCGCAATGACGTAAAGCTCCTTGCAATGACGGAAAGCTCCTCGCTATGCCGGATGGCTCCTCCCACGACATAAAGCCTCCTCGCAATGACGTAAGCTTATAATTTAACACCTTTATAAAAACAAAAATCTTAACTAAATTAGACCTCAAGTTTTAGATTCGAACTCAATTTTTACATTAAATCCAAAGTTTTAAATTTTACCTATACTCAATCATCAAACAACCCATCACCATGAAAAAATCCCTAACCCCAGAAAGATCCACAGAACTTCTCCAAATCCTTCAAATACGATTTGAAAAGAACATGGATAGACATCCAAATATTTCCTGGGAAACAGTTGCAAAATCCTTACAACAAAACCCTGAAAAACTATACATCATCAATGAAATGGAAGAAACAGAAGGAGAACCCGATGTCGTTTCGTTATCAAAATCCTCCGATGTCCTTATTTTTGTCGATTGCGCAGCGGAAAGCCCCAAGGGTAGAAGAAGTTTCTGCTACGATCAAGATGCTTTAGACTCCAGAAAAGAACACAAACCCAAACACAGCGCAATTGGCTTCGCCAAAGAAATCGGTATCACCCTATTGAACGAAGAAGAATACCATACCCTTCAATCCTACGGGAAATTTGACCTCAAAACCAGCTCCTGGCTAGCAACTCCAGCAGCAGTTCGGGATTTAGGAGGCGCTATTTTTGGCGATAGACGCTATAACCGAGTATTCATATACCACAACGGAGCAGAGTCATATTATGCTGCAAGAGGATTTCGCGGAAAAATTATCCTATAGTTTTATATACATAAGAAAATTATGTATATTAGATTTATAAATACTAATCTACATGAAGGATTCCAAATTATTGAAAGGCACTTTGCAGACCATCATCCTGAAATTATTGTCAGGTACGGATCGGATGTATGGCTATGAGATCACCCAACAGGTCAAACAATTAACCGAAGGCGAATTTGTGTTGACAGAAGGTGCATTATACCCAGCTCTGCATAAATTAGAGGCAGAGGGTTTGTTGGCCACGGAGTCGGAGATAGTAGACGGTAGGGCAAGGAAATATTATTCCTTAACAGCAAAGGGAAAAGAGGAGCAAGTAGCCAAAGTGCAGGATGCACTCACTTTTGTGGAGAAACTTCAGCTGATCTTGAATGCAAAACCAAGTATATCATAATGGAAAAGAAATTGAATAAAACGGAGCTAAAGGAGCTTTTGGCCTTTATTGAGCATAAAGGATATACCTTTGTGGATGTTCAATTGGAGATTCTTGATCATTTTGCCTGCAAGGTGGAAGAATTGATGACGGCGGATCCAACTTTGAATTTACAAGAAGCCATGGTACATGCCCATCAGAGTTTTGGGGTAATGGGTTTTTCTGAAATTGAAGATTCCTTTGACCTTGGTCTTCAGAATAAATTCGTAAAGAGTCTTCCAGGAGATTTTTGGATATTCATGAAAAGTTGGCGATCAGCAGTTTATATCCTTTATTTTACTCTTTTTGCATATTTCATTCCTTTTACCGCTAATCCGTTTTGGGACGGGATTAGAATGGGTTTGGTTGCCAGTATTATTATATTTGTACCAGTTTTACTACTTAAATACAGGCCAATTTACAATAAATATAAGCTATATAGATCCTATATTGGTATGATGATCCCTATGTTTACCATATTTGTTTTGTTGATTTCCGGAGAATGGCTCAGTAAATATATTCCATTAGCTTTATACAATATTCTTATTTTGGTTTTTATCTATGTGGCTCTAGGTATTTTGGATATATTCCACCGGAACTTAAAACTGATTGTTAAAAGAGTAGATGAAATGGAATTGGAGACACATTATTCCTAAAAAGCCATTTGATAAAATAAAAGCTATTTAATGTTATAACTAAAGCCATAAAATTCTTGGAAAATATAAATAGACCCAATCCTGGGTCTATTTTTTTTTGAAAAAAATTCAAAGAGGGGGGTAACATAATCTTTATCGGGTTGATATAATCATAAAAGAACAAGATTATAAACTAAAAAATTACAGTTATGAAAAGATTATTACTATCAATGATGTTTATGACCCTCGCTCTACTCGGTATTGCTCAGGTCAAAGAGGCTGGAGATTTCCAAATCGGTGTATTTGGAGGCGGTTCATTCCCTTTGGGAACCTATAAATCCCTTCCCGAAACCAAAACAGGATACTTGGGTGGTTTATTTATGGATAAATATTTCACCGGAAATAAATTTGGTTTAGGCCTTGATGCCCGATGGATCAGCCATGGCATTTCCAAAGCAGATTCCATATTCTTTGCCAATGGGTTTATGGAAACCAATTATAAGAATCAAGCCAAGTTTCAGCATTTAGCTTTCACTTTCGGCCCAACTTATAAATATGAAAAAGGAAACTTCCAATTAGAAGCCTTTGTTCGGGGAGGGATGATGATGCAGCGGTTTCCGGAATATGAAACCAATCTACATTACCGTGGTGGTGCAGTAGGCATGACCACTTTGCCCATCAAAAGAACCCTCAACGATTCAACCAACAAGGCAAATACCTGGGTAGGTTTGGCCGGCTTACGTTTCAACTACAAATTAAGTTCCAATTGGGCGGTATTCGCACAAGCAGATTATATGCAGTCCTTTGGAAGCAAATTCGGAGGAAAGGCTTCCCAATTCATGTTGGAAGAACGTATGCCTGCTGGTACACCTATCGATGAGAACACAGCAATCAAAAGTTTTACAGATCATTTTGAAGAAGGATTTACGCCAAGACAAACGCCTTATAAAAGTGTGAATGTAAGTGCCGGAATCAAGTATATTTTCGGAAAGAAGATCGTTGAAAAATATGAAGCGCCTAAAGTAGTGGAAACCGTAGTGCCTAATAAACAGCCACAGTCAAAAAGCATTCAGATCGTAGTGAAAGATAAACAGACAGGTATAGCCCTTAGTGGAGTTACAGTTTCGGTGGAATCTGATCAATATTCCAATAAGGAGATCAGTAATGCGAACGGGGAGATATCCAAGATCAATGAAGCTCAAGCAGGAACGTATCGTATCCTAGGCGAAAAGAATGGCATCAAAACTGAAATTTTAACTTTGTCCGCTGCTGATTTTGCAGGCAACGAGGCGGTCATTTACCGGGAAATCTACCATGACGACCCTAGATTTACCTTGATTGGGGAAACCGTAGATTGTGATAAAAATCAAAATCTACCCAACATTGCCACCGTGCTGACCAATGCTGCTAATAAATCGAATTTGAGTCAAACTTCGGATAGCGAAGGGAAATTCATCTACCAACTGGATCAACGTTCGGACTACAGCATCGTAGCCAACCAGGCAGGTCGTTATTCCCAAACCGAATTAGTCAGCACCCAAGGACTTGACCGTTCGAAAACGCTCTATGTGACCCTTAAACTAGGCGTATGCAATTTGGTCGCAGGTGGTAATTGGGTATTGAAGAACATTCATTATGATTTTGATAAATCCAATATCCGTCAGGATGCTGCAGTGATCCTGGACAATGTCGTATCCGTGATGAAACAGAATCCCACGTTACGGATCGAACTTTCATCCCACACCGATAGTCGTGGAAATGATGCCTACAATCAACGATTATCCCAACAACGTGCCGATGCTGCAGTTGCTTATCTGATGAGCAAAGGAATTGAACGTTCAAGATTGGTAGCCAAAGGTTATGGGGAATCGAGGTTATTGAACCATTGTGGAAATGGGGTCGATTGTTCTGAAGAACAGCATCAGGAAAACCGAAGAACGGAGATCAAAGTGCTGAATTACTAATATTAATCAATAATCTAAATCATGGAAAAAGTAGAAAACCAGGACTTGCAGATCGATGACCTGCAACCCAAAAGAATCTCCCTGTTCCTATTTATTATAGGTTACTTCTGGTACCTCATCCGGATCAGTCTTCCTTAGTCGATAGGACAACAGGTACAAAAGGATTATAGTTAATATGCTTGCGAGCCAGCGAAAAACTGGTGGTAGACCTGCAGCTTGCTGTAGGTCTATTTTTGTATTAGCCCCAGTATAGACCATATTTGCCCAATACCAAGGGTTCTTGCCCATGTCATCCTGTTCCAACAGATACAATCGTTTGGCCTCGGCTATAGCAACAACCGGACTTCCACATTGGCTGAGTTCATCATAGAATTTAGCCATCAGATCCAACGTTGCAGCATCGTTCGCATACCAATGGGTAGCGACTACGCCGGGGATCCCTTTGCTGATGAACGTTCTGTTCAAACTCGCCATACCTTCGGATGGAAGAAGTTCACCGCTAGCGGTATTACAAGCCGAAAGAACCACCAGGGAAGAAGAAATTTGGAAATAGCGAAGTTGATCGGTAGAAATGGGCTGTTGCAGCATCAATTTAATCTTCCCATCCTGTTGGAGAACGGTGTGTGCTGCGATATGCACGATGGATTTCTGTTTCCAGATGTTTTCCAAGGTCGTTTTATCCAGCTTGCTGAAAGGGTAAGATTTGGCATTAAAATGCTGATTTAAAAATTGAACTTCTTTCTCGACAAAAGGTAGGTCTACCAATGGTGGGGTATAATCTTGACGGTAAAGGACTTGGAGTTCTTGTTTTGGAAATTCTTTTTCCTTCAATAGTTCAAAGGTGAGGAGCGAATGCAGGTATTGTACATCATGATCCATGACCAGGAATTTCCTGTTGGGCATAAGCGCTTCGAAAGGTTGAACATGCAATTCATTGTCAAGGGATAGCTGGATTGTTTTTATGGATTTCTGAAGATTAGGTAAAAGTTCCGATCCCAATAATCCGGCCTGTTCAGCATATACTTTAGGGTTTTGGTTATAAGCATGTGGCGATTGGCTGAAATATTTCTCCTTGAAAGCCGCTATCTGGGGAAGTAGGTTTTCCATATTTACCTTTTGGTAATGAATACGGCCATCTACAACCTGGAAAATGGAAATACGCTCGTTTTCATGGATATAGTAGGCATATTTCTGAATATTTGGCTCCTTTAAAGATTGGAGGAAGAATTCCTTACTTGGGATTTTCCGACGTTGTTCAAAATATTTTTCCTCCAGCTCGAAATCTGCAGTTAATTTGGAAATTGCGACATTGATTTCTTTAATTTCCGAAGAATCCTGCATCATATCCCGTTTGGCATAAAGTTCTTGTAATTCCTTTCCTGCGGCAGCCAATTCCGTGCTATCGGTCTCCCAATGATTCGATCGATTGATGTCGTTCCATAACAGCCGTCCTTTTGCCATTTCCGTAAGCCATAAAAGCTCAGCCTGCTGTTTCTGCGTAAGGTTACTGATATCACCAATTTCACTAAAAATCTCTTCCATCAGCTTTCGGTTCCAAATATTGCCTGCAAAATGGTCCTTATCCGTACTTCTATTCTGTTGGTAAGCGAATTCTTTTTCCATGGATTGACTATAGTAATAGAGCATGGAATCGATATCGCTTTTATCTTGAACTTTGGCCAAATTTCGGTAGGTCTCCACTAAACTGTAGTTGGAAACTGCAGGTCCGGAGGATTGTTTTTCCAAGAGTTGCTTGGCTTTCAAGAAATTGGATTTGGCTGCGTGCAGCTTGTTTTTATGTAAGTGATAGTTCCCTAGATGGTTCTGTAAGACGGCTTTTTCCCTAAAACGCGCTGTAGGGAAATACTGGTCTTCCAATTGGATGGCTTGTTTCAACAAAGGAAAAGCCTTGTCGATCTCCATTTTTTGGAGGAGCAGTTCTGCTTGTTGGGTGATAGCGGAAATACGACCAGCGGCGGTCTCTGTATGCAAGGGAATGCTCGAACTGATTTGGAGTGCCTGGTTATTGGAGTAGATGGCTGAATCGAGATTTTCTTCAGCAAGGAACACCTTGGATAAACCGTTCAACAGCAAGACTTTCAGGTTGGTCATCCGCACTTTATCATTTTGATTACCTTTGGCAATTAATTCCAAGCCTTTATTTCCTGCCTGTTTCGCTTTCAATAATTCGCCATCATGGAGATACAACAAGAGGAGGTTGTTATAAAATCCGGTTTTAATTTCTGCGGAGTTAGACTCTTGGATTGCCTGTAATTGTAATCTTTCCGACTTACCAAATTCTCCGAAAATGCTGTAGAGATTGGCCAAGGGTTTATATAGGTAATTCAGCCGATCTTCCAAGGATAGGATTGGATTTTTGTTTTCCAGTAATAAAGCCCTTTCATAATAGGTTGCAGATGCCAAAAACCGGCTATGTTCTAGGAAATTATAGGCCATGTTCAGCAGGATCCAACGATAGGTTTCCTGCTGTTCAGGACGAAGCGATTCCATTGATAGTTTTGCAATAAATGCTTCCGGTTCAGACGCATAATATTCATATCCATCGTACGCAATCTCCCCAAGGGAATCCAGTTCCTGATTGGAGATACTGTCTTTTGATGCGGTCTTCATCGGAAGGTCCTGTTTGTTTATCTGGCAAGCAGTTAGCATCCAAATGCACATCAGGAAAAGGGTTAATCTTACAAACGCCACATCAAATAGAAATTTAGATTACTTTTATAAGTCTTGTCATATTGATATCGGATGCCGAATGCTGGACCAAGGTAGGCTCTACCGATATTTAGATCGACCAAAGGCGAAAACAATAAAGCGGATCGTTTTTCCTTTTCTGGAATATTTTCCTGATCAAATGGGCTGTTTTCCCCATTAGCATTTAAGATATGATAAGTTGTTCGACCATTGTTTTTATAGTTGATCGTTGTTTTAGCCGCGGCGCCAATTCCTGCCGAGAAATACCTGCTGATGTTGTATCGAACCTGAATGGGTATCTGTAAGGAAAGATACTGCTTTTTGGCGATGGAATCATAGCTGCCATACGTTCGATAAACCAACCCTCCTTTGCCATCGGGTATCTGGATTTCACCTCTTCGATTAATTCCCTGTAAATTAAGATCTGTTCCGAAGGTACTGGCATACAGTTCCACCTGCCAATAGGGCCTTTTATACGGTGCGATTGGTGCCAAACCAACGCCAAGGCTCAGACCTTTGGTCATCTTTCCAATTTCATCATCCTTAGGTTTTGCTGGCGCATTTAAGCCAAGGAACAGGATGGGCGAAAGCCCTGGTCTGAACCGCAAACTGGCATTGTTAGTCCGGATGGGTTCATTTTTATCAAAATAGATATCAGTATGGCTTCTTAAAGTCTGTTTTTGTAGTTTTTTATGCGTCTGTAAAGTAAAACGGATAAAACCTTTACTGCTGTCCTGATCGGTAAGGGTAGGAGAGGCTGTACCGGGCAATGCGATACCCCGGAAATGAAAGATGATCTTATCGTCGTTTACAAATTCATAAGTATAGCAACCCAGATCATTGGCAGTTTTGCAGGTGTCACAGCCCGGGTATAGGTTCAGCAATTTAAACGATCGGGTATTTACCTGCTTGGGAAAAAACATTTCTAATCGGATGTTTTTGGCATCTCCTTCTCCGTCGTTCTGGAACTGCACTTTATAGGTCAGCTTTTTCTTCTTGAATTGCAGTCTATAATCCACCAAGGCGGGACGTACGGACATTTTGTTGGGATCATGCGATTTAATAATGGGAACATCCAGTTTATGGATCATAGGATCTTTCCCCTCGGCTAGATAGATCCCGGTAACCGTGATGATGGCATTGGTATCTGCGAGCATCTCTGGAGTGATATCCATGTTCAGAATAGAAAATTGGGTTTCTCCAATCGTTGCATCAATCTCATATTGGGAAACGGTATTGTATTCATCCAACAACTCATGGAAGTATTTCTTGGCTTCGTTGGGTTTAAATTCAATTTCTTCGATAAGCCCATAATCCGGACTTCCGCTCTGGGTGATGGATGTCCGCTGTACATTCGCCCATAACCTATCCAATTCTTGTTTTTTTTCTGTTGTAATGATCCTTTCCTCATGGTATTGTGATTGGTTCGCCAAGAGGAATCCATTCGGATTGATCAATTTCTCATTGGTCAGGATCAGGATGGTTCCTTTTGCTGTGGTGGGTTTTACACCAACGACCAAGGACATATCTTCCCCAGGGACCGCATTCGCATTTTTAAAGATCTGGAAGATCCCATTGGACTTGAAGAATTGCCGCTCAAAAGAGTTTGGTGTTTTGGAGTTGGACGCATACCGGCTTTCTACCTTGACCTTTGTTTTTGGTTTTTTTGGTCTAGGCCCGTTGTCATAATTATTGACAATGTATAAGGAAACCTCATAATCGCCAGGTCTGGCATATTGATGTTCAGGAGATTCTTTGGTACTGAAATTACCATCACCGAAATCCCAGAGATAGGTAAAATAGGCCTGTCTTCCACCGGGAATCGGAACCAACGGGCGAATAATGGGATTGAATTTGATGGTTGAATCGAGGAAAACGGTTTCTATTCGGGAAGGAAAGGTATCCTGCCTTACCAAAAGGGTATCTTGTGACCAACTTGAAATACTGCTAAAAAGGCAGAGCAAAAGCAGGAAATATTTTTTCATATGGCTGAAAATTGGTGGTTTTTTTACTGAATAATATAGTTTTATTAAGTAATAATTTTAAATTTACGAAATACTAACCATTATTATGCATCCTGACCAACAGCTCATTCAATTTCTTTTGGAAAACAATCATGCTGGGATACAGACCATCTATAAGCGTTGTACCCCAAAAGTGGTACATATGATTTTGGCCAATTCCGGGTCGGAGGATGATGCTTTTGATATTCTTCAGGAGGCTTTGGTTGATGTTTACCACATGGCGAGGGATAGGGATTTTCAGCTGAGCACTTCCATAGAGTCCTTTATGTTATTGGTATCAAAACGAAAATGGTTGAACGTATTGAAGAAAAAGAAGGGCTTGGAGGTAACAAATGCAGAAGAAAGTTTATCTAATAGTGTGGATGATTCGATGGAAGCTTATGAAGATCATCTGCAGCAGGTGGATAAGGAAAACTTATTGATGGAGCAGTTGATGACCTTGGGCGAACGATGTCAGGAAATCATCAGGCATTGTATGGGTTCTAAAAATCAGGAGAAGATTGCGGAAATGTTGGGTGTTAGCTACGCCTATTTACGTAAGAAGAAAAGTGAATGTATGGCCAAATTGGGGGAAAAATTGCGGAACCATCCCTTTTTTAAAATGAATAGATCATGAAAGGCTTAAGATCATGAAAACAAGAAATGAATTAATTCAGGATTATATCGATGGGGTTTTGCTGGCTGAGGATCGTTTGGAATTTGATCGTTTGCTAAGGGAGGATGTGGATTTTGGGGAGGAACTGAAATTGCAGCAGGAGATGCAGGGGATTTTGAAAGATAGGCTGGAGTCGAAGGAAGATGACCTACGGACTACTTTAAAGGCTATAGAGCGGGAAATAAGGGATGGGGAAAGGGATGCCAAGGCAGATGATGGAGAAATAAGCCCTGAAAATATTAAAGTGGTATCGTGGAAAAAATGGATAATTCCATTGGTTGCAGCGGCCTGTTTGCTGCTTATTGGCAAATTCTTTTTCTTTCCGTCAGGATATAACTATGAACTTCCGGACATGCCTTCTCAGATTGTTCGTGGGCAAGAGGATTCTGAATTAAATAGGTATGAGGAAGCAGTAAGGGCATATAATAGTAAGGATTATGAGAAAAGTACGCTAATTCTTGAGGAGTTATCGGCGAAGGCACCGGAATTGATGCAGTATCGCTATTTTTTGGGATTGAGTTTGATGGGGAAAAAGGATTTTTTATTGGCTGTTGACCAGTTAAAACCCATTGCTGATGGGGAATCGGTTTTTCAGCAGGATGCTTGTTATTACCTGGGAGTTTCCTTACGTGAGTTGGAAAGGGATTCCGAAGCGGTGGAGTATTTAGAAAAGGTTTCTAGGGAAAGTAAGCATTATGAGGATGCACAAGAATTGTTGAAAATAAAATAAATTTATAATTCCAAACTAACAATTTTCTTTAGCCCAACCATAAAAATCATCTGGATGGATTCCCAATGTTTTTAGATTTGTTTTTATATGAAATGCTGGAATTTCTTTTTTTGCTCCACGATGGATAATAGATCTAGTACAACCTGGACATTTCCATTTATCATGAGATGCTTCAGTAGAAATGTATTTACAACCAATTGATTCTAGAAATTTTTCCCAGCACTTAATTTTTACAGGTCTATTTTCCCCCATTTAACAAGCTACTGAAAACCCTTTTTCTGAAATAATAGTACCTTCGGCTAAATCAAATTCCCTTAAAATTCCTTCTTTATCAATATATGAGGATTTGCTTAAATCATTTTGAAAAAACTTATCACGTTCCCAACCTAATGCTTTCAATTCTCTGAAAATTAATTGTTTTGGTAATGCTAATAGATTTTTACAAAAATCTGGAATTATGATATCTTTCATCATTTGTTCAGCTTCAGCTAATGTATCTCCATAAGAAGACAGATTAAGAGAAGGAATATAATAAATGTAACTATCTCCTTCTTGAAAGAAAACAACTTTAAAATAACCTTTTAATGACTGTTTTCCTACTTTTAAGGATTCACGATTTTGATTAGACATTTCTCGCTATTTTTTCAACCATAACAATAATAAGTAAAGTTTGTTAAATAAAAAATGTTACTAGGTTTGGTTACCAAAGTTTTATGCTTTTTTTTTGTTGTTTCTTAATCATGGTTAATTAAGTTTTTGGGTTTAAGTAAGCCGTATTTGGGTATATTTTAATAGTAATTTAACCGTATTATAATTGTAATATTTATTAAATTGATCCAATGGCTATTCAAGATTAAATAGAAAATAATCTTGTTCTTGGTATCCGGGATTGGAGATGCTTACTTGAAGATTTAAAGAGGTGAAACCATTCTTTTTTATCTGATACCGGTATGCCTGTAGTTTGGTTGTAAATTTGAACATGACAGTGGGTGAAAAAAAATTTGGCCATCAGAAAAACATGTTAGCAAAATGTTAGCAAAATTCTCCGAAGGCGTTAAAAATACGCCAGTGTCATGTGTAGCTCCAAAGCGCAGAATCGCGTTTTTTGACAAAAAAAAACGAGGATCCTAAAATCCTCGTTTCTCTTCTGTACCCAGGGCCGGGATCGAACCGGCACGAATTGCTTCATTGGTGTTTGAGACCAACGCGTCTACCAATTCCGCCACCTGGGCATATTCCGTTTGGAATGATGCAAATATAGGGCTTCTACTTTATTCTCCAAAAATAATTTTATCCTATGCCCTAAACTTATTGATTTTAAGCCTATTTATTTTTGTATAGTTGAATTTTATAGCTCAGATTCTAAAATAATAAATGATTTTAATAGGTAAACATGAGTAAAATTGAAGGGAATTCGCCTTGCATTATATACATTTTTCCCTATCTTGTAAACATGGTAACCGAACAATTAGCCTTTTTAATCTTAGCTGCGATATGTATCATTGCAGGTGTAATCTTGCAAAAATCTAATAAGCCAGGAAGGTTTTACAACCGCTTATATTTCATTGGAGGGGTTCTTATTATTTTTTTCCTTTATAGCTATTTTTTCAGTTAAAGTTGGGATAGCCTCAATTCTAGCTGGAATAACCTCAGTATAAACAGATAAAATTCCAATTTATCTATAAAATCTCCTATTTATTCAATTATCCTTTTCTCATAAACTTAATTGATTTGGACATAAAACCCTATTAGACTAAGGGTGACTATTTTCTTTTAACTTTCCTAAATACCATATCAAAAAAACATATCAATAGGATCCAACACATCCCTCTAGAACTAACCTTTGGTTCTTAATGAATCCAATCCAAGTATATTGTAAGTGAGTTGTAAGTGCCAAAAGTCACTTACAACTCACTTACATGTCACTTAAACCTCACTTAATCCCCGAACCAAACCTTAACAAAAGTTAACATTGATTAACATACTTCCAATTAAACGTTTTGATTTTTCCTCCCTCTAAAAGAGTATAAAACAAATTTGAAAACGATATAAAAATAGAATCATATGAAAAAGATATTCACTATAGCAGCATTGGTCGCAGGGATTTCATTCTCCGCATTTTCACAGGAAAAGAAAGAAGAAGTACGTCAGGATGTTAAAAAAGAACGCCGTATGAAAATTGACCGGAAGGAAATGAAACCAAAATCTCCTGAAGAGATTGCGAAACTGAAGACTGAACATATGGATAAAGAGTTGAAGTTTACCGAAGCTCAGAAAAAGGAAGTTTATGTTTTCCAATTGGAGAAAGCTAAAAAAATGGAAGCAAAACGCAATGAGATGATCGCAGCGCGAGAAATCCACCGCAAAGAAATGAAATCGGAGCAGGATGCCTTCCAAAAGCTTTTGACACCAGAACAGTTGGCGATTTTTAAAGATAAATTGGCAGATGGAAAAAAAGGAAGATTTGAACGTGGGGGGAAAGAATTCAGAACCCGTGAAATGCGCCATAAACGCATGGACCGTAAAATGCCTATAGAAAAAGAAACTAAAGAGGTTAAAGAGAATAGTTCAAATAGTTAAGCGAATAGAACAGTTTAAAAAAAACAGAATAGTTCAAATAGTTAGTAAGATTAGTTCAAAATAATAAAAAGAGGTTAGTAATTCTAATTGGTTGATTAGGTTAGTAATATTAGTTAGTGGTTATATGTTTAATTGAAGAAGGCCCCGCAGCGATGCGTGGCCTTTCTTTATTTTTATAAACGATTTTTATTAACGAGATTTATCCATGAATTATGAATTCATGGTATTGATCTTCGAACCATCCTCCAGATCCTTTACCACTGTTACGGAACTAGGTATCCTTTCTTTCAATTCTTCCACATGCGAAATAATCCCAACCACGCGGTTTTCCTGCTGCAAATATTGCAGCGTATCAAAAACCGTATTGATGGAATCAGCATCCTGCGTTCCAAAACCCTCATCGATAAAGAAGAAGTTCCTATCCGCTTTGTTCAACGATTGTATGTTTTCTGCCAAGGCCAAGGCCAAACATAAAGATGCCTGGAACCCTTGCCCCCCTGAAAGGGTTTTTACCGATCTCCTATAACCATTGTTCAAATAATCAATCACTTCAAACTCATTGCTTTCATTGATCGTCAGACTCAACTGGTTCCGGGTCAAACGATGGAAACGATGATTCGCCATCTCACACATCTGCCTTAAATGAATTCCCGAAACATAATTCACAAAACCATTACCCTTGAAAAGGTTCTCCATGGTCTTTAGATTGCTTCCGCGATTGCTCAAGGCATCAAACTCCTCCAATAATTTTTCTTTCTTGCCAAACTCCACCGATAGATGGTTCAATTCCTTTTCCAATCCACCCGTTAAGGAAAGCTGAAGTTCCAATTCCTCTTTTTTCAGATTGAATAGGGCATGGGTGGTCTCCAATTCCTCTTCTGAGTAGGTTTTTTGAACCAGAAAATCTTTTAAAGCGGCTATCTGCGTCTCCAACACCTCCAAACGGACATAAAATTGCTGAATCCGTTGACGGATATTTTCTACATCCAAAGGCCGTTGGATAATCTGTTGCACCTCAATAATATCATTGAACCTGAACTCCTGCAATAATTTGGTCAACTGCTCTTTTCGGGTTTTCAATTGAAGATTGAAACCGCTCAACTGGTCGATAGCGGATTGGTATTGACCCACCACCTCTGCCAATTTTGTGCGGAAGGTGTTTACCTTTTGGTTCAAGCTCAAATAGGTGGTTTCTATATGGACAACCGAAGTCTCCAAGGTCAATTTGGCCTTTTTTACTTCGTCCAAGCCTTGTGCAACAAATTCCGAAAATTGGAATTTCTGCAGATTATCCTGATTCTGCTTATTGACTCCCTGAAAAACGGAAATTTCATTGCGAATGACTTCCAGCTCCTTTTCGTATTTCTGGATATTCTCGCGCGTTTTCGAAAGTTCGGATTGGGTCTGTTTTATTTGGGCTTCCAGATCAAGGATCTGCTGCTCATTCTGTTTTAATTTCTGTTTCTGGGCCTCAAACGCATTCGAATCTTCCGTAGAATATCCTTCCCAGTTAAACTGCTGGATGTGGTTTTCCATTAGCGAATCCAATCGCTGAAGATCCAGCTCCAATCGTTCCTCCTGCACCTTACGCGTGCCCAACGAATGCGCATTTAAGCTAAGTCTTTGTCTTAAGGTTTGGAAATCAGTTCGGCTTACTTCCAGGTTTTTCCGAAGATCTTTACTTTTCTGCAGCTCTTCCTGGATATGTTCCGCTACCATGGGTTGAGGATGGTCCAAGGCGCCACAGAGCGGACAAGCCTGCCCCGATTGCAGTTCATTGGCAAATGTACTCAACTTTGCCTGTACCTGAAGCTGTGTTTCCTGTTCCCTTTGCTGTAAGAGCTGGTTGTCCAGCAACTGCAGCTCTTTGGAAATCATATCCTCATAATTGTCCAAATGGTAGCCTTCCTGACTGAAGGCTTTCAGCTCAGTTTCGATGTCGTGCTTGCACTGTTCCGATTGTTGTTTGACCTGTTGGATCTGCTGTTGGAAATTTTCCCGTTGCTGATACCATTTTTCCATGGCAATCAATTGGCTGCTGTCTATTTTTTGGGCTTTCAGCTTTTCCAGCTCTTCTTCGAAGTGCTGGCTTTTTGCTGCCAGTTCCAACTCAGCTTGCTTGGTCCTTTCCACAAAAGGAGTGCCTTTCGCCAAACGTACTTCCGATTCCTCGATCTTACGTTCATTCTCTTTGATCTGTAGGATCAGTTTGTAATCTTCGACCTGTGTCCTGAAATTGTTAAGGTTCAGGTAATCGGATTGGATCGCATGGATTTCCCGATCGATCACATCGATCTCATGGGATTGACGATCTTTTGTAGCACGAAGATTCTCGATCTTATGGATCAGGGTCTCTCTCTCGGTATTCAATGCCTGCAGGTTGTTCAGAGGCTCACGAAAGGCATTTGCCGTTTGCTCGTATTTGTTCAGCTCTTTTTCCTGCTGTTGTATTTTGTCTTTGCTCTGCTGGAGCTCGGCGAATTGCGCTTGTTTTTGCTGCAATTCGATCTGCTTATCCTTGAATTCCTGGATCTGCTGCACCTTATCCAAAAGTTCCTGGTAGGTTTCGCGGGTCTGCACCAACGTTTCCTTCGCTTCTTTCACTTCCAGTTTTTTCTGCTCCAAGGCTTCAGCGGAGATACTTTCGAATCCGGAGAGCGCTCCTCTGAGGTTTTCCAGTTTGCGATTGTTCGCAGCTTGTAGATGGGATACTTTTGGTCCCAGGTCAAATTTGTTCAGGAAGAAGATTTCCTTCATCATTTCAGAGCGTTCCTTTCCTTTCAGCTCCAAAAACTCCTTGAACTGTCCTTGTGGGATAATGATCGTACGACGAAAGTTTGGGTAGGAGAGGTTGGTAATCAAAGCACCGTCCGCCGATTCCATGGGAATCCAGGCTTCCTCTTTCCATTCGTAGGCGGTACGTTCGATAGGTGTGGTGTCCTCGAAGTTCTTCCTCCGTTTCCATTGGGCAACAAAGCGGAACTTACGGTTCTCGTAATTGAGGAATTCAAATACAATCTGCGTTTGATTGGATTTGAGGTTCATCATGTTGTAGGCGCGTTTGTCGGTTTTGTTCAACCGCTCCGTATCGCCGTATAAGGCAAAACTGATGGCCTCCAAAATGGATGATTTTCCGGAACCAACAGCGCCAAAGATGCCGAATAATCCGGCATCCGTTAATTGGGTAAAATCTATGGTTTGCTTCTCCTGATAGGAGTAAAGCCCTTCAATGCTCAGTGATAATGGCAGCATAAATTAATCTTCCTTTTCTAGGGTATTCGCAGATACCTCATCAAATAATAACATCAATTCTTCGTTAGGTTCCTGGCCGTATTTTGACTTGAAGTAATCGATGAACAAATCCTTCATATCTTGCTCCAGGTTAACATGTTCACAAGTACTGGCAAGTTGATTGGCCTGCTTGACCACCGGAATAATATGGATGATGCCATCATGGGCTTCATGCAGGCGTTTCATATCCTGTGCCGTCAGGAAGGTATCACTCTCTATAGTCAATTCGACCAGGCTATTCGGGTTTTCATGCAACCAAACGACTGCCTCATCAATGGAGGTGAATCTTTTACGGAATAAGGATCGCCCTTTAGTCAATGGAATTGTTCGTGTCAATGCGTTTTTATTAGGTTCCAGATCTACAATGACCACCTGTTTTTCCTGTCCGCTTTCAGAAAAGGAGTAGCACAATGGGCTACTTGGATAGACCACAGGTCTATCTTCCGGACCAATCTGATGATAGCGGTGCAAATGTCCCAATGCGGTGTATTGGATCTGCTGGGGGATGCTGTCTGAATAGACCAGATCCGCATAGCCTAATTTGATCGGTTTTTCGCCTTCAGGCTCTTCCAATATTTTCCCACCTCTTTTCAACATGTACAGATGCGTTGTCAGGATATTAACGCCATAGCCGTCGCAATATTGCTGTGCAAGGGAACTCCAGCTCTCTTTAAGGGCTTCCTGCAATTGTGCGGCTTTGTCCTCAAATCCCAGAAATTGTTTTAAACGGATTTCATTGGCAAATGGGGTGGCTATAATTCGGGCCGGATAATAGTATTTTGGAAGTTTGATTTCCATAAACCCCTTATCCACTTTGATGATATCAAAAGCATTTTCCACGAATAATGGCCTTACTTCCATATTGGGATATCCGAAAAAGAAGATGCCACAGGCTCTAGCCAAGGGATCCGGGGAATCTATGCGGTCGGGCGAATCGTGATTGCCTGCAATGGCAATGACAGGACGTTTGCCCTCGTTTGTCAGTCTTTTTAAGGTTTTATATAATAATTCCGTGGCTTCGACCGTAGGGTTGAAGTTATCGAACAGATCGCCTGCCACAAGTACTAAGTCCACTTCTTCACGGTCAGCAATCTCGCAAATCTCTTCCATGACTTCCCGTTGTTCCTCCATTCGGGAAAAGAAGTCGAGCTTTTTGCCAAGATGCCAATCTCCAGTATGTAATATGCGCATGAATCAATTTTTGTTAAGGTGATGGTTAAAAGTACAGTTTTTTCAACAGCTTAGGCGTTAAGAAATGTCAAAACTTATCCGCTTGTGTAAAAGAAAATGTGGTCAGATGGTCTGAACTAAATGTTTAGTTCCGAACATCCGACCACATCTAAAATCCTATTCCTGAGGAATATGGACTTCTATTTAGGGTGTTACCTGAGTCTTTTTTTATTTTTCCTTTAAGATCGTATAAGGTTCTGTTTTACCATTATGGCATGTGTTACAGGTAATGTTCATTACTTTACCCTCATGCTCATGCTTGAAATGCTTTTTGTTGATCTGATTGGTCATTTTGATCATGTATCGCGCTACATCTTTGTTTGGGTTGGTATCCAAAGCAAAATCTAATCCGCGCTCGCCATTTGCTTTTGGGGCATGGCAATGGTTACATTTTACGCCCAAGGCCATATTGAATGACTTCATGACTTTATCCAGCTCTTCATGGGAGATATTTTTAGGTAATACTTTTAGGTTTTTAGGTCTTTCTTCTTGTTTTGCCTGATTAAAAGCTGTTAATCCAACGACGATGGCGAAGACAGCTAGCAGGGTAATCATTGTTCTTTTCATGTGCAATTTTTTTGATAGGTAATGCAATATACTAAGTATTTTAAAGAAATGTAATAATAATGTCATGAGAAATTATATTACATTGGAAAACAGTGGGTTATCGTGATTGGTTTGTCGATAAAAGTTGGAGTTGTTATCTTGCGACCCTATTTTTATAGATAAATCACCTGAAAACCCTGGGTTTTCCTATTGAAAAACATGAAAAGAATCATTATTGTTTTAGCTGTTATTTTATCGTTTACAGCATTTTCTGCACAGGCTCAATTGAAGGCAGTGAAAGCTAAGTCCGGTTATTCGTATTGGGTAAGAGTTCCAAAAGATATCAAGGCAAAAGAGAAATTACCTGTTATTGTTTTTTTGCATGGGCGAAGTTTATCGGGGCATGATTTGAATCGGGTTAAGCGGTATGGTGTTCTTAGGGCAATCGAGCGGGGTAAGGATTTGGATGCGATTGTGGTTGCTCCGCAGACTTCCAACGGATGGGATCCCGATAAAGTGGTTAAAGTGTTGGATGAGGTTTTGGAGGATTATCCTGCTGATAGGCATCGTGTTTATGTGTGTGGGATGAGTATGGGTGGTTATGGAACGTTGGATGTGGCTGGGAAGTATCCTGATCGTTTTGCTGCGGCTGTGGCTATCTGTGGTGGTGGGACGGTTTCCTATGCGTGTAATTTGACGCAAGTGCCGGTTTGGATTCAGCATGGAAGCGCGGATACGGCGGTGCCGGCTTCGGAGAGTAAGAAGATTTATAATGCGATCAAGAAGTGTAATAAGAATGCGGATGCAACTTTGACGATTATTCCTGGTGGGACGCATGGGAGTGTGGAAAGGTTATTCCATGGGGAGAAGATTTATGATTTTATGTTTAAGTATTCGAAAGGGGATAATTTTAATGGAGGGAAGTAGGTTGTTTTTGGTATCCTGATCAGTGCATCCTGAGCGTAGTCGAAGGATCTGTTCGCTAGTAACCGTACAGATCCTTCGACTTCGCTCAGGATGACATGGGGAAAGATTGCTTCGTCGTGCCTCCTCGCAATGAACTGTGTATATATCCAAATAATAAATTAAATTTTCTCCAAATAATATTCTGATTAGGCCGCTTTT
>PJUF01000715.1_pt1 | contig 21444 bp, 11 predicted proteins | sample 1512191 | NCBI WGS metagenome assembly PJUF01 (sample SAMN08177673, study PRJNA422409) | Feces metagenome, whole genome shotgun sequencing project. | isolation source: Chicken feces (3) enriched on wood chips | host: Gallus gallus | place: USA: Madison | collected 2015-01-15 | reverse complement strand
TGGCCATCAAAGACGATCCGGCCCGCGGCGATGGGATCGACACCGGCAATGGCGCGCGCGATCTCGCTGCGGCCACTTCCCACCAGCCCGATGAGGCCGACCAGTTCGCCCGGACGTATCGCAAAATCCACGCCCCTGACACCCGACGGCGTGCGCAGCCCTTCGACCGACAGAACAGGCTGGACCTCGGTCGCCGGGCGCGCCGGCAAGGCCGGATAGCTGACATCGACGCTGGAGCCGATCATCGCGGCGACGAGCGAGGCCTTGGTCTGGCCCTCGGCTTCGGTGGTGACGATCTTGGCGCCGTCTCGTAGAACGGTGATCCGATCGGCGACAGCCAGAACGTCGTCGAGGAAATGCGTGACATAGACGATCGTGCAGCCGTCGTCGCGCAGGCGCTTCATCGTCGCATGCAGGCGCTCGATGTCGCCCGCCGTCAGCGAGGCGGTCGGCTCGTCCATGATGATGATGCTGGCATTGCGCGCCAGCGCGCGCAGGATTTCGACCTTCTGCCGGTCGGCGACACGCAGCCTCGCGAGCCGGGTGTCTCCGGGAATGCCGAAACCGGCGAGCCGGTCGAGCTCGGCATAGCGCCGGGCCGTGTCGCGGGCCAGCACGCCAAAGCGCCTCGTCTCGATGCCGAGAAAAACGTTGTCCTGAACGGAGAGCGCCGGCACCATTGCCAGTTCCTGCTGGATCATGGCGATACCGGCGTCCAGCGCGCGCCGTGGCCCCCAGGGGCCCTGGACGCGCTTGCCGAAGACTTCCATCTCGCCGCCGTCGCGGGCGTGGTATCCGCCGATGATCTTGCCGAGGGTCGACTTGCCGGCGCCGTTCTCTCCGACGAGCGCGTGGATTTCCCCGGCCCGCAGGTCGAGGTCGATGCCTCGGAGGGACGGGATCCCTCCGAAGCGCTTGTCAACGGCTGTGAGCCGAACGACGGTCATCAGCCCTGCCATTCACCGAGGAAGCTCGGATCGGCATCCAGGACCTCTTTGGTCAGGATGGCCGGCAGCGGGCCGAAGACGTCCATGTCGATCTCGGGATCGACCGTCTCGCCGCGGATGGCTTTCACCACCGCCTGCGTTGCCAGGTAGCCCATGGTGCGCGGATAGTTGGCCAGAGTGGCATCCCAGCGGCCCTCGCGGATTGCGGCCACGGCCGAATCCGAGGCGCCGGCACCCATCAGATAGACCGAGGCGACGTCGATGCCGGCCTCCTGCAGGGCGATTTCGGCGCCGACCAGATGCTGGTCCGCAACCGACACGATGGCATCGATCTCGGGGTTGACGAGCAGCAGGTCCGTCATGGCCGTCATGGTCACGTCAGGATCGTACTTGCCTTCGACGGCCTGCACGAGCTGGATGTTTGCGTGCTCCTTGAAGACGTCGAGATAGGCTTCGTAGCGAAGGTTGTCGGTGGTGTACATCATCTGTCCGACGATCGCGACGACGCGGCACGGATCCTTGTCGGCGCAATATTCGGCCACGGCCTCGGCCTGCAGACGGGCGCCGGGAACCGGCAGGTGAGCCGCGGTGGCGACGAGGCCTTCGATTTGCGGCGCGAGCGTGCCCATGTCGGGTCCGACGGGGAACAGCGTTACAGCGCCCTTCATGCCCGACTGGACGGCCGTGGCCACGGCCTGCTCGATGCCGGAGGCATCGTTCGGCGTCAGCACGAACGCATCATACTTGGCGGAGGTAACGACATCCTCGACCTGCGAGAACTGCAGACCTGCGTCATTGCCGCCATCGAGCATGTCGACCTTCACGCCGCCCAGCTCGGCCGCGGCCTGAAGGGCGCCGTCATAGATCGCCTGATTGTAGGAGTTCGCGGCCCATGCGGAGAAGAAGGCCAGATCGATTTCATCCTGCGCCTGTATGGGCAGAATCGCGAGCGCGCTTGCGCCCGCCGCAACGATCAGCGGGTTGAGTTTCATAATGTGGGTGTTCCCTGAGAAATGTTCGTCTGCGTTGACTGCCGGGTGCCCATCGGCTTCGTGGCCCAAACAGCCCTCGAACTGTATGAGGCGCAATCTGCGAACTCAATATGAGGGGTCTCCGCCGGCACCGCGCACCGGCCTTCACGACGTTCGATGCGGCCTTGCTAACATATTGCCGCTACAACGTTTTCTGCCGCGCCCCAGCAAGCCGAAGGCGTCACATTCGCGGCACCAATAGCTAATGGGGGATTCATAATAGACGGCGACGCCGGAAGACCAACGCCGGACGCGCCGGCCCTATCTCGAGCCTGCGTCCTGTATGCATGTCGGCCGCGGAAACCGCAGATCGCCAATGCCGATTGTGAGGTGAGAATCGGGGTTCATCCGGCTGGCCGCATGCTTGCGTCGGCCGCAGCACCGTCAGTCAAATGCCTCGCGAACAGGTCGCAGGCCGCCTCACGCCGGGGCGAGCCGACGGGCGCCGGTGACCTGGACGGGAGCGTCGCACATCTCGTCTGGTCCGGCTCGCATGAAGATCGCGTCGATCACGTCCTCGCCACCCACCACCTGACCGAAGGCCGCAAAGCCGTGCCCGTCGGGGTTGCGCCGCCCCCCTTCGTCGAGCTCGGGCTGGTCGCCGATGCAGATGAAGAAGCCGGGACCCGCCGTTCCGGGGGCGAAACGCACCATCGAGATGGTCAGGTGCCGATGGCTGATCCCGGTTCTGGATGTCGGCTCGTGCGCGATGGGTGGAAAAGGCGGGAGCTGGTCCGGCGTCGCAGGACGCCAGCCCCACTGGATGACCTCGATGACATGGCGGGTGTCCGGCGGCTGGTTTCGACGCGTGACGATCCTGTAGGCCGTCATCCGGCTCATGTATCCGCCGTCGACATAGGCCAGAAAATTCCGCGAGGTGACGGGTGCCCGCTCTTCGTCGAGCGCCACCACGAACGAGCCGAGCTCGGTCTGCACTTCAACCGATGTGGCCATCGCTAGCTGATCATCATCAGGCTGGCGTTGCCGCCGGCGGCGGCCGTGTTGATGGAGATCGCAACCTCCTCGACCAGCCAGTTGAGTCCGTAGGCATCTTCGCCAGACCGGATCTCTGCTGTGCTGGCCGCCTGAACCAGCACCAGCGGACCCGGCAGGGCCGCGAGCTTGCGACTGATCGCGGTCACGCGCGCCGCCTCCCCCTCGATCAGGGCGCCGGAGTAAGGTCCAGAGTCCTGCCACGACGCCGTCCAGACGAGCCGCCCGGCCACCGAAGCCGGCAGGGTTGCGAGTGACGGGCGAAGATCGCTCGTCGCATCGATGACGGCGCTGTTTCCGGTCGCCAGCACGGCCATCAGCTGATGGTGGAGACCGGCACTGGTCTCGGGCAGCATGAGGATGCGCCCGCGCGGATGGCGCGCATAGATGTTGCGTTCGCCGACCGGCCCATCCAGTTCGCACCGATGGCCCACCGGCGAGCGAACGGTGTTCTTCCGCGCGAGCTCGGTGCCGGCAAGTCCCTGGTCGTCGAGCCAGGCTGCAAAGGCCATGGCGGCAGGATCGATCGCCGCTGCTGGCTGGGGCGGGACCGGCGCCCGTTGCACAAGGCGGCCGATGTAAAGCGGCCCACCGGCCTTGGGTCCGGTGCCGGAGAGCCCGCGCCCACCGAAGGGCTGAACGCCGACCACGGCGCCGATCATGTTGCGGTTGACGTAGAGATTGCCCGCCTTGATGCGCCCCGTCACATGCGAAACGGTCTCCTCGAGGCGTGTATGCAGGCCGAACGTCAGCCCGTAACCGGACTTGTTGATGTCGTCGATCAGCCGGACGAGACCGGCGCGCGGATATCGCACGACGTGCAGTACCGGCCCGAACACTTCGCTGGTGAGTTCGGACAGGGCCTCGATCTCGATGATGGTCGGGGGCACGAACGTGCCGTGATCGGCCTCCGGCGGCAGCGGCAGCTGGTCCACGGAACGACCGCGGCGACGCATGCTCTCGACATGATCGTCGATCGCGCGCCTCGCATCCTCGTTGATTACCGGACCGATATCGACGGCGAGACGATCCGTACGCCCGATGGACAGCTCCTGAAGGGCTCCCTTCAGCATGGCGAGCGTGCTGTCCGCCACATCCTCCTGCAGGCAGAGGACGCGCAGCGCCGAGCAACGCTGCCCGGCGCTGTCGAAGGCCGAGACGAGAACGTCGCCGACAACCTGCTCGGCCAGCGCCGAGGAATCGACGATCATGCCGTTCTGGCCGCCGGTCTCGGCGATGAGCGGAATGGGCTTGCCCGTCGTCGACAGGCGCTCGGCAAGCTGGGTCTGAATCAGCCGCGCCACCTCGGTCGAGCCGGTAAACATCACGCCGGCCGTTTCCGGCGCGGCAACCAAGGCGGCGCCAAGGCGACCGCTGCCCGGCACAAACTGCAGCGCACCGGGCGGAATGCCGGCCGCATGCAGAATTCTCACGCATTCATGGGCGATGATCGGCGTCACGCCGGCCGGCTTTGCCAGAACGGTGTTCCCCGCGACCAGTGCGGCGGCGATCTGCCCCGTGAAGATGGCCAGCGGAAAGTTCCACGGGCTGATGCAGACGATTGGGCCGAGCGGCGTGTGCGCGGCGTCGAGAGTCTCGCGGGCCTGCGCGGCGTAGTAGCGCAGGAAGTCGATCGCTTCGCGCACCTCGCCGACGGCATTGGCCGCCGACTTGCCGGCCTCCCGCATGATCACGCCCATCAGCGTCTGCATGCGCTCCTGCATGATGTCGGCGGCACGCTCGAGGCACGCCGCCCGGTGACCCGGCGGCACCTGCGCCCATTGCGGCGCCTGCTCGGCCGCCATGCGGGCGAGGCGCGGAGCATCCTCGACCGACAGCTCGGTCACCGAGCCGACGACGTCGCGATGATCGGCAGGATTGAGCACCGGCCGCACCGTGCCCGTTATCGAGCCGTCGGCGAGAAGGGGCAATGCGTGCCACTGCCGCGCCGCAGACGCCTTGAGGCTGACGGACAGCTCGGCAAGCACCGCCTCGTTCGACAGGTCGAGGCCGCGCGAATTCTCGCGGCTGTCGCCGTAGAGGGCCGCGGGCAGGCGGATCTGATCATGCGGCTGGCCGATAAGGGGCATGGCCGAAGCCGCATCGACCGGATCGGCGACAAGCTCCTCGACCGATATGGCGGGGTCGGAGATGCGATTGACGAAGGACGAGTTCGCGCCGTTCTCGAGCAGCCGGCGTACGAGATAGGCCAGCAGCGTCTCATGCGTGCCCACCGGCGCATAGATGCGGCAGGGGCGGTCGAGGCGCTCGGGACCGACGACCTCGGCATAAAGCGGCTCGCCCATGCCGTGCAGGCACTGAAACTCGTACTGGCCAATGGTGAAGTCCGGCCCGGCCAGGTGATAGATGGTCGCCAGCGTCTGCGCGTTATGGGTGGCGAACTGGGGAAACACCGCGTCCGGTTCCGCCAGCAGCTTGCGCGCGCAGGCGATATAGGCGACGTCGGTGTGGACCTTGCGCGTATAGACGGGGAAGTCGTCGAGACCGTCGACCTGCGCGCGCTTGATCTCGGCATCCCAATAGGCGCCCTTGACCAGCCGCACCATCACCCGCCGTCCGGACCGGCGGGCGAGGTCGATTATGTAGTCGAGGACGAAAGGGCAGCGCTTGCCATAGGCCTGCACGACAAAGCCGATGCCGTTCCAACCGGCGAGATCGGGGTCGAAGCACAGCTCCTCGAGAAGATCGAGCGACAGTTCGAGCCGATCAGCCTCCTCGGCGTCGATATTGAGGCCGATGTCATATCCCTTGGCAAGGACCGCGAGGGCTTTCACCGTGGGCACGAGCTCGGCCATCACCCGCTCGGCCTGCGCTCGGCCATAGCGCGGGTGAAGCGCCGAGAGCTTGATCGAAATCCCCGGGCCTTCATAGATGCCACGCCCTGCGGCCGCCCTGCCGATGGCGTGGATGGCTGCCTCGTAGTCCCTGAAATAGCGCGCGGCATCGGCGGCGGTGGTCGCCGCCTCGCCCAGCATGTCGTAGGAGTAGCGAAAGCCCTGCTGCTCGAACCGGCGCGCCCGCTTCAGGGCCTGATCGACGGTTTCGCCGGTGACGAACTGCTCGCCCATCATGCGCATCGCCATATCGAGGGCGCCGCGAACAACCGGCTCGCCGCCGCGCGCCAGCAGACGCGTCAGCGCCGCCGACAGACGGCGGTCGCTGCTGCTCGCAGCCAGCTTGCCGGTGATCACGAGGCCCCAGGTTGCGGCGTTGACGAACAGGGAGCGGCCGCGTCCGATATGGGACATCCAGTCCCCATGCGCGATCTTGTCGCGAATGAGCGCGTCACGGGTAGCCGTATCCGGGATGCGCAACAGCGCCTCGGCCAGGCACATGAGCGCCACGCCTTCCTGGCTCGACAGTGCGTATTCCCGCACGAGCCCCTCAACACCGGCGCCCTTGTGCTTGGCGCGCAGTGTGGTGATGAGCGTGCGGGCCGTATCGGCGATCCTGCCGCGCAGCTCTTCGGGCAGCCGCGCCTGCTCCACCAATGGCGGCACGCAGAGCGTCTCGGGCGAGCGATATGCGTCCGTGACGGCGCGTCGCAGCGCTGTCTGGGGACGCAGCGGAGGGGCAAAATCCGCGAAGGGCGGGCGAAGCGAAGATCGGTTGGACATCGAGACTGCTGCAAGAGGGTCGAGCGACGGCCATGCGGCCCAGATGACAGAATGATAGCGATTCCTGGCAATCCATATGGACTTTGTTCCGGCATCCTTTAGGCTGTTCGTATCAATGATGCCGCCACGAGGAGACGAAACTGTCCGAGAATTCCAAAATCGAGGTCGATCTGGATACCTTCGACCGCAAGATCCTCGACGTGCTTGCGCTTGACGGACGTATCTCGATCGTCGAGCTCGCGGCGCGGGTGGGCCTGTCCAAGACCCCTTGCCAGAACCGCTTCAGGCGCCTCGTTGCGGAGGGCTACATCCAGGGCTTCCAGGCCGTCCTGAACCCTAAGAAAATGGAGCTCGATCACATCGCCTTCGCGGAAGTGAAGCTCACCAATACCCAGGAGGATGCGCTGGAGCGCTTCAACGCCGAAGTTCGCAAGATCAGGGAAGTCGAGGAATGCCACATGATCGCCGGCCGCTTCGACTACCTGCTCAAGATCAGGACGCGAGACATCAAGGCGTACCGGCATGTGCTGGGCGAGCGCGTATCGAACCTGCCCTTCGTCGCCAGCACCTCCACCAACGTGGCCATGGAGACGGTCAAGGAACTGGGCAGGTGCCCGCAAGCGAGCGGTAGCGCACGCTCCCTCTCCCATCCTGACATGTAGCGCACAAGGGGCTTGCTTCAAGCCCCCGGTCATCCCGTAAGACACACGCCCATTGCGAAACGCAGAGGCGTGCCCATGACAGACCATGCTGTCGTCATTGCCGGCGGCGGCCCGACCGGCCTGATGCTCGGCGCCGAGTTGACGCTGGCCGGCGCCGACGTCGTCATCATCGAAAAGCGGGCGGACAAGACGCGCATCCAGCCCGGCGCGCTCGGCCTCCATGCGCGCACGCTCGAGGTGTTCGATCAACGCGGCATCGTCGACCGGTTTCTCGCCGAGGGAACGCCCATGCAGGTGCTTGGCTTCGCCGGCGTGCGCTTCGACATCGGCGCATTCCCGAGCCGCCATCCTTACGGCCTCTCGCTCATCCAGAAGCACAGCGAACGCATCCTGCTCGACTGGGCCGAAGCGCTCGGCGTGCCGATCCTCCGCGGTGTCGCGGTCACGGGCTTCAGCGAGGACGCGTCGGGCATCAGCGTCGCGCTCAGCGACGGCCGGTCGCTGCGAGCGGCCTATCTCGTCGGCTGCGACGGCGGCCGCAGCCTTGTCCGCAAGGCTGCGGGCATCGGGTTCCCCGGATCCGATCCGACAATCAGCCATCTTCTCGCCGAAGCCGCGCTGACCGGGGACCCCGAATGGGGCCTCCGCAGCGATGCGATCGGCACCCACGCGCTCTCGAGGACCGAAGACGGCAGGGTGGGGATCATGGTGACCGAGGCCGGGGTCGGCGTCGCCGAGCCGACGCTCGAACTCCTGCGCGCGGCGCTGATCGCCCATTACGGCTCGGACTACGGCGTTCACAGCCCGACCTACATCACGCGGTTCACCGACATGACCCGGCAGGCCGCGACCTATCGCAAGGGCCGCGTGCTGCTCGCGGGCGATGCGGCGCATATCCACTATCCGGCCGGCGGATTCGGCATGAATCTCGGCATCCAGGATGCCGTCAATTTGGGGTGGAAGCTTGTCGAGGTGGTCAAGGGCCTGGCGCCCGACTCGCTGCTCGACACCTATCACGCCGAGCGCCATCCGGTCGCCGCGAGCCTGCTGCGCTACACCATGGCGTCCGTCGCGCTCGGCCGCTCGGACGATCGCACGACGGCCTTGAGCGGCATCGTCGGCGAACTCGTCCGCATGGCCGAGCCCCGGCTGGTCACCGCCGGCCGGATGTCGGGTCTCGACATCCACTACGATCTCGGCGACGGCCATCCGCTCCTCGGGCGCCGCATGCCCGATCTCGAGGTTGCGACCGCGGACGGCCCGGTGCGCATCTATACGCGGCTCCACGACGCGCGGCCGCTGCTGCTCAATTTGGGGCGCCCGGACGGCCTCGACGCCGGACCATGGGCCGACCATGTCCGAACGCTCGCGGCACGCTACGACGGCCTCTGGGAGCTGCCGGTGATCGGCCCGGTCCCCGCCCCCGCCGCCGTGCTGATCCGTCCCGACGGCCATGTCGCCTGGGTCGGCCATGGAACGGACGAGGGCCTCGCGACGGCCCTCACCACATGGTTCGGACCGCGGTAGGCAAAGCAGGCAGCAAGGTCAGGCCGCGAGCCGCGCCTCCTACCAGGAGGCGCGCACCCCTGCCCGGCCCTGATAGCCGAGGACATCGCCTTCGCCGATGCCATAGGCGCCCTTGACCTGCGTCCAGATCTCCATGCTGTCGGAGATGTCGGCCTGGAAGCCGGCCCCCAGCTCGACCCGCGTGCCGCCCATTCCCGTGGTCAGATCGAAGCCGTCGACGGTGACGGTCTTGCGGTCGTTGACGTCGTGGGAAAGGCTCAGGTCGAGATAGGGCGCGAAACCGCCAAGCTTGCCCTCGGCGCGCAAGCCGCCGCGAAGGAACAGCGAGTCGTGGTCGACAAAATCGGCGTCGTCCACCCAGGCGCTGTCCAGCCCCTGGTAGAAGGTGCTCTGCCAGACCATCTGGCTCCAGGGCGTGACGCTGATCTGGTCGTTGCCGATCTTGACGCCAGCCTCGACTGCGGCCAGCGCGGTATGGCCGTTGACGGTGAGGTTGCTGGCCGCGGTGGGCGAGAAGGTCCAGTTGCTGTAGCCGTACTGGCCGACCGCGTCGACATAGGCGCCGCCGTTGGTCCAGGTGGCATAGGCGCCACCCGACCACATATTGCCCTGCAGCCCGTCCGTTCCCGTATCGGTCTCGACGCTGCTCTTGGAGGCCGTATAGGAACCGATGACGCCGCCCCGCAACACGTCCGACTGGACGAGATCGACGCCGAACTGGGCGAAGCCGATATCCTGAACGTTGGCGACCTTGTCGCCCACCTCGGTATGGTTGGCGCCCACCCGCATCCAGCTCGATTCCAGCTCGTCCGTGCCGCGCCGCTCGACGAAGGTGCCCAGCGTATCGAGGCCGGCCTGGTGAATGGTGCCGGTGAGCGTCGCGAGGCCATAGGTCTCGTCCTGCACGATCGCCTTGAGGCCGTAGGCGATGATCGAGGTATCGGTGTTGGGCGGATCGAAGTTGAAATACTGGTCCTCGTCGACGCCGCCCGGCGGGTCGCCCGCAACCATGGAAAGCGGGTCGACCTTACGGATGCGCCGGTCGAGCTGCAACTCATGGCCGTTCTGGACGAACCGCTTGGCCAGGACGATCGTGCCACTCTCATCCCCGCCGATCCTGATCAGCTCGATGGCGCCCAGATTACCCAGGGGGGTCGACTGATCGGAGTCGTAGCGCTCCAGCGAGACCCCAAGCGTTCCGGTGAAATCCCCCTGGACATTGATCTGGGAGTAGTCGGCGCCACTGCCGGGCAGCGGGTCGGGCTGCCCGAACCTGATCCACATCGGATTATTGGCGTCGTTGCTGACGAAGTTGCCGATATTGAACGTGCCGGGCGACGCGCCGGGCGCCACGATGCCGTTGCTGTTCAAGGTGAGCGTGCCGAGGACGTTGAGATTACCAGTGAGAATGTTCACCAGCGCCCCGGATTCCGCAGTCAGATTGTTGAGCAGGCTGCCCGCCTCGAAATGGGCCGCCGCCCCTGCCTTGACCAGGAAGTCGGCCGCGACGGTCATGCCGGTCCAGTCCACGCCTTCCCCGAGATAGACCGTGGTGCCGCCCATGCCCGGCGCGCGGATGGCATCCAGGTCGAGGATGTCGCCGACGACGGTGCTGGCGTTGTCGATGATGAAGTTGACGTTGCCATTGAAGGCGCTCCCGCTGCCCCCCGTATCGTCGCGCGTGACGACCAGCAGGGGGCCCTCGTTCTGGAGCACCGTACCAGCGCCGAGAACGATATGAGCGGGGTTGTCGGCGGCATCGAAGCTGTCGTCGAACAGAACCGACGCGGTGGGATGGGCCTCATCGGTCACCAGCGTGGTATTGGTCACGTCGATCACGCCGCCATTGATCACCGACAGCGCCGACTGGTCGCTGCTGGTGGTGTCGATGGTGCCGCCCGTCAGGACGACCTTACCGCCCGTGGCCGCAAAGATGTTGGCGTTGACCGTCGGATTGCCGGTGAAGTCGAGGTTCAATGTGCCGCCAGCGACCCCGAAGGCACCATCTCCAGTGATCGGTCCCGAGAAGGTGCCGCCGGTGGCGTGGGTGACGGCGAGCGTGTTGTCGCCCAGATCGATCTTGCCGTCGCCATAGAGGTCGAAGACCGAGGTGCCGGCAAGCGTGAGGCCCGGAATGGTATTGGCCGTAGTGACGCCCGAGATGTCGAAGACGCCCGAGAGGTCGATCGTCGAGCCGGTAATGCTGCCATCGCCGACGAGGAGCAGCGTGGCGTCCTCCTCGATGGTGGTCTTGCCGTCATAGTCGGGGCTGGCGTTGGTGAGCTTCAGCGTGCCGTCTTCAATGGTGAGGCCACTGTCGCCGTCGCCGGTGATGACGCCCGCGAACTCGGAGTTGCCGTCGCCGGTGAGCGTCAGAAGCTTCGATCCGAGCAGGATTTCGGCATCGAGATCGGTGCCGAGCAGCTGGATGATCTCGGCGCCTGCCGTGGTACCGGCGATGTCGAAGATGCCGTTGACGGTCACCGACTCCGACTCCGCGATGCCGCCGCTGCCGACGAGATACAGCTCGCCGTCGGGATCGACGATGGTGGTGCCGGTATAGTCGTTGACGTTGGTGAGGGTCTGCCTGCCCTTCTCGACAGTGACGCCGCCCTCGCCGGAAATGACGCCGGCGAAGCTCGTGCCCACCGGGGGCGACGAAATGGTGTCGGAGGCGTTTGCGTCGGTGATGGTCAGCCGCTCGTCGCCGAGAGTCACCTTGGCGGTGCTCACGCCCCCTTCGAGGCCCTTGATCTCGGCGCCGTCATTCGTGCCCGAAATGTCGAGCTCGCCCTCGACCACCACCCTGACGGAGTCGGCGATGCTGCCGGCGCCGGCGAGGGCAAGCGTTGCGGCGGCAAGGACATAGGTCTCGCCCGTATAGGTGTTGATCCCCGACAGCGTCTGCTCGCCCGCCTCGATGGCAACGTCGCCGGTGCCCGAGATGACCCCCGCGAACTCGGACGCGGCGTTGTCGATCACCAGAAGATTGTCGCCCAGAACGACCGAGCCGCTGGCGGCGCCGCTCAGATCGTTGATCAGCGTGCCTGTCGGACCGGCCGTCCCCACGCCGATCGAGGTGGTGACGTCCGCGATATCGAACGTGCCGTCGACCTGAACCGATGCGGAGCTGGAGATTCTGCCGTCGTCCTTGAGGGCGAGCGTGCTCGGCACGTCGATGACGGTGGGGCCACGATAGGTGTTGATCTGGGTCAGCGTGAGCTTGCTGGCGGGGTCGATCGCGCCAGCGGGAGCAGTCAGCGTCAGCCCGCCATTGCCCATGATCTTGCCGTCGAACGTCGATTCACCACGCTGCGCGATGGTGAGTATAGGCGCGTCATCGAGGACACCAAGATACACGTCGCCGTTGCCGCGGAACTGATCGACCGTCAGGGTGTGGGCGGAATCGGCGGCCGCATCGAGGCTGGTGGCGACGGTGAGCGTGCCCCCGTCGTTGAAGAAATCGCCATTGTAGTTGGCGGGGTCGTCGCTGGCGAAGGGGAAGCCGGGACTGAGGTCGATATCCCCCATCATCAGCAGGTCACCGGTATTGTGGATACCGAGCGCCTGCAGGTCCGCGCCCACCGTCACCGTGCCGGCATTGTCGATGATGCCGAGGCTCAGCCCGTCCGCCATGATCTGCAACGAGGCGTCATCGGCGATGTCGACATCGACGCCGGTCGCCAGCGTGCCGCCGCCGGCGATCGCCAGCGTGCCGGAGCGCAGGTCGATGTCGCCGGTGAAGCTGTTCTGGCCGGTGAGCACCAGCGTGCCGTCCCAGAAGGTCGAGCCGGCTTCGCCGACGATGAGGCCGCCCGTGCCGGAGATGGCGCCTTCCATAACGGCGAAGTCGCCATCGGTGCCGTCATTGTCCGCCACCACGATCTGGCGGCTGAGGCTGCCCAGATCGATCGGGTTGATCCAGCGCACGACGGAATCGGCGTGCTCGGAACCGAAGACGAGCGCGGCGTCGTTCACTGGCGCGCCACCCGCCGTGAAGAAGCCCGGCGTCGCGCCCCAGGTCAGCTTCTGCGGGTTCAGCAAATTGCTGTTGGACTGATTGCCCAGATTGACCACCAGTTCGTCGCCCAGCGCGGCGAAGCCACCGCTGCCGGTCCATTGCACCTTGGTGCCGTCAGTGCCCAGCTGCCGTGAGAAATAGCCCGAGGTCATGAGGACGCCGGCATAGGTGTTGTCGGCGAGCGAAGTGACGTCCGTGCCGCCGGTCCGGCCCGCGCCGTTGAAGTTGAGGTTGCTGGAGGTGTTGAGCCCCCAGCCGTCGTCGGCCTGGAGGACGCCGCCTTCCATGGTGGTCTGGCCGGTATAGGTATTCCTGCCGTTGAAGATGGTCAGGCCCTTGCCGATGGTGAGGCCGGCTCCGAAGCCCTTGCCATTTGGGGCACCGACATAGCTCTCGCGGCTGTCGTCGCCGATCGTGCCGTTGAAGGTGACCACATTGTCCACGCCGCCGGTCGCACCGGGCCGGATGACGACCGTGGACCCCCGCATCATGAACAGGTCGGCGCCGGCCGCGGCGCCAGCCGCGCCGCCTTCGCCCGCGTCACCGCCCAACGCTCCGTTGGAATCGAAGGTCGAATTTCCGGTGATCGTCAGCGCACCGCCGTCACGCACGAAGATGGCGCCGCCGAAACCGTCGCCGCCGTCGCCGCCATAGCCGTCGCCGTTGGCACCGTCGCCACCGCCGAAGCCGCCATGGCCCGCCCAGCCGCCCCAGCCCGTGTTCGTCGGCGCCATGACGCCATCGCCATACGTGCCGCCGGCGCCGCCCATGCCGCCGCCGCCGCCAAAGCCGCCCGTGCCGCCCCTGCCGCCGTCACCGCCATCGCCGCCAGAGCCGAGGACGAGATTGCCGGCGTCGCCGCCATCGCCGCCGGCGCCGCCGGCGCCGCCGCCGAAGAAGTCGTCGCCGCTGCCCCCATAGCCGCCTTCGCCGGCATCGCCGCCAAGTGCGTTATTGCCGGCCGCGAACTGGATGGACCAGTCGACCAGGATGCCGACCTCCTTGCCGAGATTGATAAAGTCCTTGGCAGCGGCAAGGGTGGCCACGACAGATTCCGCCACATCGGGAGGAACGGTGGCCAGTGCAGCAGCGGCCGCAGCCGTGTCCAATGCCGCATCGGCAGCGCTGTCGACGACCGTCCAGATTTGATCGGGGTTCCACGACAAGGCCGAGCTGCCATTGCCGCCAGTGCCACCGGTACCGCCCGCACCCACCGTACCGTCGCCACCACCGCCACCGCCAAAGCCGTCGTTGCCCTCGCCGTCTCCCCAGATCACGTTCGAGGGCCACCCGCTATTGCCGTTCTTCCCCGTGCTGCCGGTGATCGTCTGGGCGAGGTTGTTCATGCTCCCGCCGGTGGATGTTTCCGAGCCGAAGGTGAGGTTCGTGAGGTCGACGCCGGACGCCGGTGGTGAACTCAGCGTGACCACCGAGCCGGTTATCGAGACGACAGTGGTGCCCTCCGGGATGCCAGCGCCAGATACAACCATGCCCGCGGTCACGTCATCGAGCATGCTCGCGTTGGCGAACGTTATCGCGGAGCCGCTGACGCCGGTGACGTTGCTGAACGTGAGCATGTCGGGCTTGACGGTGATGTTGACCGGCGTGGTGCCATCGCTGCCGACCAAAGTCACCGTGCCGTCGGTATTGACGGCGCCGATGAAGACGTCGCCCGTCAGGCCCGGGCCGGTGACCCGCATGCCGGGGACGAGCCGGCTGCTCGCGACCTTTAGCACGTTCGAGCCGATCGTGGCCTGTTCGTAGCTTGCCGCAAACGTCGTCAGATCGGTCGGCAGAGTCCCCTGGACGGTGATACGCGTCTCGTTGGTGGCCGGATCATAGACGACACCGGTGATGGTGACGCTGTCGCTATCGCCGAAAGTCAGGCCACCGGTGGAATACTTGTCGTCGGTCTTTGCCAGCACCATGCCGGGTTTGAACAGGCCGTTCTCGCCGGCAACCGTGATCACCTGGCCGGAAACGCTCTTGACCAGACTGATGTCCGCCCTGGTAAGATTCAGAAAGCCTACTTCAGCCACTTCGTCCGTGCCGGGGCTGTCGATGATGGCATCCCAGTCGGGTGCGGCGCTCAAGGTGACAGTCTTGTTCTGGACGTCGATCGCCGTGATCTTGATGTCGGTCGCATTGCCATCGAGCGTCAGGAAGGACCCGATCTGCACCTGGGCCAGAATATCGGTGTTGCCAAATTGCAGCTTGGTACCGCTCTGACCAGTGCCACGGTCGAGGCCATCGGTGAGGCCTACTGTCCTGAACAGACTCGAGCTGACGGCAACCGGTGACGCAAAGGTCAGCGTCTTGCGGTCCGCCGAAATGCTGGTGATCTCCACCAGCGTCGAACTGCCGGGCAGGGCGATCCGCATGCCCGGCTTCAGACTCTCGATGCGCTCTTTCAGCGTGAGGGAACTGACGGTGTAATTGTAGTTGCTCCCGCTCAGAACGGGATCGAACTGGTAGGCTGAGATGGGCAGGAAAGGCAGATCGATCTCGCCCAGCGCGATCTGGACCGAGCCGACGCTCTGCGCCGGGGTGCTGCCGCCCTGCCCTCCGATAACCGTATTGCGTGTGAAATCCACATTATTGAGGGTGAGACTCGCATTCTGGTTGACGAAGAAGACGCCGCCGAGACCCGCGCCGCCGCCGCTGCCGGCGCCGCCCTCGGTGATGAAATTGCTGAAAATCTTGTTGGAGACGACGTAGTCGCCGGCGCCGCCCGCACCCTGCTGGATGACCCCGTCGGGCGAGATTCCCACCATGTCCGCCGCATCGGCGCTGAAGCCGCCCGAAGCGAGGATGCCGTCGCTGGCGTCCGAATAGCCGCCGCCGGCGAAAGCCGCGGCGTCATCGGCGTCGAGCAGGATCACACCACCCCCGCCGCTGCCGTCGACGACGGTGCGGGTATCCTGCGCGCGGGCCGGGCCCGATGCCAGCGCCGCCGCCATGCCGAGGCTCAGAGCCAGTAAAGACACCCCGGTCATGGCCCCGCGCGCCAGCCTCGTCGGCGCGAGCGAGATGCCTTGTGCCGGACGTCCGTCAAGACCGGCGTGAACTGGTACAGCCTTCATCGCAAGCGAGCCCCAATCCGGTCTGGCGTCCCAACACGCCGACCGGGGCTGCACACTAGGCGCGTGTGCAAATGTTAATCAAGCCTTAACCATAATATCGCCCCAAATCGCAGGGCCAGCCGCCGAATCGTCAAAAACGCTTCATTTTCAAGGCTGAAGACCGCGACGTTCGGACAGGGCAATGCCGTGTCGGCCGGGCCACACGTATCGGAAAACCGCTAGCCCGGCGTCGGGGGTTAGCCGGTGGCCGGCACGGTGGTGAACCTCGTCTCGCTGGCCTTGCGACACGCTATCTCAGCGTCGCGCAAAGAATTTATAACAACAGCAAAATCAAAGACTTAAACTGGCTCCGAGCGGACCGTCCGACCTCGAGTTCACTCCGACAGGGCCGCGAGGGCGTCGGCGAGGCCGGTCGGGCTCAGCGGAAATTTCATGCTTTGCCCGTTGCTCAGCACGACGGAGGCCGACAGCGTCGTGGTGCCCGAGAGGGCTTCGATGAAATCGGGCGCGAGGTTGGCGACGGCCTGGCAACTGCCGCCGCTGCAGTTGACAAACGGCATGACGATGGGCTGCGGCGTGCCGGCTTCCAGGGTCAGGCCACCGCTCAGCAGCACCGTTTCGGGGACCTGCCAGATGCCGACCAGTCCACCGTTCCCATCCTGAAGAATCCGCCAGACGAAGACTGCGGCCCCGGTCTCTGCGACCAGAAGCTGCTGCGTGGCGGAGCAGGTCGCCGCAGCGCCCTCGGCCGCCTCGACGCAGACGAAGCGCCAGTCACCGAAAGTCTCATCGCGCAGCACGCGCGCCTGCTGGGCCACGGGCGGGACGGGTGTTGCGGCGGGCGCGGGAGGTTCCGCCTCCACGGCAGGCGCGGCGGACACCTGCGGGACTGCGGAAGGCGGCGGTATGGACGCCGGGTTGGCGCCGGTGAACAGGGCGATGAGTTGCCCCTGCGAGATCACACCGGCGAGCACGCCGACGATGGCGATAGCGAAACCGAGCACGATCAGCAGCATGCCGGCGAAGATGCCCATCGCCCAGGCACCGACACCGCCTCCCTGTCTGGAGCGGCGCCGACGGGGCCGCGGTTGCTCGGTCAGCCGGTCGAGACTGGGATCCAAATGCATCGCGTTGCCCCATCAACGAACAAAGCAGGGAGAAATCCCCTCCCCCCCTGCGGCAGAAGCCGGGCGCCGGACGTACCGGCGAGGCCTGCATTGCATAGCCCATGTCGCCGTCGGCCCGTAGCGAAAATTGCTGGGCACAACAGGAGGAAGACGGCGCGGCCGTTGCCGACCTCTTCCGCTTCGACATAGTATTGGCCCGGAGCATCGCCGGCCCGATTGCCGCGGTTTGCGAGCCGGCAGGCGGCTGCGTGCTTCCCTCTGCAAATGCCCTCGGTCGAAGGAAAGGAAACGGTAGTGACCAGCCGGCGACCGTCGATCCTCACGCAGCTCAGGCACTCCCTGCGCACCCTGCCGCCGACGGCGCAGCGCATTGCCGCATTCATCGAGCAGCACCCGCAGGACGTCATCAGGATGTCGATCACCGAGCTGGCGGAGCAGACGGGTGCCAGCGAGGGCAGCGTCGTCGGGCTTTGCCGCCGGCTGGGAGCCAGCGGCTTCCAGGAGCTGAAGATCCTGCTCGCCGGCGAGGTGGTGCAGCCGATCCAGTTCATCCAGGAGGACCTGACCGAGAACGACGATTTCGGCGAGGTCAGGGATCGCGTCTTTGCCGCCCACGCCGTTTCGCTGACCGAGACCAAGGCGCTGCTGACGCTCGAGGATCTGACCGCGGCGGTCGACATCCTGCGCCAGGCCAAGCGGGTGGAGGTCTATGGCGTCGGCAGTTCCGCGCCGGTCGCCGAGGATCTCGCCTATCGGCTGCTGCAACTCGGCAAGCCGTCCAAGCCGGTCACCGACACCCACATCCAGGCGGTGAGCGCGGCGATGGTCGACAGCGACGTTGCCATCGTCACGGTGTCGCACTCGGGCAGCACCTCCGACACGATCTATGCGACGCGCCTTGCGCGCGAGGCGGGCGCGCGGACCATCGGCATCACCCGGCTCGGCAAGACGCCGCTGTCGCGCTATTGCCAGGTGGTGCTCAACACGGTGGCGAACGAGACCCGTTATCGCCCCGAGGCCATGAGCAGCCGCATGGCGCAACTGGCCATCATCGATGCGCTGGTGAGCTGCTTTGCGCTGGCAACCGCGTCCACCTCGGTGGAACGACTGCAGCTCAGCGCCCGCGTCCTGTCGGAGAAGCGCTACTAGCCACGGCTGTCGCGGTGAACGCTCCGGGACGGCGCCCGCCTTCACAGCAGGTCGGCGATGCTCTCGTGGCGGCCATGCGGGCCGACAAGGATCGAGGCCATGCCGACGCGCCGCGCGCCCGCGCCGTCGGTCTGCGGGTTGTCGCCCACCATCACGGCGCGATCCGGCGGCACGTTGAAGCGCCGCAGCGCCGCTTCGAACATCAGCGGTTCGGGCTTGCCGATGATGCGAGCGCTGAGATCCGGCAGGCAGGCCTGGAACAGCGCCAACAGCCCGCCGGTTTCGATCACCGGCCGGCGATTGGGGCCCGGATGGGTAAGGTCGGGGTTGGAGACGATCAGCGGGGCGCCATCGGCGAGCCGGCCAAGCGCGGCGTTGAGGCTATCATAGCTCAGCGTCGTATGCCGGGCGATCGCCACCCGGGCGCCGTCGGCGCGCGCCAGCGGGTCGACGAGGCAGAGGCCGCGGCTGCGGGCGAAGTCGCCCAGCCGCGGGCCGGCGAACAGCGCCGTCGGCAGCTCCAGGCCGGTGGCGACCAGTTCCTCGATCATCAGCGCGCCAGCGAGCAGGATGCGGTCGGGTGTCACCGCGAGGCCCTGGGCCTGCAACAATTCCGCCATGCTTTCAGGCGTCTCGGTGGAGTTGTTGGACACCACCACATAGCGCCCCGCCAGGCGCGCGATGAGGCGCGCCGCCGCTGGGTGGGGTGTATCGCCGAAAATCAGGCAGCCGTCGAGATCGAGCAGCACGAGATCGGCGCCCGCCAGCAGCTGCGCGGCATCCCGGACCGTGTCCGCCACCTGCTCCGTCATGGTTTGCATCCGGTATTCTTGCGCTGGGTAAGGACTTGCGGCTCGCACCGGGGCGGACGGCGCCCGGCCTCGTGCCGCCGGCTCAAAGGTTGAAGGTGTTGGTTCGGTCGAGGAAGTGGTGGACATGCACCACCGTCGTCTGCCGGTCGGCCAGCACCACGCCATAGGCCGGCGGCTCGTGGCTGCCGGACACCGCATCCTCGATGGCGAAATCGAGCGCGACCTGATGGTTGAGGGCGGGCAGACCGGTGAACGGAATGCCATGCCAGGTGCCGCTGAGCGGCCGGTGCAGGTGGCCGAAGAACAGATGGCGCACCTTGTCGGTGCCGCGGAGGAGTTCGGCCAGCCGGTCGCTGTCGCGCAGGGCGATCCTGTCCATCCTCCTGATGCCGACCGGCATCGGCGGATGATGCATGAAGAGCGTTATGCCGCGAGCGTCGGCGCGCGCGATCTCGCCGCGCAGCCAGTCGAGCCGCTCGGGGTCGAGCTCGCCATGGTGGCCATCGGCCGTATGGGTGTCGAGGCAGACGCAGCGCCCGATCTCGGTATCGAAGGCGTATTGGACAAAGCCGGCGCCATCGCGCGGTGCATCGGCAAAGACCGCCTGAAAGGCCGGACGGCTGTCGTGATTGCCGAGCATCAGGTGGGTCGGCAGCCGCAGCTCGGCGAGCAGCCCGCGCAACCGGCGATACGCCCCCTCGTCGCCCTTGTGCGCCAGGTCGCCGGTGACGACGACGAAGGCCGCGTCGGCGTGGTGGGCCATCATGTCGGCGATGCAGGCGGCGAGCCGTTCGGCCGGATCGAGGCCGTAGAGAAGGCCGGCGGCGACCATGTGCAGGTCGGTGACGTGGAGGAACTTCATTTTCTCTCTGGACCGTGGTGTGGGGACGGGCTGCTCCCGGGCGGCAGCAGCCCGTCCTTGGATCAGGGCATCAGGGCCTGGACGTCGTCGGCCATCTGCTGGAGCGCCGCTTCCGGCTCGACCGAGCGGCTGGCGACCGATTGCAGGTGGTCCTTGATCACGTCGATGATCTTGAGGTTGTTCTCGCCGGGGAAGGCGTACCAGGGCGTCATGTAGGGCGCCTGGCGCAGCGCGGTCAGATGGTTGGGGTTTTCGTCGTAGAACGGCTTCAGCAGGTCCGGATCGTCGGCCGGCAGCGCGTTGGGCGGCGCATAGCCGGTGCCCTTGACCATCAGCGTGGCGCCGATCGGGCCGGTGACGAACTTCATGAACTCCCAGGCCGCGGCCTGCCTGACCGGGTCGCTGGCGAACATCAGCGCGGCATTGCCGCCGGTGGGCAGCAATGCATCGGGCCCGGCGAGCGGGAACGGCCCGGTCTTCCACTCGAACTTGCCGCCGACATTCTCGTCGGCGACACGCAGCAGCGAGGTCGATTCCGACCAGATGCCCATGGCACCGGCAAAGAAGCTCTGGCGTGCCGCCTCATGCGACAGGTCGGGCATGTCGGTCTCGCTGATCAGCTGGCCGAAGGTCTGCATGGCGCGCTGGCCATTCTCGTCGTTGAACGCCACCGTCGATTCGTCCGGCGTCGTCATCGAGCCGCCATGCGAATAGACCAGCGCCTGCCACATCCAGTTGCCGGTGATGGCCCAGGAATGGAACAGCCCGACGGTGTCGCCGCCGAGCGCCTTGATCTTGTTGGAGAGCTCGATCACGCCCTCCCAGGTGGTCGGCAGGTTGTCCGGATCGCCGCCCGCCGCGCGCACGAGATCGACGTTATAGTAGATGATCGGCGTCGAGACGGCGAAGGCCATGCCGTACTGCTCGCCGCCGAAGCGGCCAAGCGCCATCATCGCATCCGAATAGCCGCGTTCCGCCCAGTTCTCCTCCTCGGCGATGAACGGGGAGATATCGACGGCCATTTCGCGGTCGACGAACAGGCGCTGCATGTTGATGGCCTGGAACGACACGTCGGGCAGCTGGTTGGTGACCGCCTGGCGCAGCGCGGTCTGCGCGGCGTCCTCGTATTCCTTGTAGGGGGCACGATAGGTGACGGTGATGTCGGGGTGTGCCTCCTCGAAGGCCGTCTTGAGCTCGCCCATGACGTCGTCGAAGATGAAGGCCAGCGGATACTGGACCTCGATGTTGACCTGTTCCTGCGCCATGGCGCTTGCCGACGCCAGGGCGGTGGCGGCCAGGGCCGCGCCGATGAGACTGTACTTCATGATTCCGGTTTCTCCCTCGATGGTTAGCTTTTCATGCCGGTCAGAGTGATGCCCTCGATGAAACGGCGCTGCGCCAGCAGGAAGCCGATGACGAGGGGCAGGATGGCGATGGTGGCCGCCGCCATCAGCGGCCCGTAATTCGTGCCGCCCTCGTCCATCTTGAAGTAGGCGATGCCGAGCGGCGGGGTGAACAGGGACCGGTCGCCGACGGCGATGAGCGGCCAGAAATAGTCGTTCCAGTGCGCGACGACCGAGAAGATGCCGAAG
>PJUF01000711.1_pt1 | contig 21494 bp, 25 predicted proteins | sample 1512191 | NCBI WGS metagenome assembly PJUF01 (sample SAMN08177673, study PRJNA422409) | Feces metagenome, whole genome shotgun sequencing project. | isolation source: Chicken feces (3) enriched on wood chips | host: Gallus gallus | place: USA: Madison | collected 2015-01-15 | reverse complement strand
CGCCAATGGTACTAAGTCTCAAGACTTGGGAGAGTAGGTCACTGCAAGGTCTGCAAAAAACACAAAGCCATCCACACCAAAACACAAAACGCCCCCGCATACGCGGGGGCGTTTGCGTTTGAAAATGAGAAAACCCAGAAAGCATGCGGCCGTATGAGCGAGCAGGTCTTCTCCGCTGATTGCACACGGTGTTTCGGCCTTTGCTGCACACTTTTGTCCTTCGAACGATCTGCCGATTTCGGGCATGACAAACTCGGCGGACAGCCCTGCCAATATCTCAAGTCCGACTTCCGCTGCCGCATTCACGAGCGGCTAGACGACTTAGGCTATGGCGGCTGCGATGCCTTTGATTGCCTGGGCGCGGGTCAACGCGCCAGCGCGGCATTCGCGCCGCTGAACTGGCAACGGGATGCGGCCGTCGCGCGTCGCTTGCAGGCACGCTTTGCCCAGCTTTTGTCTCTGCAGGAGGTACGGACCGGACTTGCGGCCGCAAGCGGGCTTGAACTGAGCGCAGACCAGAATGTGGAGCGGCAGCGCTTGCTTGCAGAGGTGGGCGCCGATGCCGACAGCGCCGCATCCGATGTCACCCCGACCGGAGACGCTGCGATCCGTGCAAGCCGTCTCTTTCTGCGCCAGCTTGGACGGGAAGGCGCGGCATAGGGGCGAGACCGCTACATCGTGTTTTAAGCGGGGGTTGACCTCCTCTTCTCAAAGGCCATGCTGGCAGTCCGTTCGTTCAGCGAGTTGCCCGACCTATGGTTCTGTTCCGTCTTCTGTTTCTGCTGCTTGTTCTAATGGGCCCCGCCGCTGCGCAGGACTCGCTTACCGGACAGGCCGGTCCCGGGGAAGGTGAACCTGCAGAAACGTCGGCGGCGGTGGACGACCTAGTTCGTATCCTCGAAGATGACACGGCCCGCGCCGCGCTGATCGAGCGGTTGAGACAGGCCGAACCAGATGTGGCACCTGAAGAGCCCGTGGTGCAGGATCTCAGCATTGCAAGACAATTGGCCGAATATACCAGAAGCGTGGCGCAAGGCGCTTCGGCCTCGGTGCGCTCGGTGGGTCAGGCCTTGGGCAATCTGCAGCGGCTGTTCGACGGATCGGTGAGTGCCGATGGCGACGCCCTGCGGAGCCTAGCCATCAATATAGGGGTCCTGCTGCTGGCTCTGTTCGGCAGCTTTTTCTTCCTTCGGGCAATTGCCAATGCCATTGGCCGCGGCATTGCTGCGCGGGCGGCGGGCAGGAGACCGCTGCATCGTTTCGTGGCCCTCGTGCTGCTGCTCCTTGTCGATGTCGGCAGCGTGGTGCTGGCCTGGGGCATCGGCTATGTCCTGGCCCTCAACTTCGGGACATTGCCTAATGGGCAGATGGGCATCAACCAGTCGCTGCTGCTCAATGCCTTCCTGTTCGTTGAACTGATGAAGCTAGCACTGCGGGCAGTCCTTATGCCGCGGTTCCCGTCCGTGCGGTTGCTGCCGGTTGGGGACAGTAATGCTGCCTATTGGTCTTTCTGGCTGGCCCGCATTACCTCGCTGCTCGGCTATGCGTTCCTGTTCGTGGCGCCGATGCTCACCGGGCTGGTTTCACGCGCGGCAGGCGGCGCCGTACAGGTTCTCGCCATGGCCACTGCAGTCACGATCGGCATCATCATCGTGTTGCAGAACAAGGATGATGTTCGCGTCTGGCTGCAAGGCATATCGGAGAAACGGAACAATGATGGGCTCGGCCGGGTACTCAGTGCCATCGGTCGGCAGTGGCATGTGCTGGTCATCGCCTATCTTGCGGCGCTCCTGGTCGTGTGGTTCGCCAACCCGGAAGATGCCCTCCCCTTTATGATCGGGGCTACGGTGCAGTCCATTTTCGCCGTGTTCATCGGTTCGCTGATCGTGGGTTTCATCACGCGGTTCGTCACCGCCGGGCTCAGCCTGCCCGATGACGTCCGAAAGCGTCTGCCCCTCCTCGAAACCCGCCTGAAATCCTTCGTGCCGGGTGTCTTGAATGTCGTCCGGTGGGTGGTGATCGCCGGCGTCGTGATCGCAATCGGCCAGGCCTGGGCGCTGTTCGACTTTGCGGGCTGGATCGGCAGCGACGAAGGGCTGGCTGTGGCTGGTTCCGTGGTATCGGCAGCGCTGATCATACTGGCCGCCATTGTCCTGCATGTGGTCGTCGCATCTTGGGTCGAATATCGTCTCAACGCCGCGGCCGGGCGCGTGCCGACATCGCGCGAGAAGACGCTGTTGAACCTCTTCCGCAATGCCTTCACCGTGGCTCTGGTCGTCTTCGGGACCATGCTCGCCCTGGCCCAGATCGGGGTGAATATCGCGCCGCTCCTGGCAGGTGCCGGCGTCGTGGGTCTGGCCATCGGTTTTGGCGCGCAGAAGCTGGTGCAGGACATCATCACCGGCATATTCATCCAGTTCGAGAACATCATGAACGAGGGCGATGTCGTGGCGGTGGGCAACTGGTCAGGCGTGGTCGAAAAGCTGACCATCCGATCGGTCACCATTCGCGATCTCAGCGGCACCGTGCACCTGATTCCGTTCTCGTCGGTCGATCAGGTCAGCAACATGATGCGGGGCTTCTCCTACCATGTTGCCGAGATCGGGGTTGCCTATGACAGCGACATCGACGCGGTCAAACAGGCCATGCGCGACGCCTTCGACCGCCTCATGGAAACTGAGCACAAAGAGGAAATTCTCGACGATCTCGACATGCAGGGGATCATCGCCTTTGCCGATTCCGCGATAACGGTGCGGGCGCGCATCAAGACGCTGCCGGGCAAGCAGTGGGGCACCGGCCGGCGCTACAGCGAGATCGTCAAGGCGATCTTCGCAGAACGCGGCATCGAAATTCCTTATCCGCACGTCACATATGTGCAGGGTGGTGAAGCAAGGGCCTCGGGCCGCATCCTGCGCCACAAGGACGATGCTACTGCTGAGGACTACAAAAGCGGGCCGACGGATTGACCACTTCGTGATCGGCGCGCGTCCGTTGCCTTAAGGTCATCTTAATCGGATGCGTTAATTCTTTCATACGCGCGCTCGACGTGTGCTGGCGTTCTGTCTCCTTTTGAGCGGGCTCCGGCTGCCATGCGGCGCGTTCGTGACCTTCCAGTAGCGCGTATGCACGAGGCCCAAGATGACCCGATCCGGTGGTTTTTCGCTTTTCCGATTTTCCTTTGCCGCAGCGATGCTAGCTGCTGTCAGCTTGCTCGCCCCAGTCTCCGCGTCGGCCAATAGTGCGGACTTCGTTCGCAATCTCTGGCCGGAAGCCGAACGCGCGGGTGTCAGCCGGCAGGCCTTCGAGGCGTCTTTCGCAAACTATCGTCCCATTCCTCAGGTCATGGAGCTGACGCGCAAGCAGCCTGAATTCAGCCAGACGGTGCAGCAGTATATCGACAAACGCGTTACCGCCGCGCAGGCCGCCAAGGGCCAGTCCATGCGCGGCGAGTGGGCGCAGACTTTGGCGGGCGCGCAGCAGCGCTACGGCGTGCAGCCGGAAATCGTGCTTGCCATCTGGGGCATGGAGACCAATTTCGGTGGCTTCATGGGTGGCAACAACACGATCCATGCGCTGGCCACCCTGACCGAGAACGGCTATCGCGAGAGCTTCTTCCGCAAGGAACTGGTGACGGCGCTGCGCATCGTGACGGAGGGCCATATCGCACCCGGATCGATGGTAGGTTCCTGGGCCGGCGCCATGGGTCATACCCAGTTCATGCCCACAAGTTTCATGAGCTATGCCGTCGACTATAACGGCGATGGCAAGAAGGATATCTGGAACTCGGTGCCGGATGCCTTGGGCTCTACGGCCAATTATCTCAAGAGCTTTGGCTGGCGGCCGGGTGAAACCTGGGGCTATGAGGTCAAGCTGCCCAGCGGCTTCAACTTCGGGGCGGCGCGCGACATGGGCAAGGTGTCGATCGGGCAGTGGCAAGCCATGGGCATTACTCGCGCCTCCGGCCGTGCCTTTCCCCGCACAGGCGATGTCGCCCGGCTCTATATGCCGGCCGGCGCCAGCGGCCCTGCATTCCTGCTGCTTCCCAATTTCGATGTGATCAAGCGCTACAACAATTCGGACAGTTATGCCCTGGCAGTGGGCCATCTCGCTGATCGCATCCTGGGCGGCGGCAGTTTCGTCACGCCTTGGCCCTCGGGCGACTATGCGCTCAACAAGGCGCAGCGCGGTGAATTGCAGACCCTGCTCGGGCGCGCCGGTTACGATGTCGGTAGTCCGGATGGCGTAATCGGCCCAAAGACCCGGGCCGGCATCATCGCCTACCAGCAGGCGCGAGGCCTGCCCGCTGACGGACATGTGTCCGGCCTCTTGCTCGAGCGGCTCAAGCGCTAGGTTTTCGTTAACTTTGCGTTAACGAAATCGGCGCAAACTTTTCGGGCTTAAGTAGAGGGCAGGCCAGTGACCGAGTATCGGCGCGCCTGCCCTCGCCCATTACGGGCGCCACAAAATGTTCGGCTTCCCCGGCTACAAAGCCAAATCCCATTCCTCCGGTTCAGATTTCATCCCCCATGTTTGCCGCTCGTCGTTTTCTTACAGCCCTGCTCATCGTAGTTCTCGGCGTACCCGGCCCGGCCTGGGCCGTTTCCATCATGGACCCTTTCAATATCCCTGCAGCGATGGATGCCGGCACGTCCAAGGTCGGCAATGGGATCGCCTATGGGGATGGCGCGCGAAACAAGCTCGACGTTTATGCGCCAGAACAACGCGGTGCGCCGGCACCGGTCGTTTTCTTCATCTATGGTGGTGGCTGGAGCAGGGGTGAGCGCGGTGAATATGAATTTGCCGGCCGGGCGCTGGCTGCGCGTGGCTTTGTTACCGTGATTGCCGATTATCGCCTATATCCCGAGGTTCAGTATCCAAGTTTCCTTGAGGATGGTGCGCGGGCGCTCCGCTGGGTGCAGGACAATATCGCCAACTATGGCGGAGACCCGAACCGGCTGTTCCTGGCCGGCCATTCCGCAGGCGCCTACAATGCCGTCATGCAGGCCCTTGATCCCTCGTTCCGGCAGGAATATGGCGTGACCATGCCGATCCTTGCGGTCGCGGCGCTGTCGGGTCCGTACGACTTTTATCCGTTCGAATATAACGAGGTGCGCGACGTATTCGGTGGAGCGCCGAACCCTCAGGGAACGCAACCGATCAATCTCATCACGGCAGATGCGCCGCCCATGTACCTGGTGAGCGGAACCAGCGACCCGATCGTCCGTGTGCAGAACAGCGAGCGCTTCGCCGACCGGTTGCGCGCGCAGGGCGTGTGGGTCACCACGCAATACTATCAGGGCTTTGGCCATATGGAGCCGGTGCTGGCGATGGGCGCGATGTGGCGCTGGCGCATGCCGGTGCTCGACGACATGGTGAGTTTCTTCCAGCGGTTCGGCGCTTTCCCGAGCGGGGTCCCCTATGTTGCGGTGGCGCCGGAGGATCCGCAGATGCTCCCCGATTCGGTAGCACCGACCGATGAGATCATCGCGCGGCTCAATGCCATGTTTCAGCCCATTGAGGAGTGAGCTGCGTCCATTGGCTGCGCACTGGTCGAGGGGTGCGGTTGTGGCGCGAATTGGCTTGCGCCTGAACCAGCGCCGCTAGGCCAACGTAATGTCGGGGGAGGTGAACATGACACTGAACCTGGGGACATTTCCGGCCGGCGGTCTTGCGGTGGTAATCGGCGCTAGTGGCGGCATCGGCGCGGCGCTCTATGGTGCGCTGAGCGAAAGTGGCCGGTTCGATCAGGTGCTCGCTTTTTCCCGCAGCGCAGACGATTTCGATCTGACAAGAGAAAACACGATTGCGCAGGCGGCGTCCGACACCGCTTCTGCGGGACGTCCGCTCAGGCTCGTCATCATCGCCACGGGTCTGCTCCATGATGCAGACATGCAGCCGGAGAAAAGCTGGCGCCACCTCGACCCGGCCAATCTGGCACGCAGCTTCGCCATCAATGCTGCGGGTCCGGCGCTGATTGCCAAGCATTTTCTGCCGCTCATGCCGCGCGAGGGCAAGGCGGTGTTTGCGGCCCTGTCGGCCAAGGTCGGCAGTATCGGCGATAACAGGCTGGGCGGTTGGTACAGCTACAGGGCCGCCAAGGCGGCCCTCAACCAGATCATGCACACGGCGTCGATCGAGCTACGGCGTACCCGTCCGGAGGCGATTTGCGTTACCCTGCATCCAGGAACGGTCGCGACCGGGTTGTCTGCGCCCTTTGGTGCCTCCGGACACGAGCCGATCGACAGCACAGTGGCCGCCGAAAGACTGCTGCGCGTAATTAACGGGCTCGGGCCGGAAGAGAACGGCCTCATGATCGACCATACCGGATTGCCGTTGCCCTGGTAACTCCACACTGACAGTCAGACCGGCACGAAAACCCGGATCAGCGCGTTGGCTCGATGACGACAGAAGGTGCCGAGCGGGTGTTGGGACCGTGGAAGACTGCCTCGACATTGTTGCCGTCGGGGTCCAGCACGAAACAGGCGTAGTAGCCTGGGTGATAGTCCCGCTCGCCGGGAGCGCCATTGTCGGTTCCGCCGGCCGAAAGCGCTGCCTTATGAAATGCCTGAACCATTTCCCGGTCCCGCGCCTGAAAAGCGAGATGGACGTGGCTGGGGGCAGTCTTGGCGTCGGCGGCATCGACGAACAGTTCATCGACCTGGAACCAGCCCTCGCCCCTGGCGGTGATCGGAATACCGAGAACGGTCAGAACCTGTTCGTAGAAATAGCGCGTATCGGCAAAGTTGCGTGCACGAAGGTGCAGGTGATCGATCAGGCGTCCGGTGTGATACTGCATGGCGGTCTCCTCTCAATTCGACAAAACAACACCGCCCGGAAGGATGCCCGGGCGGTGTGTCAAAAACTGGCAGCTCTGGCCGATTACTCGGCTTCGTCGGCTGGCGCGGAATTGAGCTGGCCGTATTTTTCGGGACCAATCTTGTCGAGCAATTCGAGCTGGGTCTCGAGGAAATCGATGTGCCCTTCCTCGTCCGCAAGCAATTCCTCGAAGAGATTTTTGGAAACGTAGTCGCCAAGTTCTTCGCAGAGTTCGCGGCTCGCCTTGTAGGCGGTACGGGCATCGTATTCGCCGGCTAGATCGGCTTCGAGCACTTCCTTGATGGTCTGCCCGATACGAAGCGGAGCAACGCGCTGCAGGTTGGGGTGACCTTCGAGAAAGATGATGCGCTCGATCAGGCGATCGGCGTGATGCATTTCTTCGATGGATTCGGCCCGCTCCTTGGTCGCAAGTCGCTTGTAGCCCCAGTCGTCCAGGAGACGATAGTGTACCCAGTACTGGTTAACCGCGCCGAGCTCGAGAAAGAGGGCTTCGTTAAGCCGCTCGATGACTTGTGCTTCGCCTTTCACGACGTACTCCGTTCCGTTGCTTCTTGAGCTTTTCCAGCCCCGTCTGGAGCTCGATCAGCTCTGCAGGCTCATGGGATTGCTGTGCATGGTAGTTTTCGGTGACGCGGACGATAATGTCCACCACATTCGGCACGCAACCGGAGCATTTGGCGCGGCGATTGAGTTCGGCATAGACCTTGGCGGGAACGACAAGCTGCCAGGGATCGGCCTTGAGCAGATCGAGCACGATGTCCTCGATCTCCTGGCTGGTGATCATGTTGCACTGGCAAACAAGCATTGTGGGCCGTCACGTTCTCAACGGGGGGTATAAACGCCTGTCATTCCTGAATGTCAACGTCATAAATTGCCGCAATCGCATGCGCACATACAACCTACGCAGATGCGAAACTTGAGGCATCACAGATACGTAGCTGCGGGGACGCAGGAGTGTGGACCATCACTATTTCAGAATTTGCCAGTGCCGTCGTGCCCAAGGACTGGGCTGCGCATCGGCTAGCCAAGGGCGTGCCATACGGCCCCCACAAGCGGCAGCAACTCGACATCTATGCGCCAGTTCGCGCCAGCAGCGCTGCATTGCCGGTCATCGTGTTCTTCTATGGCGGTGCATGGAGCGAGGGCGATCGCGGACTCTATGGCTTTGCCGCACATGCTTTGGCAGCACTGGGCTATGTCGTCGTCGTACCGGACTACAGGCTTGTGCCGGAAGTTGAGTATCCGGACTTCCTGAGCGACTGTGCCGATGCGGTTCATTGGGTGAGCCGTAATGTCGGCGGATATGGTGGTGACTGGACGCGCCTGGTATTGGCCGGCCATTCCGCCGGCGCCTACAATGCGACCTCTCTGGCACTCGACCCGAAATGGCTCAACGACGAAAACGTCAGCAAGACCGTTTCTGGGGTCATAGGGTTGTCCGGACCCTATGACTTTTTCCCTTTCGACGGACCGATATCACAGCGCGTTTTCGGACAGGCCGAAGATCCGCAAGGCACACAGCCCATCACTCATGTCGGCGCCTCCTCGCCGCCGATGTTGCTGGTGTCGGGCGGCAGGGACAAACTGGTCCTGCCGCGCAACAGCATCAATCTGGGCGCGGCGCTGCACCGGGCCGAACGCCCGGCGACGGTCCGCATCTATCCGCGCCTTGCCCATGTCGGCACGGTGCTGGCGCTGAGCCTGCCGCTGCGCTGGATTGCGCCGGTGCTCCGCGATTGCCGCGATTTTCTTGCCGGGATCACTTCACCTGCGGAGGAAGCGGTCAGACCCCGTTCTCTTTCCGATGCCGCGCAGCAATGACGGCGGCTGACGCGGCTGTGCGATGTGCGGAGGAGAAGAACTCGCGGTGCGCCAGCACCAGCACGGTCACGAGGCAGGTGGCGACTGCGAGCCATTCCGACACGAACCAGGCTACCGTGGCCACGGAGAAATAGTAAGCGCGAATGCCCGAATTGAAATTGCGGGCCCCAAGCGCATTCATCTGCGCGATGGCCTCGATTTCCTCGCTGCTGGTAACTCGATCATGGTCGAGCGCGCCAAGCATGATGCAGAAATGATTGAACTGCCTCAGGGACAAGGTGAAGGAAAAGAAGGCCAGCACGAACATCGCCAGCATGATGCCCAGATGCAGTTGGACGTCGAGCACCGAATAAGTGCGCTCGAGCGAGAGGGAATCGAGCGCTTCCATCAAGGTCGGCAACTGGCCGAATACGGCAAAGACTGCCAGCACCAACAGCACCGATGTGGACGCGAGAAAGCTGACCGAGCCCATGATATTGCCCGAAAGGATCGCATCGAACGGACTTTCACGGCGGGTCGCGTTTGCCACCCAGCGGCGGCGTTGCATGTTCATGATCACCGAAAGAGATGGTCGGCGCCGCTCCACCAGCGGCACCGCGACATTGTAGGCAAAATACGCCAGGAGCGGGAAAACAGAGGTGAAGAGCGTGATCACTAGGGGTCTCCCCACGACGCAGTCATAGAACAAGTATAGCGACCCGCGCGGCCTTGGCTACGCGGCTGGTCCACAGCGTCAACAGCTCGAATCGAGGCTTCAGATAGGCCGCGGATTGGCGCGGAACGTCGCGTCGATGTCTGACAAAACCTCTTGTGAAAGCGTGAGGTCGATGGCGCCGAGTGCCTGCTCAAGCTGCGCGGTGCTGGTGGAACCGATGATCGTCGACGTCATGAAGGGGCGGCTGCGACAGAATGCGATGGCCATATGGACCGGGTTGAGGCCGTGCCGCGCCGCAACTTCGTGATAGGCGCGGGTGGCGCGGTCGCTGTGCTCGTTGATGCGCCAGAAGCCCTTCTGATAATCCTTGCGGCTGCCGGCAGGGGTAGCGCCATCGAAATACTTACCGGTGAGCATGCCGCCGGCGAGGGGCGAATAGGCAAGGAGACCGACATCCTCGTAGTGGCTGAGCTCGGCCAGATCGTGATCGAAAAGGCGGCGCAGCAGGTTGTATTCGTTCTGTACCGAGACGACTCGCGGCAGGCCCTTCTGCTCGGAAAGCCTGAGCCATTGGGCAATGCCCCAAGTCGTTTCGTTAGAGAGGCCAAAATGGCGAATCTTGCCCTCACGGACCAGTTCGCCCATGGTTTCGATAACCGCTTCCATATTGGCGAGGGCATCGGCGCGGTCCTGACGATCCGGGCGATAGCGCCAATAGCCTTCGAAATGGTAGTGGCCGCGACTGGCCCAGTGGATCTGGTAGAGATCAAGATAGTCGGTCCGAAGCCGCTTAAGGCTGCCTTCGACCGCCTTTCGGACGGAAACAGGATCGGGCCGTTTCCCATCGCGAAGATGGGCGCTGCCGCCGCCACCAATCTTGCTCGCCAGTACCCAGCGGTCGCGGTCGCCCTGCTGAGCGAACCAGCTGCCGATGATTTCTTCGGTGCGACCGCTCGTTTCGCGGCTGCCGGGGACGGCGTAGAGCTCTGCGGTGTCCATGAAGGTAATTCCGGCATCGCGCGCCATGGCAATCTGGGCGTGTCCCTCCGCCTCGGTGTTCTGGCTACCCCACGTCATGGTGCCGAGGCAGATATCGGTGACCTTGAGATCGGTTCGGCCGAGAGTCTTGAACTGCATGGAGAAATCCGTGAGCGATACGAGGGACTATTCGGGCGGACCCTAGACGAGCGCGCCGTGGTATGGAAGCGCTCCAGCGGCCTTTGCCGATGGAAGGACTTTTCCACAGGCTCCATACCCTTTGCGGGCTCGTGTGGGCCGAGGTTCAAAAAACCTTCGCGGAACTACGATCGGGGGTTGAGGTCTTGGTCTTCACCCCCTATATACCCTTCACACCGCGCCGCAAGGCATGCGTGTTTGACGCGGGATGGAGCAGCCCGGTAGCTCGTCAGGCTCATAACCTGAAGGTCGCAGGTTCAAATCCTGCTCCCGCAACCAACGCACCCCTAAATGCTTCGGCGTTTAGGGGTGTTTCCTTTTTCCGGACCAGCAATTGCGCAAGTAGACCATGGACTTGGATGTCCACAGGCTGGCGTGCGCCTGTGGGCGTGATGACGACCTTTTCGATCATGGAGCGCAGGCATTCAAAAACGGCGTCGCGCGGTTGTCCCTCACGCATGCCGTCCAGGTGCTGGCGCAGCTCGCCGATCAGCTGGCGGTAGCGATCCGTTGCAGACGGGTGAAGTACGACGGGCTCATTGTCAATGGACAGGGCCTGGGCCTGGGCACGCAGGTCGTCACGCTCGGCCTCGAGGCGGCGCAGGCGATCGAGCAGGGCATCGGTGGCGCGCCCTTCGACGATCAGGTCGACAAGGCTTTCGATTTGACGGTCGAGATCGGGCAGGCGGGCGGCCACGGACTGGCGCTGGTCGATCTTGGTCCGGGCCAGTTCGCGCCGGGTGGCGTGATATTCGGCCAGATATGCGGCGATCATGTCCGGATCGGCAAGATAGGTGTCGAGCGCCTGGAGCACACGGTCTTCGACATGCATGCGCGTGATGGAGCGGCTGTTGTCGCAGTCGCCGCGCTCACGGTGGCCGGCGCAGCCTATGCGATCATTGCCCATGACGGTGTAGCTGGCGCCGCAGCAGCCGCATTTGGTCAGGCCTGACAGGAAGTGCCTTGGCTTGGCTGCCACCGGTCCGCTGGCTTGGGTGCGCTCGGCCTTGCGAGCACTGGCGAGGCCGAAGATGGTGCGATCAACGATGGCCAGATGCGGCGCGTCGCTGCGCTGCCATTCAGATTCCGGATTGAGGCGCGAAACCCGCTTTCCCGTCGAGGGATCCTTGATAAAGCGCTGTCGGTTCCAGACAATCTCGCCTATATAGAGCCGGTTCTGCAAGACGCCATTGGCCCGCGACTTGCTGCCGTTGAGGGTCGACGAATTCCATTTGCCGCCGCGCGGCCCAGGCACGCCCTCGGCGTTGAGGGCGGAAGCGATCTCGCGCGGGGTGCTGCCACCGACATAGTCGGCGAAGATGCGGCGCACGACCTGGGCCTCTCGCTCATTGATCTCGTGCTCGCCGGGCCTGCCCGGCACGGCACGGTAACCGTAGGACAGTCCTCCGCCTGTGGCCCCGGCAGAGACGCGGGCCATGAGGCCGCGGCGCGTCTTGTTGCCCAGCTCGGTCAGGAACATCTCGGACATCAGGCCCTTGAGACCGGCGTGCATGGCCGTCACCGTGCCGTCGCTCACGGTCATGATGCGGACGCCATGAAAGGTCAGCTCGTCGCGGATGCGGTGCAGATCCGCCTGCTTGCGGGCGAGGCGATCGAGATCCTCGCAGACCAGGACGTCGAAGCGCTTTTCCTTGGCCATTCGCAGCATGCCAGCGAGGCGCGGTCGGTTGTGCGCGCTGGCGCCCGACACTGCTTCGTCGGAAAAGGCGGCGACGACGAAGAGGCCCTGGCGTTCCGCCCAGGCCTCGCACCAGGCGACCTGGTCTTCGCAGGAGCGTTCGTTCTGGAGATCGGAGCTAAAGCGGGCGTAGATCGCGGCGCGGGTCATAGATTTCATCTTGTCCGGTCTCGCGCAAATGATCCTCGGTGGCCTGCTGCCTGGCCAGTGCCCGCACGAAAGACAGCAGGGCCTCTCGGCCCGCCCCATCAAGGGCCGGCAGGGCTGCTGCTGTCAATCGTGGAGAACTGTTGGTTGCGGGCCGAGGCATGGTCAGTCCAAGCCGCTGATCAGAATGGTGGCGGCAGCAGCGAAAATGCAGGCAAGGCCAAAGAGCAAGGATGGGTCAAGCATCAGGATGCTCCCACGCCTGGCAGCTCGAGGGCGCCGCGCAAGGCGTGGCGGAACTGGTCTTCGACATCGACCACCGGCATGAAGCGGATGCGCGTCTTGAGCGGTGGCGCCTTGGGACAGAAGATGTCGTTGCGGCCCTTCACCACGTCGCGATGCTCGGTAGCCAGGGCCACCTGGTCGGCGTCGTGCACGTCGCCGACAATGTCGGGCGTCGGTGCTTCGAGGCCGAGCGCAGGGAAGATGGCGCCGTAGAGGATGCGCATTTCGAGCCCGATGACATCGGCGCCGGCGTCAGCCAGCCAGAGTTTGAAGGGCGTCGGCAGGTCGCCGATAAAGGCCTCGGCCGCGTCGTGCAGCAGGGCATAGGGGCGGGATTGCGGACGCTTGACTGCCTGGGCAGTGACGAGTGAGTGCTGCGCCACCGAATAGCTGACCGGCTCGATATTGCCACCCCAGCGATTGGTGCGCGCCAGGGTGTGCACGATGTCGTCGAGCCGGATCATGTCGGGCTGTGGATCGGCGAAGTTGAAGGCCACGCCCGAAGGCATGGTTTTCCAGAAGGCTGCCTTAAGCGCCATGGCAAAGGCTCCAGAGACTGGCTGCAAAGGTGACGATGCCAAGAATGAGCATGCCGGCGTCGCTGTCGAAGAAGGTGCAAAGGCGCTCCATCAGTGCACACCCTGATGGATGAAGCTCAGGGCTGCGCGGGCCTTGGCCTTTTGCAGGTAGAGGTCGATGGTGCCGGTGTCGAAGCCCCGGGCCAGCAGCTCTGCGACGATGTACTGTGTCGAGGGGAAGAAGGAGCCGATGACCTCGACCATGGCGTCCTGACGCTGGGTCGAGGACTGGATCGGCGCGTCATTGATGTCGCGCACGAAGAGCGCATTGGCCTTCTGCCGCGCGGCGCTCTCGTGCTCGTCGAGGAAAGCGCCGGGCCAGCCCATTTCGATCAGGCGCTGGCGCCGGGCGTCGCCCTGCGCGTTGAGGTCGATCAGGTCGGAAGCCAGCATTTCGAGGCGGGCGGCAGTATTGCCGGCGCGCCTGGTGGCAAAGCGGGGTTGTGCGTGCATGACGCCCTCCAGTGGTTAGACTGGAGAGAATATAGCCGCAACGGCTACCCTGCTGTCAACACGAAATAGCCTATATGGCTACATACGACGGTTAGACGCCAGGGCGATACCGATTAGCCCCACGACAATGCCGCCCGAAGTGAGGAGCCAGCAAAGCAGCTCAAAGTCCGCACGGATCGAAACACTGCCCGAGGCCAGTATGACTGCGTAAAATGCGCCGCTGATCACTGTCAGGATCAGTCCAGCAAAGAATAGAAAGCGACCCCAGAATACGCGGTCCAAGATCAGTCCTCCCTTTGAACCGAGTACACGACCCGACCTATCACACGCACAACAGCGTCGAGTTCTTCGTCGAGAGGAATGGCCGTCTGAAACCTGGGGTCGGTGCTTTCGGGCATGAGCCAGAGTTTGCCGTCGTCATCTTGGGAAAGAGTTTTGACCGTGGTTTCCCGCGTGCCGTCCGGCCTTTCGCGCTCAATGATATAGCGTTTGCCCAGTATCAGATCTTCGCCCGTCTCCACTTGGCTCGTGTGAACCAGAACAGTCCGCTCGGGATAGCGCTTGTTCATCGAGGGCCCACGGGTCTCGGCGCCGAACAAGCTTATAGTTTGTAGAGCCGGGTCTTCGGGTATGGCAACGTCGTACCAATCGTCTTCGGGCCAGTCGCTGCTCTCGGACCAGTGTCCCGCTTGGACGTAAGCTCTGACCTTTACAACGCGGACAGCGGGCCCTGCCGCAATGATCTGCTCTGGCGGGACGTGGAACAACTTGGAGAATTTCTCCAGCCACGCGCTATTGAGCGGTGTCTTGCCGCTGATAAGCTTGCTGATGGTGATGGGGTGAGCTTCGACGGCGTCAGCGACCTCATCGCGTGACAGTCCGCGTTCCCTCATTAATTCTTTGATACGATTACGCATTTCCTCAAAATAGCCGATCCGGCTATAAATGTCGTAGCCTGTGAAGCTATTTTGCGCTTGACATGAATATAGCCGCACAGGCTACATGTTGCGCATGAACCTTACCGACTGGCGCAAATCCAACAGCAAAACCTTGGCAGAGACGGCTGCAGCCATTGGCATTGGCGGCGCAAACCCGGCTCGATCGTTGCAGCGATATGAATCGGGCGAACGCGTGATGCCGGCGTTCCTGCAGGAGCGGGTGTGTAGCGTCACGGCAGGTCAGGTAACGGCGCAAGACCTCTTTGAAAGTCGGCTTGCTTGGGAAAAGCAAAACATGGCCGAGGCGACGCCATGACCCGCGCCCGGCCGATGAGCAAAGCCGAGCGCGCGGCGATGATCGACGCGCTGCGCCATATGCAGCGCAGCGGGATCGGCTATCGCGACCTGCGTGGCCTCGCCAGCGTGCCCGCCCGGGCCGAAGCCAAGAACATGATTTCCCTGCGGAGGCCGAAATGAGCGCCTCACGCATCATCGGTTTCACCACTGTCTCGCCCGGACACGAGGGCATCGGTGGGGGCTTGCCCCTGGCCCGTGCTGGTGCCCTCTTGCCCCGGCGTGGTGGTGAGCGCGTCGGGGCCTCCCTGACCTTGGCCGGGCCTGTCCGTTTCGGCGGCGGCCCGGTTCTTTCGCGCGGCATTGAGCGCCTCGATCGCCTGCCGCAGGGCGGTGCTGGGCTGGTAGTTGGGAAAGCGTCTCATCGTCTCACCCCCATTGCTGCCCGCCTTTCTGCGGCTTTCGCCGCAGTTTGTCACGGCGCGGCCGGCAGGAGCGCTGCGCCATGACCGGACGGCAGCTGCCCGCCAACGACTATGCCGCCATCAAGGCCGCCACCCGGCAGCTGATTGCCCATGCCGGCGGCGCCGTCGCCGCTTCGGCCGTGACGCGGGGCGGGCACCAGAATATCGGCCGCTACGGATCGGCCCAGCCTGACGATGGCGAACGCTTCATGCCCGTCGACGTGCTGGCTGACCTCGAAAGCGAATGCGGGCAGCCGCTGCTGACCCGGGCGCTGGCGAAACTGGCCGGCCATATCCTCGTGCCTGAGCCGCGCGTCGCGCGTTCGGGCACCGCGCTGGGCAGCATCACCGCCAAGGCGCTCAAGGAAACGTCCGACGTGTTCGTGGCGCTGGGCGAGGGCCTGGGCGACGGGACGATCTGCGCGGCCGATGCCGCCCGGATCGAGACCGAAATCGAGGAAGCCATCATCAAACTCCTGGCGCTGCGCCTCCAGGTGCAGGCCGAAGCGGAGGGTACGGAATGAACGAGTGGCCGGGCATCGAGGAACAGCTGCAACCCCATTGCGATCGGATCATCAAAGATTTCGAGACGTATGGCGTAGATGACCTCACGCAGATTTTGACGATAGCGACCCTTGCAGCCTGCCTTCCTGAGGCCCTTCAGAACGTCGACGATGCTTCGCAGTCTGCACAGGCTTATGTCGACACGGCGCTGACTGTTGCGCTTGAGGAGCGCGGCTTTGTCGTCACCCGTAAGAGGGCTGACGCATGAGCCAGCAGCTTGCCGTCTATGAACATGCCAAGGAAGCGCTGGCTGCTGCCGTGCGCTTCGACGAAGTGACGCAAATCCATAGCGCGGCCGAGAAGGCTGCCGCCTATGCCAAGATCGCGCGGGACCGGAAGCTGCAGGCCGACGCGGCCGAAATCGTAGCGCGGGCTGAGCGCAAGCTCGGGATCATGCTGCGCCAGGCCAAGGATGGCGGGCAGCTGAGCAAGGGCGGCCGACCGGCGAACAGCAATGTCACTGAGCCAGAAACCGGTGCCGATGCGGAACCGGTTTTCGACAACACCCCCTTCACCCTGGCCGAGATCGGCGTCGACAAGAAACTGTCGAGCCGCGCGCAAAAGGCGGCCGAGTTGGCCGATTATGATTTTGAGGTCGCGGTGAAGGATCGCCGCGAGAAGATCGAGGCGGCCGACGCGCCGGTGGTGGCGCCGCTGAAGCCCAAGCCCGTCAGGCAAGAGAAGCCCGAGCCTGTGAAGGCGCTGGAGCCGCGCAAGTGGCACCAGTTCGCGTTCTCGGTGCTGGCGCTGTGCATGGCAAGCGACAGGGTAAGCAGCGAAGCGATCCTCAAGCTAGGTGAATTCACCGGCGTTCTCGATCGCGACGGCGACACTGTCGATTTCACGCCCGCCGCGATCGAAGCGATGGGCAGCCTGGCCACGGCGGCCCTCAAGGCGCTGGACGGCGAACAGAATACCCCAGAGGGGTCCGCCACGGCTCGCGAGGCCTCCGGCGGTCAACCTCTCCCCAGCGATGGGGACATTGGAGGCCTGGAACAAGGGACACAGTCCGCCCCTCACCATTTCGACCGCGTAGCTCAGCTGCGCGAGGCCTATGAGGCCGAACTCTCCAAGCTCGGGGACCAGAGGGGCAAGCTGACACAGGCGCTGGCCGAGGCCGCCCTGCGCGCCGGTCGGGCTGCCGGCGTTTCGCCTGTGATCCTGTCGCTGGATTTGCAGCACCCGCTGGGCACCGTGAAGAGCTGGCTCAATCGCCTCGGGCTGACCAGCGTCGAGCATATGAACCAATTGAATGCTGATCGTGCGGCGGCCGCCGAAGCCCGCAAGGCCGGTGACGCATGAACCGTTCCGCCCCGCAGTACCATTCCCCCTCTATCCATCCGCGCGCGCAGCTGGAGCCCTCCGGCGCGCATCGCCTGCTGGTCGAGAATGCCGGCAGCCTCGTGCTGGCCGAATACGACATGGCGCAGGTCGAGCAGCTGGAAGTCGCCATCGAGCAGTTCAAGCGCCTCGTCACCGTCACCGATGGTGGGCCGGATTTTCACAATCGCAAAATCGTACCGATCGAGGTGGGGCGATGATGCAGAAGGCGATCATACACTATATCGGCTGCGAGCTGGTTGAGGGTGGGTTTGTTCGCAACGATGACTGGGTGCGGGAGCATGTCAGCGCAGCGGCAAGCCTGTTCACCGACCAAAATCTCAAGATCGCAGCGGGCGTTATCGCTGCGATCAATGAGCGAGCCATCGACTATATTCGCCAATGTCCGGCCCTTGTGCTCGCCCTGCTCGTGTTCCGGCATCAGTCGAGAAACACCAGCGGAACCAGGTATCTCTCTCCCCTCTCTTTCAGCGATGTGCGCAAGGATCTTGCCGCCCTCGCATGCGACTTCCTGGCGCCAGGACCGAAGCTAAAACAGGTGATGGCGGAGATAGGACTGTGTCCCGCGCAGCGCGCCATCCACGGCTACGCACTCACGCACGACCTGGATTGCTGGCAAGCGCTCCGTCTCATGCCCGGGCTCAAACCATCGGTTCTGGCACAAGCCATACCCGAGCATATCTTTGACCAGATCACGTGGATGCGGGACCTTGAGGCCTGGGTTGGGACATTCGAGCGCCTGAGTTGCGACGCGGGATGGCAATTCGAATGGGCCGTACGCAACTTAGGCGACAGATTCCGTCAGGCGAAGCATAGCGCAAATGTCGGACGAGAAGTTTCGGCCGATACGCTGGCAGACTACATCGCCCAAGGTGAAAACGCCGATAAGTTCAATCCGGCCTGGGACCGAACAAGGTTCGCCCAAGTGGTGCTGGATTGGCACCATGAACTGCAATCGCTCAACGCCGAGAAGCGGGAAGCCAAAAGGCAAGGCCGCAACTGGGAGGAGCCATGCGACTATGGCAGCCTGCCAATCTCTGTCGACATCGACGGATTGAGCTTCGTCGCTCTGCGCTCGGGCAAGGAACTGTTCGAAGAGGGGCGCAAGATGCGCCATTGCGTCAGCTCCTATACCCGCGACGTGATGAAGGGTGATTGCCGCATTTACGGTGTTCGCAGTGGCATGGCCCGGCTGGCAACGCTGGAAATCCGGCAGATCGAGGGCGCCTGGTCCAATGTCCAGTTCAAGGGCAAGTGCAACGCGCGGCCGGAAGAACCGGGCTGGCAGGCTGCGGAGAAGTTTCTGCACATCATCAATGGCGGTGCAGCGTGAACATGCCGCTGCGCTACGAAGACTTCCTTGCCGCCAAGGTGGCGATGGCGCCGGTCTCGGGTTTCGTCGTCAACGATGACGAGATCAATCCGCTGCTGAAGCCGCACCAGAAGGACATGGTGAAGTGGGCATGCCTCGGCGGACGGCGGGCGTTGTTTGCCGCCTTCGGGCTGGGCAAGAGCTTCATGCAGATCGAGATCCTCCGCATCGTCGCCGACAAATTCGGCGGCATGGGGCTGATCGTGGCGCCGCTGGGCGTGCGCCGGGAATTCATGGCCGACGTGGCCGTGCTGGCCACTGGCAATCATCCCGATATCAGCGACGCGCAGCGCGCCGAGTTGGCCGCCTGGCAGGCTGCGGCGCCGGGGCGGGTGCCGAGCCTAAAATTCATCAATCGCGATGCCCAGGCCGATGCGCCCGGGCTCTATATCGCCAATTACGAGCCGGTGCGGGACGGCAAGCTCGACCCGCGCCGATTCACCGCCTCGAGCCTCGACGAGGCCTCGGTGCTGCGCGGTTTTGGCGGGACCAAGACCTTCCGCGAATTCATGCGGCTGTTCGACGGCATCCGCTTCAAGTTCGTGGCCACGGCCACGCCCAGCCCGAACGAATATATCGAGCTGCTGGCCTATTCGGCATTCCTCGAGGTGATGGATGTCGGCCAGGCCAAGACCCGGTTCTTCAAGCGCAATAGCGAGAAGGCCGACACGCTGACCATCCATCCGCACAAGCAAGAGGAATTCTGGCTGTGGGTGGCGAGCTGGGGCCTGTTCGTCCAGAAGCCGAGCGACCTGGGGCATTCCGACGAGGGCTATGAACTGCCCGGGCTCGACGTCTTCTGGCACGAGTTGCCGGCCGACCATGCCGCGGCCGGGGTCGAGAAGAGCGGGCAGGGGCGCCTGTTGCGCAACGCCGCGGCCGGGCTCTCGGAAGCGGCGCGGGAGAAGCGCGACAGCATGCCGGCCCGCGTGGCCAAGATGATGGAGCTGCGCGGGCTCGATCCCGCGGAGCACCGCGTTATCTGGCACGACCTCGAGGACGAGCGGCGGGCGATCGAGGCGGCGGTACCGGGTGTGGCCACGGTCTATGGCAGCCAGGACCTCGACGCGCGCGAGAAGATCCTGGGCGACTTTTCCGAAGGGCGCCGGCAGGAGCTGGCGGGCAAGCCGTCGATGCTCGGCTCGGGCTGCAATTTCCAGCGGCACTGCGCCTGGGCCGTGTTCCTGGGCATCGGCTTCAAGTTCAACGACTTCATCCAGGCGGTGCACCGCATCTATCGTTTCCTGCAGCGGCACCGGGTGCGCATCGACCTCATCTATACCGAGGCCGAACGCCCGGTGCGCGACAGCCTGGAAGCGAAATGGCGCCGCCACAACCAGCAGGTGGCGATCATGACCGGCATCATCAAGCAATATGGCCTGACCTCGGCCGCCATGGCCCAGAGCCTGACCCGCGCCATGGGCGTGGAACGGGTGGAAGTGCGGGGCGAGGGCTATGTCCTCGTCAACGAGGATTGCGTCAAGGAATGCGCCCGCATGGAGGCGGACAGCGTCGACCTGATCGTCACCTCGATCCCGTTCTCGACCCAGTACGAATACAGCCCGAACTATGCCGATTTCGGGCATACCGACGACAATGCCCACTTCTGGGCGCAGATGGACTACCTTATCCCGAACCTGTTGCGGGTGCTCAAGCCCGGGCGGGTGGCGGCAATCCACGTCAAGGATCGGATCGTGCCGGGCGGCATGACCAATCTGGGTTTCCAGACCGTCTATCCGTTCTCCGACGATTGCGTGCGCGCCTTTGCGCGGCACGGCTTCGCCTTCCTCTCGCGCAAGACCATCACGACGGACGTGGTGCGGGAGAACAACCAGACCTATCGGCTGGGCTGGACCGAACAGTGCAAGGACGGCAGCCGGATGGGCAACGGCCTGCCCGAATACCTCCTGGTGTTCCGCAAGCCGCCTTCGGACAATTCGAACGGCTACGCCGACAAGCCGGTGGGCAAGCCAAAGCGCGAATGGAAGGACGGCAAGTGGACCAGCGACGAGGGCTATAGCCGCGCGCGCTGGCAGCTCGATGCACACGGCTATGCGCCGGTCTCGGGCAATCGGCTCCTGACCGGGGACGAACTTCGTGCGCTCGACGACGATGTCATCTACCGGCTGTGGAAGGCCTATCAGCTCAACGCCGTCTATGACTTCCAGCACCATGTGCGGATCGCCGAGGAGCTGGAGCAGTTCGGCTCGCTGCCCTCGACCTTCATGCTGCTGCCGCCGCATTCCAAGCATGACGACGTCTGGACCGATGTCGCGCGCATGCTGTCGATGAACACGCTGCAGGCCCAAGCCGGACGCGAAATGCACCTCTGCCCGCTGCAGTTCGACATCATCGATCGCTGCATCAACCAATATTCCGAACCGGGCGAGACCGTTTTCGACCCGTTCGGCGGGCTCATGAGCGTGCCCTACCGGGCGCTGAAGCTGGGGCGGCAGGGGCGGGCCGTCGAACTTAACCCCGCCTATTTCGTGGATGGCTGCGCCTATGTGAAGGCCATGTCGGACGAGCTGGCCATGCCGGACCTGTTCGGCGTGCTCGAGCTGGAGCAAGCCGAAAAGGGAGAAGTGGCATGAGTGAGCGCAAGTGGTTGCCGTCTGAATGGCTGGACGAAATCGTACCCATTCAGGGCACGTCGCCCGATGACTTCCTCAAACGAAATGAGGCTGGCGTCCTGCAGCTCGTGGCGCTGGACGATCCCGAAGACACGTGCTGGGGACCGACTGACCTGACCCCGGGCCAGATCGTGGAATTCTCGTGGTTCGAAGATCGTGGCTACGCCACGCTGATCGTTCGTGAGGACGGCACCTGGTATTGCGACCCGCCCTTCGAGGGCGAAGTGAACTGCATCG
>PJUF01000710.1_pt1 | contig 21519 bp, 15 predicted proteins | sample 1512191 | NCBI WGS metagenome assembly PJUF01 (sample SAMN08177673, study PRJNA422409) | Feces metagenome, whole genome shotgun sequencing project. | isolation source: Chicken feces (3) enriched on wood chips | host: Gallus gallus | place: USA: Madison | collected 2015-01-15 | reverse complement strand
GCCGCCGTCAATCAGATGACGCGTGTCGCTCTCTTGCGTATTCGCTACAAGCTCACGGTTCATGCACGGCGCGAGCGCCTTCTGCTGGCAGAAGAAGCCGCCCTTGTTGCCCTCGACAGCAACTCGGTGATCGCGTCTGGCGGCGAAGCGCGTGCGCTGCTTGCCTCGCCAGCGACCGCTGATCTCGCGCCAGTCGCCCTCGATCGGATGATCAATACGGCGAAGGCGGCCCTTTCTGACCTGATGGGCGGCCCCATTGCCGACTTCATTCGGCAGCGTGCAGCGGAGCTGGTTGATGACCACGCCCGTCTCCGTGCCGCTTCCGGTTCGGCGTCGCGTGTCACTGTGGAGCCGATCATTCCCCCGGACGTCATTGGCCTCTTCGTTCTTGTTCCGGGGGAGGTGTAGCCATGGCCCGCAAACCGGTCACCGACATGGCGGCTTGGCCATCGCTCGGCCTCGAAGGCAACCTGATCGCACCTGCAATGATCGCCAAGATCGATCAGCGTCAGGCATCCGAGCAATCGCCCGAGGAATACGGGGTTCGCAAAGGTCTTCAGATTCGCGAGGAAATCGCGACTGCCTTCCGGGTGGGCCAATCGCATTTCGACGCCTTCGCAAAGATCGAGCACCCCTCGGCCGCCGCGACCACGCGTTTCATTGCCGATTTCTTCAAGGAGACCTTCGGCTACTCTGATCTTACCCAGGCGGCAGCACCGATCGCCCTGATGGCGTCCAACCGCGTGCCTGTCGTCGTCGTCCCGCCGTCCGAGCTGCTTGATCGCCGCAGCTCGACGCTCTCGACGGACAGATCGCGCTCTCCGGCCTTTGCCCTTCAGGACCATCTGAATGATGGAGATGAGGTCCTTTGGGGCATCGTGACCAATGGAATGCAGTTGCGCCTCATGCGCGACAACGCCTCTCTGACCCGCCCGGCCTATATCGAGGCCGATCTGGCGCAGATGTTCACCAACGAAGACATTGCGTCCTTCGCGGTGCTCTGGCTCCTGATCCACCGCTCCCGCTTCGGTACTGCAGATACACCGGCCACCGATTGCGCACTTGAACGCTGGCGCGATGCCGGCACCAAGGAAGGTGAAGCCGCGCGTGATCGCCTGGCCGGCCAGGTCCAGCTGGCCCTCAAGCTCCTTGGCTCGGGCTTTCTCGAGGCCAACCCTGACCTCGCCGCGAAGCTCCAGTCCGGCGAAGTGAACCTGACCGAATGGTTCAACGAGCTCCTGCGCCTCGTCTACCGCCTGATTTTCCTCATGGTGGCCGAAGACCGGAACCTTCTCCATCCCGAGAAGGCTAAACCCGAGGCCCGCGCCCTCTACGCCCAAGGCTACTCGCTCCAGTCGCTGCGCAAGCAATGCTATCGCGCCGCCACATGGGACAAGCACCATGACCGCTACGAGGGGGTGAAGATCGTTTTCCGCGCCCTCACGCAGGGCCAACCCGCCCTCGCGCTTCCCGCCCTCGGCGGCCTCTTTGCCGAAGACAAGCTGCCTCACCTCGAAACCGCCCGCCTGAGCAACCGTGCCTTCATGGAGGCGCTCTATCGCCTCTCCTGGCTCGCCGACAAAACTGGCATGGTCCCGGTCAACTGGCGCGCGATGGAGACCGAGGAGCTGGGCTCGGTCTACGAATCCCTCCTCGAACTCCAGCCCCAGCTGGGCGACGACGGCAAGACGCTAGTCTTCGCCTCCGAGGCGGCCGAGCAGAAGGGCAACCAGCGCAAGACTACCGGCTCATACTACACGCCCGACAGCCTCGTTCAGGCGCTGCTCGACACCGCGCTCGATCCCGTGCTCGACAAGACCGAGGCCGAGGGGGACGATCCCGCCAAGGCGCTGCTGAAGCTCTCGGTCATCGACCCCGCCTGCGGCTCGGGCCACTTCCTGCTGGCCGCCGCCCGCCGCATCGCTACGCGGCTCGCGCGCATCCGGGCCGAGGGCACGCCCTCGCTCGCCGACTTCCGCCATGCGCTGCGCGATGTCGCGCGCTGCTGCATCCACGGGGTGGACCGCAACCCGATGGCGGTCGAGCTGACCAAGGTCGCGCTTTGGATCGAGACGGTGGACCCGGGCCTTCCCCTCGGCTTCTTCGACGCGCAGATCCGCTGCGGCGATGCGCTGCTCGGCGTGTTCGACCTGCAGGGGCTGCAGGACGGCATCCCCGATGCCGCCTACAAGCCGCTGACCGGCGACGACAAAGAAACTGCGAAATACTACCTCAAGGCCAATCGCGATGCGACGGCGGGGCAAGGCGGGTTCGACTTTGGCACCGGACAGGCGTCGATGCCCGCGATGAAACCACTGTCGCTGGATTTCTCGGGCTTCCGCGATCTGCCCGAGGATACGGTGGAGCAGATCGGGGCCAAGGCCAAGCGGTTCAAGGAACTGCGCAAGGGGCAAACCTTTGTCCGCGCCAAGGCGGCGGCGGACCTCTATGTGGCGGCATTCCTGCTGCCCAAGGTGGGCGGCGCACCTGCAGGGGCATCGGAGCGGACAGTGCCGACGACCGAGGAACTCTGGATGGCACTAAATCAGGGCAAGATGCACCAGGCGATGAATGATGCCCCCAAGGCCGCCCGCAACGCGCGCGCCCTGCATTGGCCGCTGGAGTTCCCGGACGTGATGCAGCGCGGTGGGTTCGATGTGGTGCTGGGCAACCCGCCGTGGGAAGTAATGCAGCTTGCGGACAAAGAGTACTTCGCAGTACGAAAACCCGACATCGCTGCGCTAGCGGGAGCAAAAAGGAAGAAGGCAATTGAAGGCCTCGTCAAGTCTGATCCTCAAGCCTTTGATGAGTTTGTCAAAGAAAAACGTCACTTTGACGCTGTAAACGAGTTCGCGCGCGCTACTGGTCGCTTCGATCTCACAGCCGTTGGAAAACTGAACACATACCCGCTTTTTGCAGAGCTGGGACTTTCGTTGGTCGGTAGGAAGGGGCGAGCCGGGATAATTGTTCAAGCAGGAATCGCCACCGACTACTCAAACAGACTTTTCTTCGAAGAAATAGTCCGAAGCCATAGGCTGATTTCAGCACTCATGTTCGACAATGCCTGGAAAATATTTCCAGCAGTACATCCGGATACTCCTTTCATCCTCTTGACCTTGGGTGAATCACCGGAGCCTCCGGAGTTCACCGCCTATATTCTTTCAACCGAGCAGCTGAGTGATCCGAGACGCAGATACAAGCTCTCGGAATCGGAAGTCCTAGCGATCAATCCAAACACGAGAACTGCGCCAGTATTTCGCTCGCAAGTTGATGCAGAGTTGACGGCCAAAATTTACCGATGCGTTCCTGTGCTTATGAACGAGGCCAACGGACCTGCTGGCAATCCATGGGGCGTCGAGTTCCGTCAGGGCCTGTTTAACATGACATCTGACAGTGGCTTGTTCCGAAGTGCTGCTGAGCTTGAGGTGGAGGGCTTCAGAAGACACGGTGCAAATTGGATAGCGTCAGACGTTCGGATCTCCAAGAGCGACCTTTTGCCCGACGCGAGTGGATCTGAATGGCGAACTTCTATTAGTGGCGACATGGCCGCTCCGAATTGCTTTGTACCGCTCTACGAAGCCAAGATGATTCACCAATATGATCACCGTTGGGCAAGTGCAACGGATGACGAGACAGAAGATGACTCGAATTGCTCAGGAAATCATAGTCCGGATTCTGAACCGACGCCGCGATACTGGGTCAATCAAGGATCAGTAGAGGAACAGCTTGCAGCAAGAAGCTGGCCGAAGCCTTGGCTATTTGGGTGGAGGCGGAACACAAATGCCACGAATTCCAGCACGATGATATCGACCGTTTTTCCTCGAACGGGCGCTGGCGACAGTATCTTTCTCCTCTACAGCCAACTGGAGTCCGTAAGACTTGCTGCACTAATGAGCATGTTTAACTCGCTCGTTTTTGACTACGTGGCACGTCAAAAGATGGGAGGGCTGAACTTTAGCTTCTATATTCTTGAGCAACTTCCAGTGCTTCCCCCCGAATTCCTTCAGGAAACTCGCCTTGCCTTTATCACCCCGAAGGTGCTGGAACTCACCTACACCTCGCACAGCCTCGCCCCCTTCGCCCGCGATTTGGGCCATGACGGCCCGCCCTTCGCTTGGGACGAGGGCCGTCGCGCGCAGCTTCGCGCCGATCTCGACGCCTTCTACGCCCGCGCCTACGGCCTGACCCGCGACGAGCTGCGCTACATCCTCGACCCCGCCGACGTGAAGGGCCCCGACTACCCCTCGGAAACCTTCCGCGTGCTCAAGGAAAAGGAAATCCGCCAACACGGCGAATACCGCACCCGCCGCCTCGTCCTCGAAGCCTGGGACCGGATGGAAGCTAATGGCGAATTCACGGCGATGGGGATGTAGGGGGAGCGTACTTTGCAAGTAGGAATATTGTCGATCCAGAAGTTGTTTGGACGCGAGGTCCATTATGCGGTGCCGCTCTATCAGCGGCCCTATGTCTGGAATGAAGCTGAGCAGTGGCGGCCATTATGGGAAGATCTGGCACCGCTGGCAGAGATGTTGGCCGATGGCAAGCAAAGCCGGGCCCATTTTCTCGGCGCATCGGTTCAGGAACCTGTTGCGGTTCCTTCCGGAGCGACAGAAGTTCGGCGGGTAATCGACGGACAGCAGAGGTTGACCACGCTGCAAATTCTGCTGAAGGCATTTCGCGATGTGGCGGACGCCAGTGGGTGCACCAATCATGCCCGTGCTCTCGACAAGCTGCTGCGCAATGACGATCCGCTGATTACCGAAGCACCCAAGCGACTCAAACTCTGGCCGACCCGATCAGACCAACCGGATTTCCAAGCGGTGATGGATGCGGCCGGACCGGAAGAACTCAAGCAGGCGCTTGGCAAGCCCGGAGCCAGCTATCCTCTGCGCAACCATGGTATTGCCAATGCCTATCTGTTCTTTCACCGAGAAATCATGGCTTGGCTGCCGGAGGGAAATGACGGTGTCGAAGCCCGTGTGGCCGGGCTTTACGGCGCAATTAAAGACCAGCTGCGCTTGGTGGTTATCGATCTCGACGACAAGGACGATGCGCAAGCGATCTTTGAGACTTTGAACGCCCGCGGCGCGCCGCTCCTTTCTGCCGACCTGGTCAAAAACTTCCTGCTCGGACAGTTAGCGCCGGACGCTGCAGAAGAGGCCTATCGCAAATACTGGCAGGCCTTTGACAATGATGGGGCCTTCTGGCGCGAGCTGGTCGGCCGTGGGCATGCTCAAAGGGCCCGCATCGAAACTTTCCTACAGCATGCACTGACATTGTTGACTGGCGAGGTTGTCAGCGCAGGGCACCTCTACAATGCATTTCGCGATTTTATCGACCGCCCGGACACTGGCAGTGCCCTCGACATATTGTCCCGGATCAGGCGGCTGGGAGACATCTTCCGACGCCTTCAAGAGCCTCAGCCGGATCGTCGGATTTCGGATTTCTTCTATCGTCTGCATACATTGGATGTGGTCACGGCGTGGCCCTTCATACTGGCGCTCTACGAGCGGTATGAGGGCGAGCAAGACACTTTGCGCGACATGTTGATCCTGCTGGAGTCGTATTTGGTCCGCCGAATGGTGTGCCGCCTCAGTACGCGTGGCTACAATACCATCTTCACCAAACTGACCGCTCTGATCGCAGGTGACGGTGATGGCGCATTGCTGGCCGTCCGCTCTGAACTGCTTGAGGGGAAAGCAGAGGTAGATCGCTTTCCACGCGATCCGGAATTCGCTGAGGCGTGGTCAAATAACAAGCTATACGAAAACCTCACCCGGCCACGATTGCGCTTCCTGCTCGAGGCAATGGAGGAAGCGCAGCGCACCGCATTCGCAGAAGATAGCCGGGTGCCCAGGAATTTGACAGTCGAGCACGTCATGCCGCAGGGTTGGCGCGAACATTGGCAGCTCTCCGAAGGAGCATCGGCGGAAAATCGCGACGTGGCGGTTCATACGATCGGAAATCTGACCTTGCTGAATGGCAAGTTCAATCCCTATCAGTCGAACCGACCGTGGATAGATGGTGGGGAACCCGAAAGCGGAAAGCGCGCCAATCTGGATCAGCACACCGTGCTGTTCATGAACCGGGAACTTTGCAACCACGCAGTGTGGGATGAGCCGAGGATTCGGGACAGAGCTGAGAAGCTGCTCGGCTCTGCGATCAAGATATGGCCCTGTCCGGATCAGTCATGACAAAGGTGGAATCGCCCCAGTCATTTGTCGTTCGCGAAGAATGCGCCAAAGCGGCCTGGCAACATGGCTACCGGGTTCCTCTGGGGGAAGTTGAGGGGTGGTCCGGGTTTCGTTCGACCACGGCACAAGGAGGAATTTGGCTGGCGGCCGCCGGCCAGCACGGTCCCTGGTACCTCGCGCTGGACCATGCCGGAGTGGAAGCGGAACTCGGCCTCGCCGCAGTAGACGTGGCTGGCCCCGGTATTGCCCGCTATGCCTTTGCCTCACTGGGCCAATTCTATTCGGTGTTGATGCGGCACTATCAGCTCGCCGTCAGCTTGCCTGATGCGCCGCTGCAGGAGTTCGTTGCCCGGACGCGTGGTTTTCCCAATAGCACAGAGGCCGAAAGACTCGTTGTTCAGCGAGTAGGACAGGACATTTTCCGAGACCGACTATTGGCCTATTGGCAAGGATGCTGCCCGCTGACGGGGGTGACCGAGCGCGCGCTTCTCCGTGCCTCACACATAAAACCTTGGAAAGACTGCGACAGCGACGCGGAAAGGCTCGATGTGCACAATGGTCTGCTCCTCTCTTCACTTTGGGATGCGGCCTTCGATGGAGGCTTGGTCAGCTTCGATGATGCCGGTGAGCCGCTGTTCTCACCGCACCTCGGCGAGCCTGCGCGCAGCTTGCTGCGCTGGGATAAGCCACTTCCGCTAAATGACAAACACCGCGAGAAGCTGAGGTGGCATCGTGCGCACTTTTCGTATCCGTAAAGTGATGGCCGCTGATCCTCCGTCATAGGCAATCGCGCGGCTGTCATTTGGAAAGAAGCCCTACAAGCTCGGCTTCCAGGTATCGGCTGCCCGAAGCGTTTGATCAGCGTAGCGAGCATTTTTTTCTGCCCGATTGGTAGCGAGCCACCACTTGACGTGTTCGGGAGAAATTCCGGCTCGTTGAGCTGCTCGCGCCAAGGCAAAATCCACCTCGGACAATGACGCAGCCGCAGCCGGGCGTCGTCCTTCGGCAGCCTCTCGTTGAATTCGCGTCGAATGATGCAAGTGGATGGCGTCAAGTTGTGCCATGATTTCGGAATCTGGCTGTGTCGATTGTTCCGCCGCGAGACGCGGCGTTTCGGGGGCGGCGCCCGCCGGCCGCGCTGTGTCCACTATGGTCACCCTCTCGAGCAAGTGTGACCCTGCTGTCGCAATGCGGCCAGACTCGGAGCTGATGAGCCGGACATACGGGTAGTTTCCGTTTGGCTGTTGATGTTTTGGCTTTCGATTGGTGAAACCCGGTAGTCGACCAGGCTGGCGGGGTGATACAGCACGGGGATCACCGCCGTAAGTTTGAGCCAGAGTCCGAGCTGCTGCACCCATCACTTCGTATTGAACCGTCACACCCTGCGCCACCAGCCGGATCCATGCCTGATAGTTCCCGGTGCTGGTTTCGAGCACAAGTGATGGTTCGAGGCCATCCTTTGACAATTGCTCAACAGCGCTGGCGGAGACATCGTCCAGTAGAAGAACACCCGGGTGGTGGTCCTTGGCGGACGGGCCCAGGCGCATGTAGACATTGCCGCCGCGTGCATTCGCCGACGCTGCCCGGGGCAGGAGGGCCATAATTTCGTGCAGCGCAAGGTCGCGATTGGTCCACTGCCCGAAACCTCGAGCCTCGCCCGGTTTGGGCGGGAAGACGAAGCCGATATCGAGGGGCACGCCGAGCGCGCTGATAGCGGTCTTCACGACGCGCCGGGTAGCTGGATGCACCATCAGATATTCATCCCAGCAATTCGGCCCCGGAGGAGTGTGTGGCCAACGCCGTTGATCTTGCGGGCGAGCTCCATCGGATGGAGGTTGCTCCAAGTGCCGGGAATGCGCTCATCGAGGGCGGAGATCGCCTTCAGGGCCACAAGGGCGGCCTCGATTACGGCAAGAGCGTCTTCAAGTTCGTCGAGCGCGTAGGGGTGGTACTTGTGCAGCTGGCCATTTCGGGCACGTTCACGAAGGCGCACAACTTTCGGGAGGTTCTCGTCAATCGGATAACGGGTGAGTGTGGCACCACAGACAAGTGCATCGATGGAAACGTGCCCAAGGTCGACCTGTTCGCCCAGTTCGATCCTCTTGAGTTGCGCCAGTGCCAACTTGAGGGCTTCGGCTTCAACCTTAAACACATGGCGGACGCGAGGTACGGCCAGGTCAACCACCACCGCCGGCGGGGCAACCACCAACGGATCAGGTTCGTTGGTCTGACCGGCTACGATGCTTTCGTCGGGTGGCAGCGGATATTCGGCGTCCTGGCCGAAGGCGCTTTCATGATCATCCTTAGACATATTGAGGTCTCCTTTCTGAGGGCCTCAAGGAAAAAAGCACATAAGCCAGCAAGGAAGACCATGTCGTCCTCCCCATGCTGAGGGCCCCACAGCGTTTCTTGCTTAGTTTGCCTGTATTTCTCTTGCTGACGGCGGAGCAGCCAGCGGTGCATTTGATATCCGCGCCCTTCGGGCTTGAATCAAACGCAGCTGGCGAAGGGGGCGGTGCCCCCTGTCGAACCCCCCGCCGTCGCGGAGGCAGCGATGGGAAAGCGCGGCAGCGAAACGCGGCGGAAAGAGCAGTCGGTGCTGGTACGGCTAGGTGACGCCGAATACAATCGCCTCTCTGCCCTTGCGCGCGCAGCAAGAGTGACTCGCGCCGAGTATCTGCGTCGGCTTTTTGGTGGCAGTCACCGCGTCGTGGACGATGACGCGGGCAGCCGGCAGCTTACCGAAGCCGACCGTGTGCTGCTGTCATCCCTTACCCGCAGCATAGGGCATCTGGCCGGCCTGATGAAGCTAGTAGTGTTGAAGACGCCCGGTGTCGGGCACGGGGTGACGATCCGGTCATGGCTGGAGGCGCATCGCCAGGAGCTTCAGGACCTGCAGGCGTAGATCCGAGTCCTTCTGGAGCGCGCCAAATGATCGGCGGCCTTGTTGAACATGACGGAGACCGGGCGCTGGCGTTTCACCTTGCCAAGGTGGAGGACAATGAGATTATCACGGTCAGCTCGGAGGGGCTCTCGGCGCGTGGTATCGGCGACGCCCTCGACGAACTCAACCTGATGGCGCTCGGCTGCCGCAGCCGAAAGCCGCTGCTCCATGTTTGGGCGAGCCCCAGTCGCTCCTATTCCGATCATGACCGGCAGACGTATTGGAGCCTTTTCGAGGTTGAATACGGCCTTGAAGGTCACCCATATCTTGAAGTGCGGCACCAGAAGCTGGGTGCGGGAGGTCGCACCGCCGAGCACACGCACCGTGTCTATCTGCGTATCGACCATGAGGGGAAGGCGGTTCGCACAAACCACTCCGCTGCAAGGCAGGAGAAGATCAGCCGGATGGCCGAGTACCTGGCAGGGGAGCGTTTTACCGCCGGATGCTTCAACGATGCGGTTATTGAGCGTCTGCGAACAGATGGCCGAGAGGACATTGCCGACGCGATGGTTGCTGCGGGGCTTGGCGGGAAGGTTGCAAACACTGCACCCACTTCAGCCGAGCGGGCAATGGCAGAACGGCTTGGTGACCTTGCGCCTGATGAGGTGTGGAGGCGTGCGGCGATCTCCTGGGCGCGATCAGACAGCGGCGCTTCCTTTCTGGTCGCCTTGGCGGAGACCGGTCTGCATCTTGCCATGGGCAGCAAATGCGCCGTGCTGGTTTCTCCAGCTGGTGCTGTGCATCCCTTGCTGCGGGCACTGAACAAGGGCGGCGAGCGTCTGGGATCCGCAAGGCTCCGGAAGCGAGACGTGGATCTGCGACTGCGGGGTGTCATTCTACCACCGGTATCCAGCATCGAGCTGCAGATGGGCTTCGCAGCAGGTCCGTTCTCCATCATCAACCTCGATCGTCTCCCGGTTCTGCGAACGGGCGAGCCGGAACTCGCCGATCAGGAGGACCATGGAGCTCCACTGCATTTATTGAAGTCTCGGCCATTGAGCGCCCAACAAGAGGCGGCGTTATTGCTGCTGGACGATGCTCCCCACGTCGTCGCGGCAGAAAAGGCCCGCGCAGCACGGGCCGCGATTGAGCGTGAGGTCGAACAGGAGGTTCTGCATAAGCGACTGCGTGACCGCGTTCGTGCGGAAACTGCGTCCTGGGAGGCGCCGGGCATTGGCTTGGCGAACTGGCGCGACGCCTATCGTGCGGAACTGGCGGGACTGCCGAAAGGATATGGCCCATATCTCAGATGGGTGGAGAAACTCGACGCCGACCGGCGGCGTGTGATCCTTAGGTCAGGCACTACCGTCATACTGGAGCCTCGGCGTGGCTCCACTGACAAGACGGGAGCAGATGCTGTCGCGGTCCTGGTTGAACATGCCCGCACTTGGAAGTGCCAGGGTATCACCATTGCCGGTGACCAACAGTGGCGGCGCGACGCAGCTGTGGCAGCGACGCGCGCTGGTCTCGCTGTGGTCGACGCCGATCTGCGGCCCGTCGTGGAAGAGGAGCGTAGTAGAATCCTCCTCGAAGACTGGTGGAAGTTCCGGCAGATCTTCCAGGACGCACCCCCTGAACAACGCCATCAGCATACTCCCAAGCTGCTGGCGCACCTCGAAACCATCAGCAGAACGACAGGTATCCGCGACATTGTTCCGGAGGGGCTGCGCCGGATGCTGGACGATGACGTCGCCGCCTATGAGCGCTATAGCCAGGCGCTGGAGAAACAATTGCCGCGCGCAGGGCCGTGACAGGGTTCGTTGCCGAAGCGGACACAGGGGCGGCGCGCTGGCGCGCCGCGAAACGCTGCCCTTGGCGGGCAGCGCATTGCTTGCCAGGCCGCTCAGCAATGTCGGCCGTGCGGCATGGACCGTTCAGATAGGAATAGGTCTACTCGAAGAGTTTCGGCCGGAAGCTGCCCCCAACGTGTTTGAGAGCGCCCAGGCCAGCCTTTGCCGTCTTCGTCGAGGATTGGGCAATTGCGATGCCAATATCGTCGCCATTCAACACACGTGACTGCAGCAACCTTTCCGCAACCGATCGAATGGCACTGCCATTGGCAACGACCAGTTCGTCCACTCGGGATTTCAGTCTTCGGAGATCATCTTCCACCTGTTGCGCCAGGTTTGCATCCTGCCTGAGCAGGGTGAAGGGACTATCCGCTCCAATTCGATGCGACAAGAGATTGCCCAGCCCCCAGCCGGCATGCATGGAGACGATCAGCTCTGTGGCGTTGAGAAGATCGAAGGCTGCCCCGGCACCGGCGCCTTCGCCCAGCTGCTCGTCTGCTGCGCGGCCCGCCAGCCCGACCATGATCATGTTTTCGATTCCGGCACGCGTCTTGGGTAGATCCTTGCTGTCGAGTGTAGTCATGCCACCTGCTACTTCAGATTGCAGGATTGTTACCCGCTTAACAGGGATCCCAAGTGCATGGGCGATGACGGCGTGGCCAGCCTCGTGCACCGCGCATTGATAAAGCGAAAGCGCACTGCGTTCATCTGACGGGGCAACGGCTGCCGTCAGGTCTTTCAGTTCAAGAGGTCGATTGTGAGATCTCGCCGTTCGCCGAGCTTGCTTGACCCACGCCTCGATGGCGGCCGGCGTTGCACCCTCGGCCAGCATGGCTGTCGGGATCAGGTCCACCTGTTGAAGGTCCTTTCCGAGGTAGTAGCGGAAAACCGCGAGCAACTCTTCGAGGGTTGCGGGCGGCATCAGCGGCACGATCCTGTCAAATCGTCCGGGGCGGATCATTGCTGCGTCGATGCGAGTCCCAAAATTGGTGGCCCCGAGCAGCAGGATCGGTTTGCTCGACGCCTTCACACGATCAATTCCTAACAGCACGCCGTTGACCACGGGGGTCCACCACTCCCGATCCTTGTCGCGCATGGTTTCCCGATTCGGCAGGCTGTCTAATTCATCAATGAATCCAATGGCGTGATCGTGCATCAGTAGATCATCGAAGAAGCTGGTGGCTCCCTTCATCACGCCACTGAGATATCCGTCTGTGCGGGTAAACCAGTCCGCAATCGACGTCTTGATGAAAGGCCAGCCGATACTTTTCGCCAGTGCGCCGGCCAGCAAGGTCTTGCCAGTACCGGGCGGGCCGGACAGCACCGCGTTCTGGAGTTGTGCTGCGGTGATGTCGCCGCGCTTGAGCGCGTCAATGTCGTCAAGCAATTCGTCTGCGAAAAGCCGCGCCGATTGAGTGAGGGGCAGGTCCTCGATCCGCGGCAGTCGTTGATCGGCCAGCATAGGCTTCGGTTGAGCCTTAGCGCGGCGCAGGCGTTCTTCACATTCTGCAGCGCTCGACCCCAAGCGGATTGCTGCCGCCAACTGACTAAAGTTCAGACCCTCCACGTCCGGATCGCTTAATTTCCGAGCGCGCTGTCCACTGACCATCTTGATAACCTGGCGGAGGAGTCGTGCATCCGGGGCCGGGACGGCAATAGTCGCATCTGCGGCACCAAGCTGGGCGGAACTGAGCATGGTTTGCGGATCCTGCGATACCATGACGATCGGACGAATTTCGCCGCGGGCGTCGGAAAGGACTGAATCCGGCAATTCGAACTCGCCGTTGCGCTTCCGTTGAGTGACAGGCTTCGGACGGATACTGGAATTCATCTCGAGGAGGGCAAGGCAGACGGGCTCGCACCAGTCGGCGCCTGGAACTCGAAATACGACGATCGAACTGGACCGGCTGAGAACCAATCTGCGGGTCTTGGCGTCAAGGCTGGCCTCAATGGCGGCTCTGGCCAGTACAGTCTGGACGCCGCGAACGGCAGAAAGTGCGGTTTCGAAAGTATCCTCGTCGAGTTCAGGATCGCTGCTCGACTGGTTCCTCGTGGTGTTCAAACGATTGAGAGACATGACAAATCCTTTGCTGCGGCGCAGCCGCGCATGAATGGGGAATGGGGGCATGGGGGGCTCCCGCCACAGGCGGGCAGCCTGGGGTCAGCCGAGGCGGCGACCAGCAATCGGGGCGAGAACCACATCGGGTATCTCGTCCACCTCCTGCCAGGCAGCGAGACCATGTCCCTTGCCGCCGGTCACGAACTGGGCAGCGCCGGAGCCACTGTCGAAGGCGAGATCGCGGGTGAGCCGGAGACAGGCGCCGTCCTCAACGAGGACCCCCGAGTAAAGGTACTCCGCTCGGAGGAGGCTGGTCGGGCCGTTCGCAGATGGCACGGCTTTGCGGCGCACCTGCGATCCCGAAAGTACCGTCCAGGAGCCATCCTGATCGGCGGCATAAGCCTTGATGCCGACTGCAGAAAGCTCCAGCAGCCGGCCTTCCGGTGGCCCACCAACGCGCAGCGGCGCGAGTTGTCCCCGTCCGGCGCGTGGACCAGCAGCATGGTGGCGCGCGGTACCGCCGAGACACAATAGCCCGTGTTCGCGCAGACCGAAAATCGCCTGAGTGAGGAACTCGCGGAGCAGAGCATAGGAGGCCGGATCGGTGACGTCGCCGTCCGGAACGTTATCCTTGAGCAGATCAATGTCCCGGGAATGGTCCAGGGCCTGGTACGCCAGGCGCTCCAGCACCCTGGCTTCGGCTGCGCTGAGCTGGTCGTGCTGCTCAACGATACCGATGATCAGGTCTGGTACGCTTGGGCGGCATACATGTTCGCCGCCAAGCAATCGGGCCGACACGCTCTTGCCGTAGCCGACATAGACCTCGGGGCGCGCGCCGTCATACCAGACCAGAAAATAGAACCCCGGCCGCGCGAGGGCCGGGATGTTGGCGATCTGACGGCGCTCGTCGCCAGGCACGGCGAAGATTTGCGGGGCCAATGTCCGCAGCTTCAGGTCGAAAGGACTGGGCTCGCCGCCGGGCGGGCTGACATGTCCAGGCTGCGTCTCGATCGTGGCGCACTCCGCCTCGTCGGCAGTCTTTCTGACCCTGCGGATCTGCAGATGTTCGTCAAATGGCGCCGACATATCGAAACACAGCAAGCCGTGCTCGACCATAGCCAGCACCGCGTCGACCGCGTTGCTGTCAGGCAGAGCCGCCATGCAGTCGCCGAGCGAGATGCCCTGGGTCTCGTCGGCCAGGGCGAGCAGCTTGACCTGCAGCTCTGGTGTGATTGTCGGTGGGATCACGATCTCCGGGTGGAGGGCGTGGATGGTGGAATTGGTAGAAAGGGGGTTGCAGACGGGCGCGCCGTCGCAATAGTTGGCCTTAGCCATTTCGGACTCCTGTTCAGGCAGGATGATGGATTGGTCAGGTCGCTGATCGGAGGTACGAACTCCGGTCGGCGGCCGCCCTGCTCGGCGGCAGGAAGACCAGCTGGGGACGGGATGTCCCGGCAGCCTTTAAAGCTTGATCAGCAGTTTGAGAAAACGCAAGCCCCAATTTCGCTGACCGTCAAAACTGGTTAACGAAACCCTTGTTCGGGCCAATCGCTCCGGTTCAGCAAGATCTCGGGTGCTGACGCAATCAACGTGCCGGCTCGCCCCCAATTGACCTCAACTTAACCAGAGCAACGACCTGTGCTTGCGCTTGCCATGGTCTCATGACATCATGCCAATGTACCCGCTGCGGTACCACCAATTGTACCAATCTGTGTCCCGCCGATGCGCCAGGACGCGGAAAAGGCCGGAAACGCTGGGGATAGACTGTAATTCGGTCTGAGTCCCTTCCTCTCCGCCACTTTCCTTTGCATCCATACAGTATGTGGCGTGCCGCGATACCTCGGCGCGATATGCCGAGATCGAGCCAAGCCATCTCCGGCGTCTCTCGGATGCAGCAGGGTCTCCACTGCCAGGTTCAAGCTACCCCTACCCAATCCTGTCCCCGCGCATCTGGCTCGGCGTGACGCCGTAAGCTCGGCGAAAATGCTCGTAGAACTGGGTTTGTGAGCCGAAACCGGCCTGGTGAGCGATGTTGGCGACCGAGATCGTGCCGTCGAACAGCAGGCTGCGGGCGCGGATGAGGCGCAGGCGGACCACGAATTTCTGGATCGGGATATGCATGACCTTGGCGAAGAGGTCGGAGGCGTAGTTGGGGTGGAGGCCAGCGACGCGGGCGATCTCCTCGACGGTGAGCGGATCGGTGATGTTTTCAACGATATGGCGGACCATGCGCACGACATGGCGAACCGGCGCCGCGGTGCGGGTGCGCGTGCCGCTTTCGTCCAGCCAGGCGGGGAGCAGCGTGTCCCAGCCGGTGACGGCGGCGCGGCGGAACATGGTGCCGATTTCGGCGCGCACCAGGTCCGCCCGTACGGCGCTGCCGCTGCGATAGTCGGCATACCAGCGCTCGAGCATGTCGAGGCCGCCGCATTCGGGCAGGAGCTGGACGACGCCGCCGCCCATCAGCGTCTCGGTCAGCCGCCCGAGCTGCGGCATTTCGAGAAAGGCGTCCATCGGCAGGTAGATGTTGAGCTGGCGGGCGTCGGCGACGTCCTCGAGGCTAACGGTCTGGTGGGGAATGCCGGCCCAGAAGGCGATCAGCCGACCTGGGCCGACCGAGAGCGATCGGCTGTCGAAGCGGTAGTCCATGCGGCCCCTGGTGAGCCAGTTGAACTCGATATGCCCGTGGCTATGGGGTTGCGGCATGACCTGCGGCCTGAAGGCGCGAATGCCGAACCGGCCAAAGGCCTTGCCCGAGGCGTAAAAGCTCCGGTCCGCGCGCGCCAGCGGCTTTGGCGCCTTTCCCCTTATCCGCCTGGGAGCGGAACTGGTCTCATTCAACATCGCGCATCAAATCTGAGAAAGCCGGAAGAAGCTGCTAGAATTCCGGATTGCGCCAGCGCTGGCAAGCCGTAAGCTCGTGCCAACAGTCTGTCCTGATGCCGGAGCACTTTCATGGCCAATCCCAAGATCACCTTTATCGGCGCCGGCTCTTCGGTGTTCATGAAGAACATCGTCGGCGACATCCTGCAGCGCCCGGCGCTCGCCGGGGCCGAAGTGCGGCTGATGGATATCAATCCCACCCGGCTCGAGGAAAGCGCCGTCATCGCCGGCAAGCTGGTCAAGACGCTGGGCGTGCCGGCGACGGTAAAGACCTACTCCAACCAGCGCGAGGCGCTGGACGGCACCAATTTCGTCGTCGTCTGCTTCCAGATCGGCGGCTATGAGCCCTCGACGGTCGTGGATTTCGAGGTGCCGCGCAAATACAACCTGCGCCAGACCATTGCCGATACGCTGGGCGTGGGCGGCATCATGCGCGGCCTGCGCACCGTCCCGCATCTGTGGAGCATCTGCGAGGACATGCTCGCGGTCGCGCCGGACGCTGTCATGCTGCAATATGTGAACCCCATGGCGATCAACACCTGGGCGATTGCGGAGAAATATCCGACGATCAAGCAGGTCGGCCTCTGCCATTCGGTGCAGGGCACGGCGCATGAGCTGGCGCGTGATCTCGACATTCCCTACGACGAGATTCGCTACCGCTCGGCCGGCATCAACCATATGGCCTTCTATCTCAAGTTCGAGCATCGCCAGCCCGACGGCTCCTACAAGGACCTCTATCCCGAACTGCACCGCGCCTATCGCGAGGGCAGGGCGCCGAAACCCGGCTGGAACCCGCGCTGCCCCAACAAGGTGCGCTACGAGATGATGACGCGGCTCGGTTATTTCGTCACCGAAAGCTCGGAACACTTCGCCGAATATACGCCCTATTTCATCAAGGAAGGCCGCGAGGACCTGATCGAGAAATACGGTATTCCGCTCGACGAATATCCCAAGCGCTGCATCGAGCAGATCGAGGGGTGGAAAAAGACCTCCGAACAGTATCGGACGGCCGAAACCATCACGGTGAAGCCGTCCAAGGAATATGCCTCCTCGATCGTCAACTCGGTCTGGACCGGCGAGCCATCGGTGATCTACGGCAATCTGAGGAATAACGGCGTCATCACGTCGCTGCCCGATGCGGCCGCCGTGGAGGTGCCGTGCCTGGTCGACGACAACGGCCTGCAGCCGACCTTTATCGGCGACCTGCCGCCGCAGCTGACGGCGCTGATCCGCACCAATATCAACGTGCAGGAGCTGACGGTGCGCGCGCTGATGGACGAGAACCGCGAGCATATCTATCACGCCGCGATGATGGACCCGCATACCGCGGCCGAGCTCGATCTCGACCAGATCTGGAACCTGGTCGACGACCTGCTGGACGCGCATGGCGACATGCTGCCGGCCTGGGCGCGTGGGTCCCGCAAGCAGGCGGTGGCATAACGCCACCGCAGCGGCGGGTCAGCGATAGCGCTCGATATCCTCGCGCGACCACCACGTGACGAGCAGCACGCCCAGATCGATCACGCGCACCTTGCGCGCGCGTTCGGCCCAGCGCGCCTGCCAGCGCGGCTTCACCTTCAGCAAGCCATTTGCCGTCTTGATGGAAATCCAAGCCATCGATCTGCCCTCAATCGATTACGCCATGAGGGCAGTATAGGGAAAGGGCGGCCTGTGGTCAGTCAAATAGTTAACTGCTGGAAATTTCTTTCATGGCGGGCCGGAGATGGCCGTCGTGGCGCTGGAGCAGATCGGCCGCCTGTTCCAGCGTCGCCGCACCGCACGCGAGCAGCACGGCGGGCTTGACCGCGCCGCCACTGATCGCGAGTGCCGCCTCTGCCCGATCGGGTGTCACGCCGGCAATCGCCGCCACCATGCCACGGGCGCGTTCGCGCAGCTTGATGTTGTCGGCCAGGACATTGACCATATAGCCGTCATGCACGTGGCCCAGGCGAATGGCCATCAGCGTCGAGACCATGTTGAGCGCGATCTTCTGGGCCGTGCCGGCGCCCATGCGGGTCGAGCCGGCGATCACCTCCGGCGGCGTACGCAGGCAGATGCCGACATCGACGCGCTCGAAGATCGTCGCGCCGGCATTGTTGGCGATGCCGACGGTCCTCGCGCCGCCCTGGCGTGCCGCATCGATGGCAGCCAGCGGGTACGGGGTCTCGCCGCTGGCGGTGACGGCGATCAGGCAATCCTGCGGGGTGGGCCCGAGAGCCTCTACCGCAGAGCGCGCGGCATCGGCATCGTCTTCCGGACCGCCCTTCATGTCCACCAGCGCTTCGCTGCCACCGGCCAGCAACACCGCGATCCGGTCGCGTGCTATGCCGTAGGTGCCGGGCAGTTCAAGCGCATCGGCCAGCGCCATCAGGCCCGAACTGCCCGCCGCTGCATAGATCAGGCGGCCGCCCTCACGCAGCGATTGCGCGGCAAGGGTTGCGGCCTGGGCAATGGCCGGCGCGGCTTGTCCGACACAGTTCGCCGCCGCGCTCTGTCCTCCGGCCAGCAGCGCCAGGATGTCGAGATCGTCCCGGAGATCGAGTCCGGCGGCGTCCGAGTGGCGCTCTTCAGTCTGTCTTCCGGACATTCGTCTCTCCCGCTGCGATGATGCCAAAAACATACCACTTATCAGCATGTGTGCGTCCACGGATAATTCCGTCGCTGCGAAAGCGCAACATTGGCAGCGGGATGCGGCACTTTCGCCCAAGAGCCAAGAACGGGCTTGGTGAATGGTATTTTATTGGTATTATGCGGCTAGGCGGCTTGGCAGCCGAAGTGCGGTGGTCCGCAAGCGGGCGGACAAGGAGAGCTTTTGACCGATCAGTCCGGCAACATCTTTGGCGACGGCCCGGTCGTCTTGCCGATCGGGGGGCCGCTCTATCTTCAGCTCAAGCGCTGGGTAGAAGATGCCATAAAGCGCGGGCTGATCAAGCCCGGTGATGCATTGCCGTCCGAACGCGACCTCGCCCAACGCGCCGACGTGTCGCGCGTCACGGTCCGCAAGGCCGTGCTGCAACTGGTGCATGAGGGCGTACTGGTGCAGCGTCACGGCTCCGGGACTTTCGTCGCGCCCGAAACGCAGCGGGTGGAGCAGTCACTGTCCCAGCTTACGTCCTTTACCGAGGACATGGCGCGTCGCGGCATGGCGGTGCGGGCCGAATGGCTGGAGCGCGGCCTCTATCAGTCCTCGCCGGAGGAAACCATCATTCTGGGCCTCGGCGCCGGTGAGCGGGTAGCGCGCATTTCGCGCCTGCGCCTGACCGGGGACATGCCGCTGGCCATAGAGCGCGCAAGCCTCTCCGCCGAGGTTCTGCCTGATCCGCTGGCGATCAAGGATTCGCTCTACAAGCATCTGGAGCTTTCCGGCACGCGGCCGGTGCGAGCCATCCAGCGCATTCGGGCCGCCAATATCGGCGGAGACGATGCCCATCTGCTGCAGGTGCCAGCCGGCTCGGCCGGCCTTCATATCGAGCGCATCTCCTATCTCGCGACGGGCCGCGTCATCGAATTCACCCGCTCCATCTATCGGGGCGATACCTATGACTTTGTTGCCGAGCTTCGGCTTGGCGATCCCAGCAATGGAGCCCGCAAACCGTGACCGAACAGACCTTCATGCGCCAGGAAGTCGACCAGATCCCAGAGGTCGTGGCCGGATTTCTGACCGCTTCCGCCGCCTCGCTCGATGATGCGGCGGGGCGTCTTCGCGCTCTCGATCCTGCGCTCGTGGTCACGGTGGCGCGCGGCTCGTCCGACCATGCCTCGGCCTATCTCAAATATGCCATCGAGCTGACCATGGGCGTTCCGGTGGCCTCGGTCGGTCCGTCCATTGCCTCGATCTACGGGCGTGACCTCAAGCTGGGCAAGGCCGCCGCCATTGCCATTTCCCAATCGGGCAAGAGCCCCGACATTGTCGGCATGGCGCAGTCGGCGCGCCGCAGCGGTGCCACGACCATAGCCATCACCAATACCCCGGATTCGCCGCTGGCCGGCGCCAGCGACGTCACCATCGACCTGCATGCCGGCCTCGAAAAGAGCGTGGCGGCGACCAAGACCTTCGTGACGTCGGTGGTCGCGGGCCTCGCGCTGCTGGCCCGCTGGAGCGGCGATGCCGATCTGGGTCACGCCATCGATGCCTTGCCGGAAAGCCTTGCCAAGGCCGTGGCCTGCGACTGGTCTGACATGATCCCGGCGCTCGACGGGCAGTCCGCTCTTTATGTCCTGGGGCGCGGTCCGGGCTTTGCCATCGCCAATGAAGCGGCGCTCAAGTTCAAGGAAACCTGTGGCATCCAGGGGGAATCCTACAGCGCCGCGGAAGTCATGCATGGTCCCGTCTCGATCGTCACGCCTGGCTATCCGGTGCTGGGCCTGGCGGCCCGCGACGCGGCCGAGGCCTCGGTGGCCGAGATGGCGCACAAACTGGCCGGGCAGGGCGCATGCGCTTTCCTGACCAGCGATCGCCCGGGCGCCGCGACGCGCCTGCCTTTTGCCGCCACCGGTCACCCGATTACCGACCCCCTGGCGCTCATTGTCTCCTTCTATGGCTTTGTGGAAGCCCTGGCGCGCCACCGCGGACTCAATCCCGATGAGCCTCCAATGCTGCGCAAGGTGACGGAAACGGTATGAGCGACCTGACCGCGATTTTCGGCGCCCGCATCTTCGACGGCGAAGCCTGGCACGAGGACGCCGCCCTGGTGATGGAATTCGGCTATGTCGCGGGTATCGTCCCGCGCTCCGAGATTCCGGCGCATGCAGAGCGGCGCGAACTCGATGGCGGGCTGCTTGTGCCCGGGTTTGTCGATCTCCAGGTCAATGGCGGCGGCGGCGTGCTGTTCAACAACGCGCCGACGCTTGAGAGCCTGCGCACAATCTGCGACGCGCATGCGCAATTCGGCACCACCGCGCTGTTGCCCACGCTCATCACCGATACCGCCGCGATCAACGAGCAGGCGATTGCGGCTGGGATCGCGGCGACTGAAGACCGTGTGCCTGGCTTTATCGGGCTTCACCTCGAAGGCCCGCATCTGGCCCTGTCGCGCAAGGGGACGCACGACCCGGCCCTCATTCGCCCCATGGACGAGGCGGATCTGGCGCGATTGACGGCCGCGGCGCAGGCGCTGCCGGGACTGCTCTGCACCGTGGCCGCCGAAACTGTGCCGCCTGAACAGATTTCAGCACTGGTGGAAGCGGACGCCGTGGTCAGCATCGGCCATTCTGACGCCACTTACGACCAGGCCAATGCCGCCTTCGACGCCGGGGCCAGCATGGCCACGCATCTGTTCAATGCCATGAGCCAGATGGGTAATCGCGAGCCGGGCCTTGTCGGCGCCGTGCTCGATCGCCCAAATATAACGGCAGGGCTGATCGCCGACGGCATCCACGTGCATCCCGCTTCCATGGCTGCGGCCTTGCGCGCCAAGCGCGGTCCGGGGCACATCTTCCTCGTGACCGACGCCATGTCGCAGACCGGTACGGACCTGACCAGCTTCGAGCTCAATGGGCGCACGATTACCCGCGCCGACGGCGCCCTGCGCCTTGCAGATGGGACCCTGGCGGGCGCCGACCTCGACATGATCGACGCCGTCAATTTCATGATCGACACGATCGGCATCACGCCCGACGAGGCCTTCCGCATGGCCGCGCTCTACCCGG
>PJUF01000709.1_pt1 | contig 21591 bp, 21 predicted proteins | sample 1512191 | NCBI WGS metagenome assembly PJUF01 (sample SAMN08177673, study PRJNA422409) | Feces metagenome, whole genome shotgun sequencing project. | isolation source: Chicken feces (3) enriched on wood chips | host: Gallus gallus | place: USA: Madison | collected 2015-01-15 | reverse complement strand
GTGGTTGCCAGCTCAGGAACGGCTTTGACTCCGGATCAAATTCGTTTAATTAAAAGACTGACACCTAATGTGACCATTTTATATGACGGAGATTCCGCCGGAATCAAAGCCTCATTTCGTGGAATTGATTTGATTCTTGAACAGGAGCTGAATGTAAAAGTTTTGTTGTTTCCGGAAGGAGAAGACCCGGATTCTTTCGCACAGAAACATTCATCCGAAGAAATTCAAAAATACATTGAAGAAAACGCTTCGGACTTTATTCAGTTCAAAGCCAAGGTTTTATTGGAGGAGGCCAAAGACAGTCCTGTCAAAAAAGCGGAATTGATTCGTGACATCATCCAAAGTATTTCTTTGATTCCCAATGTAATCCAGCGTGAATTGTACATTCAGGAAACATCCAAAATCATGGATGTGCGGGAAGAGGTTTTGTTCAAAGAACTTGAGCAAAATTTACAGCGGACGCAAAAAGAAAATCAAGCAAAGAGAGCGACAGAAACCAAGCCATTGGAAGTTGTCAAGGAAGAAGTTATTCCGGTTAATCCAAAAGAAATTGTAGAAGAGGAGATCATCAAGTTGATTATGCAATATGGCAATTTGGTAATTGAACTGAAAGATGAAAATGATGAGAAATATGAAACAACGGTAGTAGAAGAGATCATCCACCAATTTGATGTGAATGAATTATCACTTGAAAATGAAACTTATCAGTCCATTTTGGAAGATATCAGGTTAGGTTTTGAAGAACAAGAGCTGCGTACAGGAGCGTTTTTTGTAAGATTATTTGATGAAAAGAAAACCGAAATAGCTTCTGAAGCGATGATGGAAAAATATGCGCTAAGCCCGAACTGGAAAGAAAAATTGAATATTTACATCAAACCCAAAGAAGACAATGTTTCCAAAGATGTGAACGACACAATCCTGCGTTACAAATCTTTTTATATTGAAGAAAAAATCAAGGAATTTACTGAATTACTTTCAGGAGAAGAGATTTCGGGTGAAATCAGAGAAGAACAATTAGAAAAAATTATGATTTTGACCCAAATGCGTGCGAAAATTTACAAAGCGCTGAACCGGATTATTTAGTAGGCAATCTTAAATTTCTTAACTCTTTTAGTGTTCCTATGTATCAGATTCTGATTATTTAATTTTCCAACAAACTGCAACGTATTGTTTCTTCAAATATAAAGGAAGCCGGAAAATTTCGTTTGGCTTTTCTTAAGGTATTTTGCGCTGCCGCACGGGACTCAAAATAACCTAATTGCACTTTGTAATCAGGGGAATTATAAATTAAATTAGAATATAAATCCGGAAAAAGTGTCTTGGCTTCGCTTAATTTTTGTTCCGCTTCGCTCCGGCTTTTACTGTAAAAAATTTGAACCCTTGCGCCCTGACAGAATTCAGGCTTAGGGGCAGGTGGTGGTGGGCAATAAGCATTTTCCTTTTCAGTTATTAATTTTTGAAGAGATTCGCTCCATTCAATACTAAGGTTTCCATAAGTGTTGGTCACCATTTTGGATTGGGCAAATGAGAAAATTCCGCAAAACAACATTAATCCTAAAACACTAAACTTCATTTAATTCGAATTTATCAACCCAAAGTAAACGGAAAATTTTGGAAAAACTTGTGTTTTTAAGAAAACTTTAAACTCTTAAAGAAAATGAGAATCACAAAGCCTTTCTGCACCAAATTCGCCATTGAACAGGAAAAGCAGCTGAATAGGTTCGTTGAATTCTTCTTAAATCAGAAGATGCTGACTGGCGTGTGAAATAATCACCTACCAAAACCCTGTAATCAGGACTGGCATAAATAAGTTCGGGAGTCAGACCTGGGAATTGTTTTGAAAAATCATTTTTCATTTGATTGGCAGCCTCACGATCCTTGGTATAAAAAATCTGGATTTTATAACCCATGATTTTCTGTTGGGTGGCACATTTGTCGGCAGGTGTAAGTTTTTTTGGCAGGTTGTACAAGGTTTTGTTGCACACAAGTTTTTCTTTCCCTTTCATTATTTGGGCGAGCTTTTTATCCATATTGATAGATAATCCACTGTCATTTTCTGAATCATTGACAAACCATATGGTCGTATCGCTTTTAGAGGTTTGGGAAAAACAGTTTACGGAAAAAATTACTAAAACAAGGAATATAAAGTTGCGCATCGAAAAAAAGTGTTTCATAATTCCTTACAAATATAATTCAGAAATTATTATAGTAAAGCTTAAACTTAGAAAACAAATTTCAATAAAGAGAAATTTGTCTTTTGTAATTTACGGCTTGATTTAGTGGGGGTTTGAAACCAAATTTATTTAGAAACGTTTTAAATTAATTAAAATGATAAACTTCATCATCAAAACCTTATGGTTTTATTAAGGTTTGAGCCTATTTTTGTCGGGTTAAAAGCAAGTTTTAACATTTGTAATAGAACTCAATGTTTAGTTAATGAAGGCACGACCACTTTACAAATTGCGATTCCTGAGTTTGGCTCTATTTCTGGCCATTTTCTCATTTTCTTATTCTCAAGACGAAATTTCCGGCGATGGCGGAAAAGGGTATGATTTGTTTGAGACAAACTGTACCGCCTGCCACCAAATTGACGGGCAACTAATTGGCCCCGAACTTAGAAATGTAGTCACCCGCGTAAAAGAAGAAGGCGGTGTAGGAAAAGAATGGTTGCATTCCTGGATTAAGGATAATAAAGCACTTAGAGAATCCGGAGATAAATACGCCAACGAGATTTTCGAAAAATACGGCAAACAAGAAATGTTGCCTTTTCCTCAATTGAGTGACCAGGATATAGATGATATCTTGACTTATACATCCAATCCGGAAGCAGGAGAGGAAGCTTTTAAAAAGGCGAAAGCTGATGCAGAAGCGGCCAAAGCGGCAGCCAAAGCGGCAAAATCCTCCGGAGGAGGCGTTTCAACGGGAATAGTAATTGTAGGATTCTTTATTCTCTCCGTTCTTTTAATTTGGATTTTAGCAAGACTGAATGCGTTGGTGAAATTGACCAAAGCAGAAGAATTGTCACAGGAAGATGAAGAGTCAGCTATTTCTTTTGCAGAATTAATGCACAAATACGACAAAGTATTCAAAGGCTCACTTGTGTTCTTGCTCTTATTGGCTTTATTCGGACTTTGGAAGTTCTTATTATACATTGGCGTTGACAAAGGTTATGAACCTGTACAGCCTATCTATTTCTCACACCAGGTTCACGCCGGTGTTCAAGGGATTGATTGTCAGTACTGTCACTCAAGTGCGAAATATGGTAAAGTTTCAGGAATCCCTTCTCCGAATGTTTGTATGAATTGTCACAAGACGATTAAAGAATACAAAGGAGATTATTACGAAGAACATTTAGTAGAAAGCGGGAAATTCGCAAGCGCGGACGAAGTGAAAAAATTCTATACCGGTGAAATCCAGAAAATGTATAAATCAATCGGTTGGGATCCTGCAGCCAATAAATTCACAGGAGAGCAAAAACCAATCGAATGGGTAAGAATCCATAATATGCCTGATTTTGTTTTCTTCAGCCACCAACAACACGTTGTTGCGGGTGAAAAAGCAATTTTAAAAGCAATAGCAGACGGTACAATTCCAAATGCAAAAGAATTGAATCTGCCTGAAAACAGTCAGGTTTGTTTTGCCTGTCATGGCGACGTGACCAAAATGGATGAAGTGAAAATGGCCAATCAATTCATAATGGGGTGGTGTATAGAATGCCACCGTACTACAGAAGTGGATATGTCAAACGAATATAACAGTCAGTACTACGCAGAACTTCACGAAAAATTGAAAAAGCAGTATGGTGAAGGTACCAAAATTACGGTAGATGCCATTGGTGGTATGGAGTGTGGTAAATGTCATTATTAAAAATTAAAGAAAGAGGTATAAATGGCTTCTAAAAAGAAATATTGGAGAAGTGTCGAAGAGTTAGACAATCAAAGTTTAACAGAACAATTGGCTTCCAGCGAATTTGCCGATCAAATCCCCGTTGAAGAATTTCTGGGAAATGACAAAGCAATGGACGGAACACAGACTTCGCGACGAGACTTTTTAAAACTATTGGGATTCAGCACGGCTGCAGTTACTTTGGCTGCCTGTGAAGCACCCGTAATCAAATCCATTCCCTATGTGGTAAAGCCCGAAAGCGTTACGCCGGGTGTGCCTACTTGGTATGCATCTACCATTTTTGACGGATATGATTATGCCAATGTGTTAGTGAAAACCAGAGAGGGTCGTCCAATCCGGATCAATGCAAACAAGTCTGCTAAATATTTTGGGACAACCAGTGCCAGAGTTCAGGCTGCCGTCTTATCACTTTATGATTCAGACAAAGTGAGAGGCCCGATGCTGAAAAGCGGCAATGGATTCAAGCCAAATTCCTGGGCAAAGATCGATGAAGAAGTGATGTCTAAACTGAAAATGGTGGGAGGGAAAAAAGTTGTCATCCTGACATCTTCTTTGCCAAGCCCTACAACCAAAAAAGTAGTTGCCGACTTCAAAACAAAATATCCGACAGTTGAACACGTAGTTTATGACGCTGTCAATTATTCGCCTGCATTAGATGCGGCTGAAGAAATCTACGGACAACGCACTTTGCCGTTGTATGACTTGTCTTCTTCGGAATTGGTCGTTTCATTCAATGCCGATTTCTTGGGAGATTACAATGGTGGAGGATTTGAAGATGGGTATGCAAAATCCCGCAAGCCGGGAAAAAATATGCTTCGACATATTCAGGTGGAAAGTAACCTTTCCATGACGGGAGCCAATGCTGATAGCCGTTACCCAATGAAGCAATCTGAAGTTTTAAAAACTTTGGCAGAAGTTTACAGAGGGTTAACTTCCGGTACGACAAATAAAATCGCTTCTGCGATTGTAAAAGAAATACAGGCAAAAGGCAACAAAGCAGTTGTCTTGGCAGACGGTAATAAAGAAGCGTTTGCTTTATGTTTTGCTATCAATTCATTAATCAATTCCGAAGCGGTTTCCAAAACCAAAGTGAATTTATTAAAAGAATCAAACGATAAACTATTCAATCAGTTTTTAGCTGACGCGAAATCAGGAAATGTAGGAGCATTATTGATGTTCCAGACAAATCCTGTTTACAACCACCCTAAATCCAAAGAAATTGTTTCCGCATTTTCTAAGATTGGACTAAAGGTTGCCATGTCAGAAAAACTGGATGAAACAGCTCAGTATGCAGATGTGGTTGCACCTGTTCCGCATATTTTGGAATCATGGAATGACATCAATGCAATTACGGGTGTTTATTCATTACAGCAGCCCACTATCCAAAGAATTTTTGATACAAGACAATTCCAGGATTCATTGCTTACCTGGATGAAAGATACGGTCAATGTGGATGCCGTGCCTGCCGATACTTTGGTGACTAACCAAGACCCTAACAAAGTGGAATTGGTAATGCCAAAAACATCTTATCAGCAACCTGCGACAGAATACTACAAATACTTAAAATCAAATTGGGAAAGTTCAATTCTTCCACAATTAGGATATAGCTTCAATCAGGCATTGTACAATGGTTACAATGAATCAGCTGAAACCGCATCACTTTCCGCCTCAGGAAACGCCGCTGTGGCTGCTGACAAATTGGCTTCATTGAAATCCAACGATTGGGAACTTCAATTATACACAAAATGTAGTATAGGAGACGGTTCTCAGTCCAACAACCCTTGGTTGCAAGAATTACCGGATCCGATTACACGAGCATCTTGGGATAACTACCTGACTTTAAATCCGAATGACGCCGGAAAATTCAATATTGAAATTTCTGAAAACGCGAACGTTAAAAACGGACGTATGCAGTTTGACGGAGATTATGTCAACATAACAGCCAATGGCGTATTAATTGAAAATGTTCCTGTGTTTATTCAGCCGGGGCAGGCTCTCGGAACTGTCGGGTTGGCTCTGGGTTATGGACGAACCAAAGGGGGGAAAGTAAGTAAAGAAGTAGGGGTAAATGCGTTTCCGGCTTATGTAGATGGAAATTTAAGCGTAACCAAAGTTAAAATAGAAAGATCAAACGAAGGAGAAAAACACGAATTCGCTTGTATGCAGATGCAAAGCACTTTGATGGGGCGTTATGAAATTGCTCGCCAGGCTACTTTGGCGGATTTCTTAAACAATCCTGCCGAAGAATGGAATGAGCCTGCTGTAATGCCAACCTGGAGAGGAACCTCACCTGTTGGAGAAGTTGACATTTGGCGCTCTCATGACCGTTCTTTCGGACCTCATTTCAATTTATCAGTAGACTTAAATGCTTGTACGGGTTGTGGTGCTTGTATCATCGCTTGTCAGGCAGAGAACAATACGGCTGTTGTAGGGAAAGAGGAAATGAGACGATCTCGTGATATGTATTGGTTAAGAATTGACCGTTACTATTCTGATACTACCGACAATACGTTGACGCAAAAAGTTGCCTTGGAAGAAGATGACTTGATGGAAGCGGGACAATATAAATTGTTAATCAAACCGGAAGCGAAAAATCCGGATGTGATTTTCCAACCGATGATGTGTCAGCATTGTAACCATGCGCCATGTGAAACAGTTTGTCCGGTTGCGGCAACTTCTCATGGACGTCAGGGACAAAATATGATGGCTTATAACCGTTGTGTGGGAACTCGTTATTGTGCAAACAACTGTCCGTACAAAGTAAGACGTTTCAATTGGTTCAATTATGCCTTGAATGACAAATTTGATTTCAATATGAATGATGATTTAGGAAGAATGGTATTGAATCCTGATGTTGTTGTTCGTTCAAGAGGGGTAATGGAAAAATGTTCATTCTGTATTCAAAATACACAAGCTGCTATCTTGACAGCTAAAAAAGAAGGAAGAAGAGTTACTGATGAGGAGTTCAGAGACAGCGCCGCTTGTGCAGCCGCTTGTGGAACAGGCGCTATGGTATTTGGAGATGTCAATGATGACGCAAGTGAAGTGAAAGAGCTCAGCGAAGACAACAGAGTTTACCGAGTGATTGAAGAATTGGGTACCAAACCAAACGTTTTCTACCACGTAAAAATCAAAAACAGAGAGGAAGCAAAAGCTTAAGTAATAATTAAGAAAATAGTTAGAAAGAAATATGTCACATTACGAATCACCGGCGAGAGAGCCCTTAATTATAGGACATAAGACTTACCATGATATTTCGGTGGACATTGCAAGGCCAATCGAACACAAATCAGGTAAATTGTGGTGGATTGCATTCAGCATTGCCCTTGTCACCTTTTTGTATGGATTAGGATGTATAGCCTACACCATCGGAACCGGAATCGGTGTCTGGGGGTTAAACAGAACCATTGGTTGGGCATGGGACATCACCAACTTTGTATGGTGGGTGGGTATTGGTCACGCCGGAACCTTGATTTCTGCGGTACTATTACTCTTCCGTCAGAAATGGAGAATGTCCATTAACCGATCTGCGGAAGCGATGACCATTTTCGCGGTTGTACAGGCGGCCTTGTTCCCTGTAATTCACATGGGACGTCCATGGGTTGGGTATTGGGTATTCCCGGTTCCGAATAACTTTGGTTCATTCTGGGTCAATTTCAATTCACCGTTATTATGGGACGTATTTGCAATTTCAACTTATTTCTCGGTATCGGTAGTATTCTGGTACATGGGATTGATTCCTGACTTTGCCATGATTCGCGACCGTGCAAAAAAACCTTTTTCAAAAAGAATTTATGGAATTCTGAGTATGGGTTGGGGTGGAAAAGCGAAACACTGGCAAAGATTTGAAGAATTATCATTGGTATTGGCAGGTTTGGCAACGCCGTTGGTATTCTCCGTACACACCATTGTATCCTTTGACTTTGCCACTTCTGTAATTAAAGGATGGCACTCAACGGTTTATCCGCCTTACTTTGTGGCCGGTGCGATTTTCTCCGGGTTTGCCATGGTACAGACGCTATTGAGTGTAATGCGGAAAGTCATGCATCTGGAAGATTACATTACAAGACAGCATATTGAATTAATGAATATCGTAATCATCGTTACAGGAGGTATGGTAGCGGTAGCCTATATGACCGAGTTCTTTGTGGGCTGGTATTCAGGAAGCCGATATGAAGACTTTACCTATTTTTCACCCGGAGCAGCCGTTGGGCCGTACTGGTGGGCATTCTGGGCATTGATTCTATGTAACGTATTGATTCCGGCATTGTTGTGGATCAGGAAAATCAGAAGAAGTTTCTTCTGGACATTCGTAATATCAATTGTAGTAAATACCGGTATGTGGTTTGAGCGTTTTGATATTATCGTGATCAATTTATCTCGTGATTATATACCCTCTGGCTGGACCATGTTTATGCCGACATTTGTTGACGTGGGTATATTCATTGGAACAAACGGATTCTTCTTTGTGCTATTCTTGTTGTACGCACGTACCTTCCCTGCAATTGCACAGGCGGAATTAAAAACAATTTTGAAATCATCAGGCGAAAGCTATAAAAAACATCATACAGAAGACGACCATCATCATGAGCACTAAAACTATATATGGCCTTTACGGTGACGATGACGATTTGTTGAAAGCAGTGAAAGCATTTAACAAAGAGGGAATTGCGATTAAGGAAGTGTACACACCGTTTCCTGTCCATGGTTTGGACACAGCATTGGGATTGAAAAAAACAAGAATTTCAGACATTGCTTTTTTCTATGGATTGTATGGAACAACTTTGGCTTCAGTTATGACTTGGTACATGATGAACCATGACTGGCCACAGGATATTGGAGGAAAGCCTTCATTCAGCTGGATTGAAAATATGCCTGCTTTTGTGCCGATTATGTTTGAATTAACGGTATTCTGCGCAGCTCACTTGATGTCTTTGACTTTCTTGGTTCGAAATAAATTGTATCCGGGAGCAAAAGCACAAAATCCGGATCCCAGGACAACTGATGACAAATTTTTAATGGAAATTGAATCCTCAGATGTAGACCGAATCAAAGAAGCATTTATCAATACAGGTGCTGAAGAAGTTACAGTAAGAGATTTAAACCCGGTAGAACAAGATTAATATGAAAAGAGGATTAGTATATTTATTGTTAATTGGCGTAGCAGTATCACTGAATTCTTGTTCAGGAAAGAAAAGAAGCCCAACCCTTGTCTATATGCCTGATATGTATTATCCGGTGGCATATGACCCCTATATGGAAGCGGACTTTGAATATTGGCCAGAAAGAAATGGAGAGAAATCAAATGTTCCTTTGTTTGCGGAACACAGAAATATGACAGCATTATGGCCGGCAGAAGGTTCAGTTCCTCGAACAGACGAGCAAATGATTTTGCCTTGGGAATTGAAAAATACCCTGGAAGACTATAACAAATCCAAAGCGATTACAACTTCACCTTTGGAGATGGCCAACCGAAAAAAGGATTTGGAAAGAGGAGAAAAACTGTATGGACAGACTTGTGCGGTATGTCATGGCGATGCTGGTGACGGACAAGGTTCAATAGTTCAGACGAAAGCTTATTCGGGTGTTCCCAATTACAAGGACAGAGAAGTTACAGTAGGTTCTGTTTACCATGTCATTATGTATGGGAAAAATGCGATGGGGTCTTACGCCTCTCAGTTTACGCCGGTTGACCGATGGAGAGTGGCTGAATATGTCATTAATTTAAGAGCCAAAAGTTTACAGGCAGCTCCTGCTGACGCAGCAGCAACGACAACCGAAGCTCAATCAACGTCAACAGCTGAAGAATCAAATCAATAATTAAGGAAAGAAGAGAATCATGCAATATAGTTTTTCACCTAGATTAAAAATGGCTTCATTAATCCTGATTGCAGTAGGAGCTGTGATTTATGGAATCGGATTGTTTCTGAATATTCAAGATCAGAATGACCCTCATTTTATTGAAAATAGAATTGAAGAAAACCCCGAAGCTTTTTATGGAGAATTTCAGTCTGCTGAATTTCAGCATTTCAATCATAACGATGAGGCACATGAGGCCCATATGCACCATTTGGAAAACCAATTGGCAAACCGCCCATGGGCAGCATTTTTAGTTCCTTCTTATTTGTTTTTAGGAATTGGAGGAGCTGCATTGTTTTTCCTTTGTGTACAGTTCGTGGCTAATGCAGGCTGGTCTATGGTAGTCAGCCGCGTGATGGAAGGTATTACGACCTTTATCCCGGTGGGAGGAATTCTTGTTTTGATTATTATGCTGGGAGCGGCTTTTGAATTCAATCATTTATTTCATTGGATGGACAAATCTTTGATTGACCCTGCCGGTGATAATTATGACAAATACATTGCCACTAAATCCAAACTTTGGTTAAATATACCGGGATGGTTAACCCGTAGTTTTCTCTATATTATTCTTTGGACCGGCTTTATGGTCTGGATAAAAAGGACGACCAAAAAACTGGACGATACTCATGGAGACAAAAAAGTTTACAGTAAATTATATACAAGAGCCGTTCTGTTTGTGGTTGTGTTTGCATTGACAACACCTGCTATGGCTTGGGACTGGATCATGTCACTTGACCCACACTGGTACTCCACATTATTTATGTGGTACGGAATGGTAAGTTACCTTGTGGCTTCGGTTTCCATGATGGCGATGATTTCCATTTATTTGAAACGAAAAGGTTCTTTACCGTTATATAATGATAACCATCAGCATGATTTAGGAAAGTATATGTTTGGTTTCAGCTTACTCTGGACTTATTTATGGTTTGCCCAGTTTATGCTTCAATGGTACGCAAATATTCCGGAAGAGGTTCAGTATTTTCAGCAACGTATGGCACAATATTCAGGTTATTTCTGGATGCTGATTGTCAATTTTGTGGCCGTATTGTTAATTATGGTCAGTTCGGGAATCAAGAGAAAAGCAACTTTGGTATTTGTGATGGGAGTTGTAATTATCCTCGGACACTATTGGGATTTCTACAACCAGATCATGCCGGCCGCAACGGGAGCTTTCCACAATTTAGGTTTCCTTGAAATCGGGGCATTAATGTTCGTTACAGGATTGTTTGTATATGTTGTGTTTGAATACGGCATCAGCAAGCTGAATCTGGAACCAACGGGGCATCCTTACTTCCACGAATCAAAAATTTACGAATACCCGTTCTAAATTTAAGACGGACACTGAGCGTAGTCGAAGTGGCTCGCTGATATAAAATTCAAAAAGGAACTCCATTGGAGTTCCTTTTTTATAAGCCCTGTTAGAGTTTTAAGCCCTAACAGGGCTCTGTAGTTTCAAAACTTTATAACTTAAACCCACCCAGCTTCACCTCCCAAACCGTTTTGGTTTTGGAACCGAATTGTTTTTCTGTTGGCTCAAAATAAATGATTTGCTCCACTTCGAATTCCAAAGTTTTCCCATTTTGAGAGACCGATAAAACATAGGGATTTGTCCATTTGTTAAAACCCACTTCACCCGGATCCCGGCTGGATTTTATTTCAAATTGAAAAAATTGGTTCTCAATTTTTGATAAAAAAATTCCCAGGTCAATTTCACCCGGATTTATTTCTGTAAAATCTAAAATTTCAATATCAGCTTTTGACATTGAAAAAATATTTTCCTTGATTTGATTTTTCAGATTCTGGTTTTTTTCGGAGGAATAAAGCGTAAGGTATTCATAAAATGCCAAAATTTTATGTTGTGAATTTTCCTGATAGGCCTGAATGGATTCAGCTGAAAAATTAGCTTTGATGGATTGGGAATTATCCATTGATTGTTGACCGAAAACCAATCCGGAAAGACCAAATAAAACCGTGATGCTTATTTTTCTCCAATTCATAACTGTTGAATTCTGATAAAGGTTATTTGTTTTTGATCATTGGTTTCCAGGTTCAGGATTTTCATTTTTTTGGTTTCAGAAGTCGGGATGATTAATTTTTCGGCAAATTCTTTTTTGTTCAGATACTCCGCGCCCAGATTTTCTTTTAATAAAATAATTACTTCCAAATCATCTGAAAGTATCTTGTTTAATTTTTCTTTTCGGTCTTCCCAGTTTTTCAAATCCGAATGCATGAAGGTTTTTAAAACCAACGCATAATCTTCCGGTTTTACATAAACCGTTTCTTCGGTTTCTGAAATTTCAATTTCTTTTGTTTCGAAATACGGACTTTCAATCAGGATTTTCTCGTCTTTTTTACCCACCTCAATTTTCGAATCGACTATTTCAACCGGTGTTTTTTTATTTTCCGAAACTTTGTACACCTCAATTTCATTGGAATGAACCCGTTCCTTGGTGAATTCATTTTTGATTTCAACCGTTTTATTTTGGGATTGAGAATTAAAAAAATAAATGCCAAATCCTACCAAAGGAATGAGTAAAAGCAGCCACAACCATTTTTTAGGGTGAGATCTTGTTGAAATTTCATCCGTTTGAATGATTTCTGAGGTAACACCGCGAACCTGATTTTTATAGACGAATTCATTCCAATCAGAAAAACCTGCAAACCTCGAAAAAATATCCAGCATATCTTTTCTGGGTAATTTATCATTGGTTTGCGGCTTGAGATGTGTGTAAATCCATTTTTCACTCACATTTTCGTTCAGTTGTGTTTCGATTAAATCAATGAGCTGGCGAATGTCCTTTGAACTGAAATTTTTCCAGTCACCCTGAAAATACGGATACGCATTCCGATAGGTTTCCAAAACCCGTCTTTTCAGTTCCTGAAAGATTTCCTGTTCGTTCATTCTTCGTGTACAAATATCAATTTAGTTGAGAAAATTCTTACTGTAAATCTACTGTAAAACTACGGAAAAACTTTACAGTCAAAGGAAAGCAGTTGTACAGTAATGTTTTTTAGAACTTGGGTTAATCTTGCCCTGTAATTAAAAATCATAAAGATGAAAACAAGATTAGGCATTTTAACCATTGTATTTTTTCAAACGTTGTTTGCTCAGATTGGAGGAAACCAGTTGTATCAAAATCAGAATTCCAATAATTACAATCAGAATTTTGGAAATATTGAGATCTCGAATTTGTCAAAAGTAAAATCAAATGAGAATTCAATTAGTTTTGAAGTTAATATTTTAAACAATGTCCAGGCAGATTCTTATGTAATAACCTTGGGCGTGAACCAAGAAAGTCATTCGGTCGAAACCTGTAATACCAAAATTAACCACAGAATTTCTTCATTTAAATCGGAAATGAAAAAATTAGGAATCAAAGAAAGTGACATTTACACAGACTTCATCGCTCAGACCAAAATTTACGGATATCAATCCAGTACAGAAGGAAATAACATCAATATTCATCAAAAAGACGAAGGTTTTGAAATCAAAAAGAATGTAATTTTTAAATTGAAAGATATACTTCTCTTCGATAAAATTCTGGAAATCGCTTCAAAATCTGAAATTCATAACATCATCAACGTCGAATATTATGTATCTAATCAGGATGCGGTTTATGATAAAATGCTGAAAGAGGCATTGGAAATAGTGGGTAAAAGAAAGAGATTGTTCAATCTGTCAAAATCAAAATGGGAATCAGAACCTGTTTATGAAATAAGCTTCAGTTCAATCCAACCCGGAAATCAATACAAAAATTTTCAAGCATTTGAAACTTCCAATATTTCTTACAGTAATTATTACAATAGCAATCAGGTTGTTGTTCAGCAAGAACAGCGAAAATCCAAAACTTTCTTTTTTGATGGTTTGGAAACATCGGGTTTTGATAAAATCATGAATGCTGATACACCGGTTGTAGGTTTACAATATGTTATGAATGTGAAAGTGATTTATAAATCGAAAGTAAATGAAAAGAAACAATATCACATTATAACCCCCAATGGAGATTTAAAAATGTTGGAGTTGATTTAATTATTTTTAGCCTTGTCGGGATTCTGAATCTTGACAAGGTTTTTATATCTTTAGGGAAATTTAATCCCGATGAACGCAAAACTTTTCATTTTTTTGGCAATTCCGTTTATTATTTTTTCATGTGAAAAAAAGAAAACAGATGCAGGTTCTGAAAAACCAAAAAAAATAATGAAAAAATCAGTTCCTGAAGAAGCCGTAACCTTAGATTTGATTCAGGCCAACCGTCTTGCTGGCTTACCTTTGAAATGTATGCAGGTAGAGTACCCCAACAAAACCGGGCAGGTGCTGAATGATTCAGCAGATCTGGGAACACCCAAGCAATTGCATCCGGCATTTTATGGCTGTTTTGATTGGCATTCATCAGTTCATGGACATTGGTCGCTGGTGAAGTTATTAAAAGACTTTCCGGAACTGGAACACAGGGATTCTATTATTCTCCAGTTAGAGCAAAACATTTCAAAACAAAATATTCAGGGAGAAATGGTTTATTTCAACCGTGAACAGGAATATTCTTACGAACGTATGTATGGCTGGACCTGGTTACTGAAATTACAGGAAGAATTAGATACTTGGAATTCGGACGAAGGAAAAGAAATGGCACAGAATTTACAGCCATTGACCGATTTATTGATAAGCAGGTACATCGAATTCCTACCCAAGCTTAATTATCCGATAAGGGTTGGAACCCATACCAATTCAGCATTCGGGATGAGTTTCGCTTATGATTATGCGGTTCATGCCAAAAATGCAGAATTAAAATCAATCATCACACAAACCGCGAGGAAGTTATACCTCAAAGATAAAAACTGCCCGATTTCCTGGGAACCCGACGGATTTGATTTTCTTTCACCTTGTTTGGAAGAAGTTACGCTCATGCAAAGAATTCTCCCAAGAGATGAATTTTTATTTTGGATAAATGATTTCTTACCCCAACTGAAAAACAGGAATTTCTCTATGGAAGTAGCCAAAGTTTCAGACAGAGAAGATGGTCACTTGGTACACCTTGACGGTTTGAACTTTTCACGTGCTTGGGTGTTTTATAAATTAGCCGATGAACTTCCGGGGGAATATGGACATCTGAAACAGGAAGGAGATAAGCATTTGGCGTATTCACTTCTCTCGATCACAGACGGAAGTTATGAAGGTGAACATTGGTTGGCGAGTTTTGCATTGTATGCACTTTCGGAGAGATAAAAATCAGTTTTTTTAAGAATTGAAAAATCAATACATTTGCGCTACCAAAAATATAAGAAATGGCAGTTTTAGTAAACAAAGATTCAAAAATAATCGTACAGGGATTTACCGGGAAAGAAGGAACTTTTCACGCAGAACAAATGATTGAATACGGGACAAACGTAGTCGGAGGTGTAACACCGGGAAAAGGAGGATCTGAACATTTAGGAAAACCCGTTTTTGATACGGTAGAAGAATCTGTGAAAAAAGCTGGAGCCAATGTGAGCATTATTTTTGTTCCACCTGCCTTTGCTGCTGATGCAATTATGGAAGCTGCCGATGCCGGAATAAAAGTAATTATTTGTATTACCGAAGGAATTCCTGTAGGTGATATGGTAAAAGTTCAGGCTTATATTGATAACCGCGATGTAACGCTCATCGGGCCGAACTGCCCGGGCGTTATTACAGCAGATGAAGCAAAAGTAGGAATCATGCCAGGCTTTGTCTTCAAAAAAGGAAAAGTAGGAATTGTATCCAAATCAGGAACTTTAACATATGAAGCCGCTGATCAGGTAGTAAAAGCCGGATATGGGATTTCAACGGCCATTGGAATCGGAGGCGACCCGATCATTGGTACAACCACCAAAGAAGCATTGGAATTATTTATCAATGATCCTGACACAGAAGCTGTTGTGATGATTGGTGAGATTGGTGGGCAATTGGAAGCCGAAGCAGCAAGATGGTACAAAGAAAGTGGTTCTAATAAGCCGGTTGTAGGTTTTATTGCGGGACAAACGGCACCCAAAGGAAGAACCATGGGACATGCAGGTGCGATTGTAGGTGGTAAAGACGATACAGCTCAAGCCAAAATGGACATCATGAAAGAATGTGGAATCAACGTGGTGGATTCCCCGGCGGAGATTGGTGAAACGGTAGCAAAAGTTTTAGGATAAATATTTCTAAGTAAAATATAAATTAAAGAGCCTGAAATTTCAGGCTCTTTTTTATTTAAAATTAAAACTATAAAGTTTTTATATTTGCCCAATCAATTGAAACCAACCAAAAAAATAATTTATGAAAAAACAATTTTTATTAGCCTGTCTATTTTTCTTTGCCCTTTCAATTTTAGCAGAAGCACAAGTGAGGTTTGGGGCAAAGCTGGGAGGGAATTACACCAATTTAAGGCTTATCCACAGAGAGTCTGATCCCCGCATTGCCGGTCAAATCGGAGCTTTAGCTTTAATACCTATTGACAACAATGATATGTTTTTTGTGCAGCCCGAATTGGTTTATTCAATGCAGGGTGAATACTGGAGGACCGGAGATGTTAAAACCAATGTCTTTCTCAATTATATCAACTTGCCGGTTATGGCCAAATTATATATTTCCAACTTAGAAGATGAATTCTTTATAGAAGCAGGTCCGCAGTTTGGATTTAAAATAGGGGATAATGTTGAAAGATTAGAGGCTAAAGATCAGAAGTTTAAAAGCTTTGACCTCTCAGTTGGATTAGGATTTGGATACAGTATAAATCGAGATTTTGAATTAAATTTAAGATACAATTATGGTCTTTTAGACTCAGTTGAAGATGACGCAGAAGATAATGGTAATAATACCTCACAGTTGAGTTTTGCTTTAGCATATATTTTCAGATAAAATAACAATTAACGTGATGATTAGAGAGCCTGATTGTGTCAGGCTTTTTCCATTGTGTTAAAAATTCACATCGGAATGATTTTTGTTCTAACTTTATCATTAAAATTTACGAAATGAAATTCTATCCTATAATTATTTTGATGATCGCGGGGGTATTTTTAACTTCATGTAATACGGTTCGAGTAACTTATGATTATGACCACGCTACTGATTTTAATGCATATAAAACGTATAATTTCCATCAAAAAGGCATTGATAAGCTGGAACTGAATGATTTGGATAAACGTCGTATTTTGAGTGCCATTGAGGCTCAAATGGCTTCAAAAGGCTTTAGTAAATCAGAATCTCCTGATTTATACATCAACATTTTGGCAAGTTCCAAAGAAAAAATAAATATTGACAATGGTTATTACGGCAGGTATTGGGGACCCTATTACGGAGGTGGTCCATCAAGGGTCTACCAGTATACTTCTGGAACTATTATTATTGATGTAATTGACAACCAAAAAAATATTCTGATTTGGCAAGGAGCTGGGAGTGGTCTGAATGTTTCCAATTTGGATGCAAAAGCGGATGATATACCCAAAGCCATAGAAGAAATTTTGGCCAAATTCCCGCCACCGGCAAAATAATCAGAAATAGAGTAAAATATAAAATCCGGACACTGAGGTACTCGAAGTGTCCGGATTTTTTTATTGGAATCTCTTAATTTTAATTGATCACGCCCGATCCAATCAATTCATCCCCAATGTACCATGCAGCAAACTGACCTTCCGTAATGGCCGATTGTGGTTTTTCGAATTCAATATACAAACCCGATTCAGCTTTGTGTAAAATTGCTTTTTGTAAAGGCTGACGATAGCGAATTCTTACCATCGCTTCCATTGTTTCATCCGGATTTAATTTTAAATCTTCCCGAACCCAATGGATTTCATTTTCGTTTATATACAATGCCTTTTTGAACAATCCCGGATGATTTTTTCCCTGACCGGTATAAATGATGTTTTCTTTTACATCGGTATCCAGCACAAATAACGGCTCTATTTTCCCTCCAACGCCCAAACCTTTTCTTTGGCCTTTGGTGAAATAATGGGCGCCGTCGTGTTTTCCTACGACTTTCCCCAAAGATTTATCGTATGAAATCCCTTCAGATTCATAAGCCAGTTCTTCCCATTTGGTAAAGAACTGCGGTTTTTCTTTTAAATAAATTTCGTTTTCAGTCGAAACCTCGATGATTTCACCGGCTTTGGGTTTTAATTGTTGCTGTAAAAAGTCGGGTAAACTTACTTTTCCTATAAAACATAATCCCTGGGAATCTTTTTTATCAGCCGTCACCAAATCCAGTTCTTTTGCAATTCTGCGTACTTCCGGCTTTTCCAGTTCACCAATCGGGAACAAGGCTTTGCTCAGTTGATCCTGGCTTAATTGGCATAAAAAATAAGACTGGTCTTTGTTTTTATCCTTTCCGGCAAGTAGTCGATTAACTTTCTTATCATCAATTTCGACTTCATCTTTTCGCGCATAATGTCCGGTTGCAACATAATCGGCACCCAATTCCAAAGCGGTTTTCAGAAAAATATCAAATTTGATTTCGCGGTTGCACAAAACATCGGGATTGGGCGTTCTGCCTTTTTCATATTCGGCAAACATATAGTCCACGATTCGTTCTTTATAAACATCGCTCAAATCAATTACCTGGAAAGGAATTCCCAGTTTTTCAGCGACCATTAGTGCATCGGCGCTGTCTTCCACCCACGGGCATTCGTCTTCCAGCGTTACGGAAGCATCATTCCAGTTACGCATAAACAGTCCAATGACGTTGTAGCCTTGTTCTTTTAACAGATAAGCCGCAACGCTGGAATCTACTCCTCCCGATAATCCTACTACTACAGTTTGCATGGTGCAAAATTAGGAATTTTTGTCCTTCGACAAGCTCAGGATGACAAATTTAGAGGGCAGAATTTAGAATTGGAAAAAATTGATGTGGCAATAGAAAGGATTTTTTCTCTAAATTTGTAAGCATGGATACCTTGGTTCACAAAGAATTATCGGAAAAAATTAAAAAATTACCACAGAAACTGATAGAAGAACTTTCTGAGTATGTCGATTTTTTACTTTATAAAAATAGGAAAGATTGGTATGAAGAACTTTCACCTGAACAAAAAAAATCTATTCAACAAGGACTGGATGATATTGAGAACGGAAAAGTTTATGACCATGATATGGTGATGGAAGAAATGGCTCAATACATTAAATCCAAAAAGGGATGAAAGTCGTTTGGTCTGAAACTGCAAAAAGAAATTTCCAGCGTATCGTCGATTATCTTTTTGAGGAATGGACTGAAAAAGAGATAGACAGGTTCAATGAAGATGTGTCAAATCTAATTGTAAGAATGAAGGAGAATGTAAATATTTGCCCAGAATATAAAGTTTCAAATCTTCGCAAATGTTTGATTGACAAAAATAATTCCCTGATTTATCTATATGAAAATGAGTTGATTTACATTGTTACTTTGATAGGTAATCGTTCTTTTCATAATTATTGATTACTCAAAAGCTCATCATCAACATCCATCTTCCAACCTCCAGCCTCCATCAAATTCATGGCCACACAAACTCCACGGTTTTCTTCACATCTTCATGAAGCGTAAGAAAAACCGGACAAGTCATCGCTGCATTTTCAATAATGGCTTTTTCTTTATCCGAATATGAATTCTGTCCTTTAATGGTCATTTTTACAATGATTTCCCCAATTCTTCTCGGAGCAGAAGTCATGATTTTGGTTATTTCTACTTCAGTTCCCTCAATATTGTATCCGTGAGTATTTCCGGCAATGCCCATGATGGTCAGCATACAGCTCCCCAGAGCCGTTGCCACCAAATCGGTAGGAGAGAAGCGCTCGCCTTTTCCGTTATTGTCCGTCGGTGCATCGGTTTCTATCTGTGTACCTGATTGCAGATGGGTCATTTCGGTTCTTAAACCGCCTTTGTAAATTATTTTTGAAGTCATTTTTATGTATTATGTGAAATAGTATAATGTGTTATGAAGGGCGCAAACGAATTTTCGTCAGGACCTTTTTGGTATAAAGCGGAAAATCCGCATTCTGAATCCATCCATAATAACCCATGTCTTTTTCAAAAACTTCTACCACACTTTGTCCTTTGTATTTCCCAAAGTTGAAAACTTCCTGTCCTTTATCATTGATGCCAATCATTCCTGCCAAATCTGCAGTTTGTCTTTGAGTAGTAAATTCGCTTAAGAATTTAATGTCATTTTCAAGGTCATCATATCTTTCAATTTGGGCTTTGAAGATTTCATAGGTTGCTTCTACATCGGCTTCTGCGGAATGCGCGTTTACCATTGTTTTATCGCAATAAAATTTATAAGCTGCGCTCAAGTCCCGGGGTTCCTTTTTAAAGAAAATCACCTGAACATCCACAAAACGATGTTTTTCCAGATCAAAATCAAATCCATTCCGCAGGAATTCTTCCGCCAGAAGCGGCACATCGAAACGATTGGAATTGTATCCGGCAATATCCGAATCCTTCATCATTTCCCAGATTTGCGGTGCGATTTCCCGGAAAGGAGGTTCATTGGCGACATCCTCATTTGTGATTCCATGAACGGAGCTGGCTTCTTTGGAAATCGGGATTTCGGGGTTGACGCGAAGTGTTTTGCTTTCCTTGTTTCCATTGGGAAAAATTTTTAAAACGGAAATTTCCACGATTCGGTCTTTTCCGACATTGATGCCGGTAGTTTCCAAATCAAAAAAACAAATGGGTTTGTGTAATTTAAGCATTGATGATATTTTTTCTAAAGATTATGGAGGTAATAATATACAATAGTATGATAAACGGAATGGCATTGATTTGAAATAATACCAAAAGAATTAAACTGATTCCTAAAAAGACATATTTATAATGATTGTCTTTCCATGCAAATCCTTTGAATTTGAAGGAAAATAGTGGAATGTTGGAAATCAGTAACCAACAGGAAATTAAAGTAACACCAATTAAAAAATACAAATCGAGTTCTTTGGAAATAATAAATCCATTTTTCAATTTAATCCAAAATAAAGAGAAAATAAAAATCGTATTAGCCGGTGTTGCCAGACCTTTGAAATAAGTGGATTGTTCAGTATCAACATTGAATTTGGCTAAACGCAAAGCAGAAAATAGAGGAATTAAAAGTCCTAAATATTGTAAGTACGTATCATTATGAGCGGCAGAAGAGTGGTCAATCAATATCATCATCATGATTCCAGGAACAACTCCAAAGGTTACCATATCAGCCAAAGAATCCAATTGCCCTCCGATTTCTGAATTAATTTTCATTGCACGTGCCACCATTCCATCTAATAAATCAAATACCAATGAAGAGGACATTAATAATAAAATTACATTCAGATAAAAATTGCTATTATTTGGATAATTCTTAACTGAATCTAAATTATCTATAAAACCGATCATGAATAGATGTTGTTTGAAATTGAGTACAATTAAAATAATCAAACACCCACAAAACAAATTCCCCAGCGTCAATAAGTTAGGTATCGTAAAAAGCTTCATCATATTTTTTCATTTGTCATTCTGAATGCAGCAGAGCGAAATGAAGAATCTATTATCAGATTCCTCGTACCTCGGAATGACATTCAGAATTAAACCACGAAGATAACAAGAATTGCCACGCAATAAAAAACAAGATTTTGTGTTTTAAACAAAACATTCGATTTTTGCCAAATTAAATTTGTTTCAGGTTTAATGTTTCTCGTTCAAAGTTATATTTTTAACCCAAAAACCTGGAACCTGGAATCTGGAACTTGAAACTACAAATTGATTTTGAAACTAAAAATATCTACTATACTACTCTTGTCCGCCACCTTGAGCTTCGCACAGGTCACAAGGAAATATTCCAATGAATTCCTGAGCATTGGAGTAGATGCACGCGCATTTGCCATGGGAAATGCGG